>Ga0134125_10004259_pt1 | contig 16378 bp, 10 predicted proteins | sample KB31751_FD_96464 | JGI IMG/M metagenome (GOLD analysis project Ga0134125, IMG submission 96464) | Terrestrial soil microbial communities with excess Nitrogen fertilizer from Kellogg Biological Station, Michigan, USA - KB3-175-1 | ecosystem: Environmental > Terrestrial > Soil > Unclassified ...
CATCGGCTACATGGATGTCTCCCCGCGCCAGATGGTGTCGGTCGCGACCTCGCTCATCCCGTTCCTCGAGCACGACGACGCAAACCGCGCGCTCATGGGTGCGAACATGCAGCGCCAGGCCGTTCCGCTGCTGCGCAGCGAGAGCCCCATCGTCGGAACCGGCATGGAGGGCTTCGCGGCCATCGACGCCGGCGATGTCGTCATCGCCGAGAAGGCCGGTGTGGTCTCCGAGGTCTCCGCTGACGTGGTCACCATCCAGCTGGATGAGGGCGGCACGCAGGAGTACTACCTGCGCAAGTTCGAGCGCTCGAACCAGGGCACCTCGTACAACAACCGTGTCATCGTCAGTGCCGGCGAGCGCGTCGAGGTCGGCCAGGTTCTCGCAGACGGACCGGCCACCGAGAACGGCGAGCTCGCGCTCGGCAAGAACCTCCTCGTGGCGTTCATGCCGTGGGAGGGTCACAACTTCGAAGACGCGATCATCCTCAACCAGAACCTGGTGAAGGATGACGTGCTCTCCTCGATCCACATCGAGGAGTACGAGGTCGACGCCCGAGACACCAAGCTCGGTAAGGAAGAGATCACCCGCGACCTGCCGAACGTCAGCCCGGAACTCCTGGCCGACCTCGACGAGCGCGGCATCATCCGCATCGGTGCCGAGGTTCACCCTGGCGACATCCTCGTCGGCAAGGTCACGCCGAAGGGCGAGACCGAGCTCTCGGCAGAGGAGCGCCTGCTGCGCGCCATCTTCAACGAGAAGAGCCGAGAGGTCCGCGACACGAGCCTCAAGGTTCCCCACGGTGAAGAGGGCACCATCATCGGCGTCAAGGTCTTCGACGCTCAGGATGGCGACGACGAGCTCGGCTCTGGCGTCAACCAGCGCGTGGTCGTCTTCATCGCACAGAAGCGCAAGATCACCGAGGGCGACAAGCTCTCCGGTCGTCACGGCAACAAGGGTGTTATCTCGAAGATCCTGCCGGTGGAGGACATGCCGTTCCTCGCCGACGGCACTCCGGTCGACATCATCCTGAACCCGCTCGGTATCCCCGGTCGCATGAACTTCGGACAGGTTCTCGAGGTTCACCTCGGCTGGGCTGCCATGCAGGGCTGGGATGTCAAGGGAAGCCCCAAGTGGGCGTCGCAGCTCAACGAGCAGGCGCTCTCGGCGGCCCCGGGCACCAAGGTCGCGACACCGGTGTTCGACGGCGCCGCTGAGATCGAGATCGAGGGCCTCCTCGATTCGACCACTCCGACCCGCGATGGCGTGCGACTGATCGACTCCAGTGGGAAGACCCAGCTGTTCGACGGTCGTTCCGGTGAGCCGTTCCCACAGCCGGTGTCCGTGGGCTACATGTACATCCTGAAGCTCCACCACCTCGTCGACGACAAGATCCACGCTCGTTCGACCGGACCGTACTCCATGATCACGCAGCAGCCGCTGGGTGGTAAGGCTCAGTTCGGTGGACAGCGCTTCGGTGAGATGGAGGTCTGGGCGCTCGAGGCATACGGTGCCGCGTACGCGCTGCAGGAATTGCTCACCATCAAGTCCGACGACATCCTCGGCCGCGTCAAGGTGTACGAGGCGATCGTCAAGGGCGAGAACATCCAGGAGCCGGGTATCCCGGAATCCTTCAAGGTCCTGATCAAGGAGATGCAGTCGCTGTGTCTGAACGTCGAGGTGCTCTCGGCTGACGGCACCGCAGTCAACCTGCGTGACACGGATGACGAGGTCTTCCGTGCGGCGGAAGAGCTGGGCATCAACATCTCAACCCGGTTCGAGTCCTCGTCGATCGACGAGATCTAGAACCCGACCAGACTTTCGTTTCAAGGAGAGAAGAAAACATTGCTCGACGTTCACGCGTTTGACGAAATCAAGATCGGCCTTGCGACCGCGGAGGACATCCGTCACTGGTCGCACGGTGAAGTGAAGAAGCCGGAGACGATCAACTACCGCACGCTCAAGCCGGAGAAGGACGGTCTCTTCGGAGAGCAGATCTTCGGCCCGAGCCGTGACTGGGAGTGCTCGTGCGGTAAGTACAAGCGAGTGCGCTTCAAGGGCATCGTGTGTGAGCGCTGTGGCGTGGAGGTCACCAAGTCCTCCGTGCGTCGCGAGCGCATGGGTCACATCGAGCTTGCAGCGCCGGTCACCCACATCTGGTACTTCAAGGGTGTTCCGAGCCGCCTCGGCTACCTGCTCGACATGGCGCCGAAGGACCTCGAGAAGGTCATCTACTTCGCCGCCTACATGGTCATCTCGATCGACGAGGAGGGCCGTCACGCCGACATGCCCGGACTCGAGAACGAGATCCGTCTCGAGATCAAGACCCTCGAGGGCCAGCGCGACTCCCGCATCGCCGACCGCCTGCAGAAGCTCGAGGCCGACCTCGCCGCCCTGGAAGAAGAGGGTGCCAAGGCCGACCAGAAGCGTCGCACCAAGGACGGCGCCGAGAAGGAGATGGGCCAGATCCGCAAGTCCTTCGACGAGCAGATCGCCCAGCTCGAGCGCGTGTGGGAAGACTTCCGCACCCTCAAGGTCGGTGACCTCAAGCCCGAGGATGCCGTGTTCCACGATCTCCAGGACCGCTTCGGCATCTACTTCGAGGCCCACATGGGCGCCGAGGCGATCCAGAAGCGCCTGCAGGCCTTCGACCTCCAGACCGAGAGTGACGAACTGCACGACCAGATCGCCAATGGCAAGGGACAGAAGAAGATCCGCGCCATCAAGCGCCTCCGGGTCGTCAACTCGTTCCTGCAGACCGGCAACTCGCCGGCCGCCATGGTGCTCGAGGTCGTTCCGGTCATCCCGCCGGAGCTTCGCCCGATGGTGCAGCTCGACGGTGGCCGCTTCGCGACCTCCGACCTCAACGACCTCTACCGTCGTGTGATCAACCGCAACAACCGTCTGCGTCGACTGCTCGACCTCGGCGCCCCCGAGATCATCGTCAACAACGAGAAGCGGATGCTGCAGGAGGCCGTCGACGCACTGTTCGACAACGGTCGTCGTGGTCGTCCGGTCACGGGCACGGGTAACCGCGCGCTGAAGTCCCTGAGCGACATGCTCAAGGGTAAGCAGGGTCGGTTCCGCCAGAACCTGCTCGGCAAGCGCGTCGACTACTCGGGCCGTTCGGTCATCATCGTCGGCCCGCAGCTCAAACTGCACCAGTGTGGTCTGCCCAAGCAGATGGCCTTGGAGCTGTTCAAGCCGTTCGTGATCAAGCGCCTGATCGACCTGAGCCACGCGCAGAACATCAAGAGCGCCAAGCGCATGGTCGAGCGCAGCCGTCCCCAGGTGTGGGATGTGCTGGAGGAGATCATCCGCGAGCGCCCCGTGCTGCTGAACCGCGCACCAACCCTGCACCGTCTGGGCATCCAGGCCTTCGAGCCTCAGCTCGTCGAGGGTAAGGCCATCCAGCTTCACCCGCTCGTGTGTGCCGCGTTCAACGCCGACTTCGACGGTGACCAGATGGCAGTTCACCTGCCGCTGTCCGTCGAGGCGCAGGCCGAGGCTCGCATCCTGATGCTCGCCTCGAACAACATCCTCAAGCCGTCGGATGGCCGTCCGGTGACCCTGCCAACGCAGGACATGATCATCGGTCTGCACCACCTGACCACGCTGAAGACGGATGTCGTCGGCGAGGGTCGCGCGTTCGCATCCGTCGCCGAGGCGATCCTGGCGTTCGACCAGCACACGCTGGACCTCAACGCCAAGGTGCGCATCCGCCTCGACAACCTGCACTTCGCCGAGGGTGAGGCCCCGGAGGGCTTTGTCGAGGGTGAGCGGTTCTTGCTCAACACCACGCTGGGTCGCGCGATCTTCAACGAGACCCTGCCGGCCGACTACCCCTACATCGAGGCAGTCGCCGACAAGGGTCAGCTGTCCGCGATCGTCAACGACCTCGCGGAGCGGTACCCCAAGGTGGAGGTCGCGGCAGCGCTCGACCGCATCAAGGATGCCGGTTTCCACTGGGCCACTCGCTCCGGTGTCACCGTTGCTCTGTCGGATGTGCTCACGCCGCCGACGAAGCGCACCATCATCGAGGGCTACGAGAAGCAGGCCGCAAAGGTTCAGACCCAGTTCGAGAAGGGCCTCACGACCGACGCCGAGCGTCGTCAGGAGCTCATCGAGATCTGGAACAAGGCAACCGCTGAAGTCGCCAAGGCGATGGAAGACAACATGCCGGCGAACAACAACATCAACCGCATGGTCACCTCTGGTGCTCGTGGTAACTGGATGCAGGTTCGTCAGATCGCCGGTATGCGAGGCCTGGTGTCGAACCCGAAGGGTGAGATCATCCCGCGTCCGATCATCTCGAGCTACCGCGAGGGGCTCTCGGTCGCCGAGTACTTCATCGCGACCCACGGCGCCCGTAAGGGACTGGCCGACACCGCTCTGCGCACCGCAGACTCCGGTTACCTCACTCGTCGTCTCGTCGACGTCTCGCAGGATGTCATCATCCGCGAGGACGACTGCGGTACGACCCGTGGTCTCGACCTTCTGGTCGCGACGGCCGATGAGAACGGCGTGCTCGTTCGCGACAGCAATGTCGAGAACTCGCTCTACGCTCGCAGCCTCGCCGAGGATGCGGTGGACGCGAAGGGCAACGTGGTCGCCAAGGCCGGTGCGGACGTCGGTGACGTGCTCATCCAGGAGCTCATCGCGGCGGGCATCACGCACGCCAAGGTGCGTTCGGTGCTCACCTGCGAGTCCGCAGTCGGTGTGTGTGCTGCCTGCTACGGCCGCTCGCTCGCGACCGGCAAGCTCGTCGACATCGGCGAGGCCGTCGGTATCATCGCGGCCCAGTCGATCGGTGAGCCCGGCACGCAGCTGACCATGCGTACCTTCCACACCGGTGGTGTGGCATCCGCGGATGACATCACCCAGGGTCTGCCCCGCGTCACCGAGCTGTTCGAGGCTCGCACCCCGAAGGGTGCCTCCCCGATCGCCGAGGCCGCCGGAAAGATCACCATCGAAGACACGGATCGCAGCCGCAAGCTCATCCTGACCCCCGACAACGGTGACGAGCCGATCGCCTACCCGGTGCTCAAGCGCGCGACCCTCCTCGTCGAGGATGGCCAGCACGTCGAGCTCGGGCAGCAGCTGCACGTCGGCGCCATCGACCCCAAGGAGGTTCTGCGGGTTCGTGGTGTTCGTGCGGTTCAGATCCACCTGGTCAGCGGTGTGCAGGGCGTGTACCGCTCGCAGGGTGTTCCGATCCACGACAAGCACATCGAGGTCATCGTTCGCCAGATGCTCCGCAAGGTCACCGTGGTCGACCACGGCGACACCGGGCTGCTGCCGGGCGAGCTGGTCGACCGCCTCCGCTACAACGAGCTGAACCGTTCGGTTCTCACCGAGGGTCGCAAGACGGCGTCGGCTCGTCAGGAGATCCTCGGTATCACCAAGGCATCGCTGGCAACCGAGTCGTGGCTGTCGGCCGCGTCGTTCCAGGAGACCACGCGTGTTCTCACGCAGGCCGCCATGGAGGGCAAGTCCGACCCGCTGATGGGCCTCAAGGAGAACGTGATCATCGGAAAGCTGATCCCGGCCGGAACCGGTCTCCCCAGGTACCGCAACGTGTCTGTCGAGGCAACGGAAGAAGCCAAGGCCGAGCGCTACCCGAACCGCATCTTCACGGATGACTCGACGTTCAGCGAGTCCGACCTGAGCTTTGTCGACTTCGACAGCTTCTCCTCGGACGACTACACGCCGGGCACCTACAACTAGCAGATATGTGGGTCGAGTAAGTCGCGCAGCGACTGTATCGAGACCTCATCAACGAAATAAACGAACGGCCCGTCACCTCACGGTGGCGGGCCGTTCGTCGTTTCTGGCACGGCGTCGTGGCTCGCTGTGAGGTGTGGCTAAAGTTGCTGCGGGGAGTTCTCCCCATGGACACGCGCTCGGGCGACTGCTGAAGTGGTGGGTGGCGTTCGTGTTGGGCGGCCGGCAAGGAGATGGTGTGAGCGTCACTCTCGAGGAAGATGACGAGGTCATTCTCGGGCTCGATGGGGAGGGGCGACCCGATCCCGACTACGCCAGATCCCTTGGCATCGTGCCTGCATCCGCAGGCCTCCGCTCGCTCGCCTTCGCCATCGACGCCGCGATCGTTCTGCTCCTCACACTGCCGCTCAGCCTGGGCACGCTGCCGCTCTGGCTCGGGGTAGTCCTCGCGCGGCCTACGCCGGGTCCCGTGGCCATCGTCACGAGCGACGGATTCATCACCGGTCTGATCTTCTACGCGATCGGACAGGGAGCCGTTTCGATCTTCGTGCTCGTGCAGGTCATCCTGCATGGCATCCGGGGTATCACCGTCGGCAAGGCGATCGTCGGCATCCGCTCGGTGAATGTCGCGACGTTCGCAAAGCCGGGGTTCTGGCGCATCGTGCTTCGCGCGCTTGTCTTCTGGTGTGCGCTGGCCATCATCCCGATCCTCGGCGCCGTTCCGTTTCTGCTCTCGCCGCTCTGGGACAGGGAGAAGCGCGGCCGCGGCTGGCTCGACCGCATCGGTCGCAACTGGCTCATCGATGCGCGTCGCGGGCTCGATCCCTTTGACGCGAAGGCGCTCCGCCACGCCCGCAAGCGGCTCACCGCCACCGAGGTTGCGCAGGCACCTGCCATGCCATCACTCGCGACCGGTGCGTCCGGCGCTGTCGCGAGCTTCGTGCCGGCCTCGCGATCGCGCTCGGGTGTGATCGCGCCACGGTCTTTCGGCGCGGGGCACGGCGGCGACGCCGAGAGCGAATCGTGGCAACCCCCCGAGGTGGGAACACCCGAGCCACCGGCGGCGCGCGTGCAGGCCGCCGCTACGAGCGCGAACGGGGTCATCCTGCAGTTCGACGACGGTGTGCGCCTCGAGGTCTCGGGCACGGGGCTTGTCGGTCGTGGCCCGGAGCCGCGGCCGGGGGAGCGGGTCGAGCAGCTCATTCCGATCGCGGACGAGTCTCTCCTCATCTCCAAGACCCACCTCGGCTTCGGGGTGGATGACGGCGGATTCTGGGTGGTGGATCGGGGCTCCGTCAACGGCACCTCCGTCGTATCGCCCGAAGGCGCGTCGGTCGACCTGGTCCCGTGGGAACAGCAGCACGTCGGATGGAACTCTGTGGTTGAAGTCGGCGGGCGCAGTTTCACTGTTCTCGCCGGCACCGAATCGAACGGTCGTACCAAGTGAAGGTCAAGCTCTCCCTCCGCAGGCAATCGGGTTCGATGGTCGACATCGTCGTCACGGCCGACTCGACAGCCACGATCGAAGACATAGCCCGATCCATCGCCGAGACAGACCCCATGGTGTCCGGCCGGGCGCAGGCCCAGAACCCCGTTCTCACCCTCTCGGTGGCTCCTCCCACCTCAGACGCACTCGTGGCCCTGCCGCCGGACACACTCGTCGGCGAGGCGGAGCTCGGCTCCGGCTTCATCGCCTCCGTCACCACCGTCGACGCCCGAAGGCCCACCGGGTCGTTGACCGGCACGAGCTCGCCCGTCGCGGCGATCCTGCGCGTCCGGTCCGGTCCGGATGCGGGCCGCGAGTTCGCGCTCCCGGCCGGCCACAGCATCATCGGCCGCGGTGCCGGGGCAGACGTCGAGCTCTCGGATCCTCTCGTCTCGAAGCGCCACGCGCGCCTCGAGGTCGGCCAGTCGATCGAACTCGTCGACCTCAACTCCGCGAACGGCGTTATGGTCGACGGCGGCATGGTGCCGCGACTCAGGGCGGTACCCGGTCAACTGGTGACGCTCGGTGACACCGAGATCACCCTGACTCACGTGGCGACGCCCGAGAGTGACGCCGACCCGGTGCTCGAGCGCGGCGGCGCCCTCATGTTCAACCGGTCCCCGCGAGTCGAGGTGCGCTATCCGGGCACCCAGTATCCGTATCCCAAGGTGCCGACCGAGGCGCAGCAGAAGGTCTTCCCGTGGCCGATGATCGTCGCGCCGATCATGCTCGGCTTCGCAATGTATGCGTTCACCGGGCGGGCATCCTCGCTGCTCATGATCTTCATGTCGCCCATGATGATGCTCGGCAACCTGATCGGGCAGAAGACCGAGACCGGTCAGAAGCTCAAGCGCGAGATCGACACCTACGAGGTGCAGATCGAGGAACTCGAGGAGGAGCTCTCGTCGCAGACCTCGGAGGAGCACGCACGCCGTCACGACGAGGCACCCGCGGTCGCTCGCATCTACGAGCAGGCGATGAAGCTCGGCCCCCTGCTGTGGACCAGGCGCCCCGAGCACTGGAACTTCCTCGCGGTTCGGCTCGGCGTCGGCCGGGCGCTCAGCAGGAATGTGATCCAGGAGGCGAGCACGCCCGACGGCATTCCGAAGTATGCGAGACAGATCGAGAAGCTGCAGGCGCGACACAAGTGGATCGATGACGTGCCACTGGTCGAGACCTTTCCGAGCGCCGGGGCGATCGGAGTCGCGGGTTCTCGCGAGGTTGCCGCCGACATCGTGCGTGGGTTCGGGGTGCAGCTGTTCGGTCTGCACGCGCCGAACGAGGTCATCACCGCGGCGATCATCGACCCGTCATGGACGCCCGAGCTCGAATGGATGAAGTGGCTTCCGCATACGACAAGCCCGCGTTCTCCCTTCGCCGATCTCGCTCTCGCAGACAGCCAGTCCGCGGGTTCATCGTTGCTCAATGCGCTCGAAGAGGCCATCCTGCAGCGCACCAACGAGCGGGCGAGCCATCGCGGTCCGGTCAAGACGGGCGAGGGTTCCATGGCGCTCGGCGCAACCGTGGGCGAACGGGAGACCTCCCGTAGTGGCCTCGCCGGCGACGTCGTTCTTGTGCTGTTCGTCTCGAGCGATGCGCCCGTCGACCGACCGCGCCTCACCCAGGTGATCGAGCGCGGTGCCGACTCGGGCATCTTCACCGTGTTCTTTGCGCCGACCGTCGAGTCGCTCCCCGCGGCCTGCCGCACGTTCATCGACGCCACCGACGGGCTCGAGAACGCCAAGGTCGGCTATGTGCGCGCGGGCGAGAGCTATGAGTCGGTGAAGGTCGAGGGTGTCTCCAACGCCTACGCCGAGGTGTTCGCCAAGCGCCTCGCTCCGGTCGTGGATTCGAGCTCGGTCGAGGCCGACGCGAGCGACATTCCCCGCAGCGTCAACCTGCTCGGGCTCGTCGGAACGGAGGCGGCGGAGTCATCCGCGTCCGTGATCGAACGCTGGCGGCAGAACAACTCGGTCATCGATCGCAGCGGTGCGCAGCTGGGCCGGTTGAAACGCGCCGGAACGCTGAAGGCTTTCGTCGGACAGGGCAGTCCGGATGCGATGACCCTCGACCTGCGCTCGCAGGGGCCGCACGCCCTCGTCGGTGGCACTACCGGTTCCGGAAAGTCGGAGTTCCTGCAGGCCTGGGTGCTCGGCATGGCCGCGGAGTACAGCCCCGACCGGGTGACCTTCCTGTTCGTCGACTACAAGGGCGGCTCGGCCTTCGCCGACTGTGTCGCGCTGCCGCACTGCGTCGGGCTCGTCACCGATCTCAGTCCACACCTCGTGCGGCGCGCACTGACCAGCCTGCGGGCGGAACTGCACCACCGCGAGCACCTGTTCAACCGCAAGAAGGCCAAGGACCTGCTCGAGCTCGAGAAGCGTCGCGATCCCGAGACTCCGCCGGCACTCGTGCTCGTGATCGACGAGTTCGCGGCCCTCGCCGGGGAAGTGCCCGAGTTCGTCGACGGTGTCGTCGACATCGCGCAACGAGGCCGCTCGCTCGGCATCCACCTGATCATGGCCACGCAGCGACCGGCAGGCGTCATCAAAGACAACCTGCGCGCCAACACCAACCTCAGGGTCGCGCTCCGCATGGCAGACGAGTCCGACTCCAAGGATGTCGTGGGCGACCCGATCGCCGGCACCTTCGACCCGTCCATCCCCGGCCGCGGCATCGCGAAGACGGGGCCGGGTCGCCTGGTGCCCTTCCAGTCCGCCTACGCGGGCGGTTGGACCTCGAGCGCGGTGACCAAGGCGGAGGTGCGCGTCGCCGAACTGCGGTTCGGATCGCTCGTTCTGTGGGAAGCGGATGCCGAGGCGGAGTCCGACTCGCACGACGAAGACCTCGGTCCGAACGACCAGAAGCGCCTGGTGTCGACCTTCGTGCGTGCGTCGCAGGAGGCGCGCATCCCCGCCCCGCGTCGACCGTGGCTCGACGACCTCGCGGTCACCGTGGACATCGCCGACCTGCCCGTGCAGAGCGATTCGCAGATCGTGCTCGGCAAAGCCGACATCCCGGAGCGCCAGCTGCAGGATGCCGTCTACTTCGCGCCGGACCGCGACGGCTCGATGCTCGTGTACGGCACGAGCGGCTCCGGCAAGTCGACGGCGCTGCGCTCTATCGCCGCGGCCGCGGGCATGCGTCCCGAGCTCGGTGAGGTCGAGGTCTACGGGCTCGACTTCGGCTCCGGCTCCCTGCGCTCGGTCGATGTGCTCCCGCACGTGGGCTCGATCATCACGGGCGACGACGCCGAAAGGGTGCAGCGACTGCTGCGCAGCCTCGGCGACATGCTCGATCGCCGGGGCAAGAGATTCAGTGAGGTGAACGCCGCCAGCCTCAGCGAGTACCGGGACATCACGGGGGAGCGCGAACCGCGGATCATCCTGCTCATCGACGGGTTCGGCCAGTTCAAGAGCGAGTGGGATGCTACGACCGCGAGGCTCCCGTTCTACAACGTCTTCATGCGCATCCTCGGTGAAGGTCGCCCGCTCGGCATGCACGTCATCGCCACGGCCGACCGGTCGGGCACTGTTCCGACTGCCGTGAGCGCCAACGTGTCCAAGCGCATCGTGTTGCGCCTGGCCGACGAGGGCGCCTATCAGATCCTCGGGGTGCCGAAGGATGTTCTCGACGAGCACTCGCCCGTCGGCCGCGCGATCGTTGACGGCTTCGAGACGCAGCTCGCCGTGCTCGGTGGAACCCCGAACGTGGCCGAGCAGTCGAAGGCACTGGATCGTCTCGCCGCCGAGCTGCGCGCCGCGGGCGCGCGCGAGGTCCCCGAGGTCGGGGCTCTGCCGACGGAGCTCGACGTGCGGTCGCTGCCCGGCGAGGTCGCTGGCGAACCGGTTCTCGGGATCGCGGAAGACACCCTCGCGGCCCGCGGTTTCGAGCCTGTGGGCACCTTCTCGGTCACCGGTCCGCCACTCAGCGGCAAGACCAACGGCATGAAGTGGCTCGTCACCTCGATGCTGCGCTTCGACCCCTCCGTGAAGCTCTTCCACTTCGCCGGGCGTCGCTCGCAGTTGCGCGACTTCGCGCCCTGGGTCCGAAGCGCCACCACCACGGATGACGCGCGCAGCCTGGCCAAGGAGTTGGTCGACCTCGTCCCCGACGAATCGATCCCTGGCCGCATCATGATCGTTGTCGAAGACGTCACCCAGTTCGCCGATACCGACGCCGAGCGCCCCATGAAGGAGCTGTTCCAGGCGATCAACCGCAGCGACCACTTTCTCATCGGCGACGCGGATGTCTCGCTGCTCTCGAGCGGTTTCGGTTTCGTCGGCGACTTCAAGGCCGGCCGTCGCGGCATCGTGATGAAGCCGGACGCCTACGACGGCGACGCGATCTACAAGACGCCGTTCCCGAAGGTTAAGCGCAGTGACTTCCCGTCGGGGCGCGGAATCTTCGTGCAGAACGGCCGCGTCATCACGGTGCAGACGCCGCTCATCCTGGGAACCACCGTGGCCATTCCGACCAGTGGGGAGAGCATGGGTACCCCTGCCCATTGAGCAGTTTTCAGGGCCTTGCTAGCTTTGACCGAAAGATGGTCCACTGTTCGGGCCAACATCGGCAACGAGGAAGGTTCACACAATGGCAGATTTCGGCGCATCATATGGCGAGATGGAATCCATGGCGAGCAAGCTGAGCACCGCCAGGGAAGACATTCAGAGCCAGCTTGACGCTCTCAAGAACTCGGTCGATCAGCTGCTGGGCAACGACTTCAAGACCCAGCACGCGTCGGGCAAGTTCGGTGAAGGCTACAACGACCTCACCAACGGTCTCAAGACCGCAACGGACGGCATCGGCGACATGGGCGACGCGCTCAAGGGCATGATGCAGGCGATCCAGGAGCTCGACCAGAAGATGGCCGGCGCCTAAGCCAAGCGAATCGAGGAGGGTCGGCCAGGTGCTGGCCCTCCTCTTTCACCCCGATCGGTCATCACGAAAGGAGCCCGCCGTGGGCGACGGAGTCCTCATCAAATACAGCGAACTCAAGGCGGTCGATGACTCGCTGAAGAAGATCGTCGAAGAACTCAAAGAGGCTTCCCACCGCGCCGACGCGCTCGAGGATGCGATCGGGGACCCCTTCGGTAAGAACAAGCTTCGCGAGGCCGCCGAAGAATTCGAAGACGGCTGGGACGACCGCCGTGCGGCGCTGCTCGAAGACATCGAGAAGGTCGAGCAACACGTTGCCGGCGTTCTCGACGGTTTCGAGAAGTGGGACCGCGAAACCACGACACAGATGGAGACGGCCTCTTAGAGGTCCCTCATTCAGACGCTGCAACGCTGGAGACACAAGACATGGAATCATCACCAAAGGGCCGTGAGATCGAGCCGCTCGTGGGCAACGCCGGCGCAATTGTGCGGCGCGGCAACGACATCACCTCGCTCGGCAACCAGATGATCTCCTCCGCCGCGATGCTCAAGAGCATCGCAGACGGCGCATCCGGCCAGAAGGGCCTTGCAGTAGACAAGCTGCAGGAGGTCGTGGGGGACTGCTACGAGGAACTCTCTCTCGCGGGCAAGCGCTACAAGCCCACCGGCCCTGCGCTCGTCGCGTACGGCAACGTGCTCGCCGAGGTGCAGCCGCTCATCAAGACCGCGGTCGAGAACTGCGAGGCAGACTGGAAGACCTACATCGCCAAGCGGTCCGATGTCTTCGAGGCCTCGACCGCGTACTACCCCACCCCGGCTTCGACCGACGGCGCGGACGCCAAGGATCCGGCCGATCTTCGCAAGGATGCCGTTCACGACGCGCAGGGGCTCGCCGACTCCGCCTATGGCGATTGGGAGGCCGAAGCGCGAGTCTTCGACCGCCACTACGACACGTGGGAAGACGCCTTCGACGCGGCAGCCGAAGAGATCGGCACCGCGACCAAGGGCGGCATCGAAGACAGCTTCTGGGATGACCTCGACGGTTTCGTCGCCGCCGCCCTCGAGGTGCTCAAATGGGTCGGTCTCGCGCTCGCCGTGCTCTGCATCATCATCGGTGGTCCCTTCCTCGCAGCACTGGCTGCGATCGTCGCCATCGCAACGCTGGTGCTCACCCTCTACTCCTTCTCCAGAGGCAACTCCAGCGTTCTCGACCTGGTGCTCGCGGTCGTCGGCGTCATCCCGTTCGGTAGCCTCGGCAAACTCTTCAGCGGCAACAAACTCGGCTTTCTCGATGACATGGCAGGGGGCCTCATCACCGCGGGAGGGCGGGCAAACATCGTCGGCGACTTCAGGGCGATGGGCTCGGGCTTCAACGCTGGTTTCGCGTTCGCGCAGGGCGGCGGCATCCAGAAATTCTTCCAGGGGCTCAGCGGGGCCGGATCGAACTACATGGCGCACAACGGCTCCGGCTTCAGCAACATCATGTCTCGACTCTTCACGGGCAAATCCGCCGACGAACTCTTCAACCCGAACTTCCTCGGTTCCGCCATGAATGGCCTCGACGGGCTCAGCATCGTCAGCGGGTCTCTTGTCTCCCAGTTGTCGCACGTAGATCAGGTGTTCGGCATCAGCACGAATATGCACACGCCTACTCTGGATGCACCGCTGTTCGGCACTCCCAAAAGGTGACAACCGAACGCGATGGTAGCGTCGTTGTGCCGGACCAGGTGAGGGGTTGCAGATAGTGTCGAGTCTTGCCGCGGAGCTTCGGGGGGAAACCTTCCCGGAGTTCACGCTCACGCTTCCCGTGGGTTGGGTGCGACATGCGCCGACCGATGCGGTTCGCGACCAGATGCTCGCTGAAGCCAAGAGTCGTCTCATGCAGGTGCATCGACCAGACCTCTATGTTCAGACGACAGCGCTGGTGAAGAAGCTCTTTGCCGAGATGCGACGAGTGGAAACTGTCGCCTTCTTCGCGCCCGGCACGGACGCCCCCAACAGCGCGTACCTTCCGGCGACGCTCACCGCGTCGATTCGCCGCGGCAAGGACGGTCAGTCGCTCGACGCGGCGATCTCCCAACTCATTCGCAAGGAGGGAGCGACCGCCCTCGCTGACGACAAGAGATTCCTCCGCTGGGAACGCGACAGCGTCGAGAGCCTGGAGGGTACGAGCGTAGTCACAACCACCGTGATCTACGTCACACCGATTCCGGATACCGGACGCAAGCGCGCGCTCCAGTTCACCCTCGTCGTCACCCACGATCCGGGTCAAGCCGAAGACGCCGAATTCGTCGCAGCGCTCAAGGACCTATTCGACGCGCACCTGTCTACCTTTGCCTGGAGTGTTGCGTGAGGGTCTCGATGCAGGCTGATCAGCGCTATTGGCTCGAACTGCCTCGATTTACCGACGACGACTCGTCGCAGAAGGCGCAGTGGCAGGATGCAGTGCTCGAGCGGATGAAGATCGCGTGGCAGGGTGCCATGAATGACCAGGATCAGGCGGTCCTTCGTGAGGCAATCGCCAACGGACTGCGGCGGATCCTCCCGGAAGACGTCGTCACTGTGCAGTACTGGCCGAACGCCTCGATCGCCAACGCGATTGTTCACGTGACGGCCGCGGAATTCGTACAGGACGACGACCGCAACGTGGTCCCCCTGATCGACATGCCATACGCGACGCGGCCGATCACCGAGGTATTCGAAGCCGAACATCTGGGCGCGGGAGTTGAAGCGCGTTATCTCACGCCGGTTGAGGGTGAGCCTGGGCTTTTGCTTGGTGGTGTCAACTACCTCTTCGCAAATGACTTCGGATACATTGCAGTCGGGATGGAACCGACCCTTCCGGCTCTGCTCGGCGTCGCGATCGAGTCCCTGCGCGAACTCGTGCGGAGCATCCGGGTCATCGATGACCCGGACAATGCGTGGCAGCGCTGCGCGGCCGACCTCTCTGGCGTCCTGTCGCGCGGTGAACAGTGGCCGGACACTCTTGTCCAAGGCACAACGACGATTGAGGAGAAGATGTGAGCGCTGCAGTGACGGCATCCGGCATCATGCCCGGCGAGGTGGTCCCGTGGGGTTCCCTCGAGCGTTCCGCATTCGAAGATTTTCCGGATGTCGTGAGTCAGCTTCGCGGCGCGGCGGTCGGCGGTCGGTACGGGCGCAGTTTCTTGTACTTCATTCCTCTTGGCGTACTCGTCGCGATCATCTACGCAGCGCCTGTCTGGGGCCTCGCGACGGTCGTCGGACCGTGGGCGCTCAGCCAGACGAGCAGAACTGCCGAGGGCGACATCACGGTGGCCGGTGTGATCTTCATCATCGCTCTCCTCTCGCTGCTTGTGCACTTCGTGGTCTGGCTGGCGAGTGGACGGCCCAGGGGGGCGGCGCTGTTGGGCAGTGCTGGCATGTCTCTGGCCCTGGGCGGCATCAGTGCAGGGGTCGCCGTCGTGCGCGGAAATGACAAGTCCGTTCCTGATTGGGGAATCTGGATTCTGCCGATGCTCGGTACGGCGGTCGTGGGCGCGATCATCATTGTCTTGGTGCTGCTTGCGCGCAGACGCACTCCGAAACGACCAGAGCCCACTTCGGCCGCTCCGGGAATGCAGCAGTCACCCGAGTATCTCGCGTCCGTGCGCGCCAGCGTCGCCAGGGTCGGCGACGAGGACCAGCGCGCGATTCGGGCGGACCTGTCCGCGGCCATCGACGATCTCCGTCAGCGCGGAGTCATTTCCCCGAGCGAGGCGAGCACGGCAAGCGCGGCGAGGTTGGGGGAGCTCGCCGGTGCGATGGCGAGTGCTCGTGTGCGTGGCTAGCGCGTAGTCAGGATCTCTCCATGAGTGCACAGAACTTGGCCGCGAAGGTCCAACCGGGCTCGAATGTGCGATGGGACAGGTTGGAGAACGCAGCGTTCGCGGCGCATCCGTCGGTTTTGGCGCCGGGCGGAGCCGCGAACGGCGGAACCAGATTCGGCAAGAGCTACTGGAATCTCATCTGGGGCATTCCGGTCGTCCTCGTCTACCTGTTCTGCTACACGGCACCGGTTTGGGGCGCCGCCGCCATTTCGGTCAGCCGATTCCAGACCTACCAGCAGGACCCCGAGCAGAGAATTCCGTTGTCCGGCATCATGTTCATCTTCGTGCTTGCTCTCCTCCTCGTGAACTTTGTGCGCTGGGTCTCGTGGGCGCTCGCGTGGCGCAGCGGTCACGCCAGTCGAGCTCGAACGCGAGCGCCGAGACTCTGCCGCGCAACAAGCTCGAGTTGCTGAAGCAGCGCCGCGAAAGTGTGGAGCAGTTGTC
>Ga0134125_10004260_pt1 | contig 16378 bp, 10 predicted proteins | sample KB31751_FD_96464 | JGI IMG/M metagenome (GOLD analysis project Ga0134125, IMG submission 96464) | Terrestrial soil microbial communities with excess Nitrogen fertilizer from Kellogg Biological Station, Michigan, USA - KB3-175-1 | ecosystem: Environmental > Terrestrial > Soil > Unclassified ...
GCCTGCGCGAACGAGCTGGTCGTGTAGGCGCGGTGATGCGCGGCGCAGAGGCTGGACGTTGCTGACGGCGTCTTGCCGGAGATGTCCTGGAAGAACACGAAGGGGTCGTGCTTGGCCGCGTAGAACCCGGACGACGAAACCGGGCAGGCGCCGGTGCTCGAGGCGTCGATCCCCTCCTGGAAGCTCAGCCAGCTGACCGCCGGGCTGGCCGCCATCATCTGCGTCGTCAGGTGCGCCGTGCTCGCGGTGCTGTTGCTGGCGCTCGGATCGGCGTCCGTGGTGAACGTCGCGTCGCTGAATGCGTTGGTGCCCGCCTCCATCCAAAGATAGTGCGGCTCGCTGGGAATCGAGTCCGGCAGTGGGTCGGTGAAGGCAGTCCCGTGCGCGTACTGCGGAATCAGCGTCTTGTTGATGTAGGGCGCGCTGGCGCTGCCGTACACGCTGGCCTCGGCCTCGTTCTCGAGGGCGATCACGAACACCACCTGCGTGTGAGCGGCCGCGTTAGTGTTTCCCATCGAGGTCGAACCGCCAGTACCGGTGACCGGATTGGTGGAGTTGGTTGCCGCCGCGGTCGCGCAGGTCGAGGCCGGGGTCAGCACCTGCTGCACGACGGGCGCGGTGCCGTCATCGATGTCGAACACCAGATTCGCCGCTGAGGCGCACGGATCAGTCTCGCCCAACGCGCTGCGGGACACGGTCCAGGTGGCCGTACCGCTCGCGTTCGAGAATGCGACAGCGCCTGCGCTGGTCCACGCCCAGTCCGAGCCGGAGCCGGCGTAGCGGTAAAGGCTGTTGTTCTCGAGCAGGAACTCCGCACCCACGCCGCCGTATTGAAAGCCCGAATCGGCGCTGCGGTCAGTATCGATGTAGACCCGGAAGTACTGATGACTGGCCGTGTACGAGACCCGATAAGTCACGGTCGAGGCGTCGTTGTTCGCCGCCGTCGCGGTGATCGCCGCGGAGAGTGCCGCTTCGTGCGAGGGCGGGGCCGGCACTTCAGGCGCATTTCCGCAGCTCATCAGGACGAGCGGGAGCACGACAGAGGCGACGACAAGACGGCTCTGTTGCATGCCCAATATTACGGGCGCCCCCCCCGCGCCGGACGTGTAGACCGGGCGTCCAATCGGCCTCGACCATACGTTGAGCTCGACCATCGCGATAAACCCCTCGGCGACGCGCGTCATTCCTGACCGCCGACGCGGCTGGCCCGGGAGTTCTCCTATTGTGGGCACGCCTCGGACGGCTGAGAAGGAGTCGTTCCTCGGTCGGCGGCCCGGCCGAGTCTCGTCCGCAACCCTGAGGCGGCCGGACTCAGCCGCTTGGATGGACGAGACGCACGAATGCCGGGACCAGGAACAGGCTTACAGCTGTGGACGCCAGGAGCCCGCCAATCACGGCCACGGCCAACGGGCGCTGGAGTTCTGCTCCCGCGCCGATCCCAAGAGCCAGCGGCAGCAGCCCGGCGATCGTCGCGAGCGTCGTCATCAATATCGGTCGGACGCGAATGGCCCCGGACTCGGTGAGCGCGGCAGCGAGGGTCGTTCCCGGAACCCACAGGGCCTCTGCCTGCTCGAGTAGCAGAATCCCGTTCTTTACGACGAGTCCGACCAGCAGGACGCAGCCCATCGCGGAGGAAGCGTTCAAGGGCACCCGAAGCGACGCCAACGTCAACAGCGCTCCGACGACAGCCAGCGGCACCGACGCGAGCACCGCGGCGGCAAAGCGGGGATGCCGGAATTGAGCGAGCAGAACGATGGCTACCGCGAGCAACCCGAATACGATGACGCGCGTCAGGTCGGTGAACGTCTCCTGCTGCGCCCGAACCTGACCACCGATCTCCATCGTGTACCCCTCAGGTAGTTGGAAACCGCGAAGGTGAGCAGCGACCTCGGACGCGACGCTGCCGAGATCACGGCCTTCATGATCGGCGGTGACCACCACCAGCGGCCTCAGGTTCTCTCGCAGGAGCGAGCTGGGGACTGGGACCCGCTCGAAGGTGGTGAGCGCTGCCAAGGAGGTCAGGCCAGCCGCGCCGGCCAGGATGGGCAGCTCTCGGATTTCCCTTTCGTTGAAGCGAACGCCGTCGGGATAACGCGCACGGACGCCGATCGGCCGATCGGGGCGCCTGATCACGGACGCCAATACCCCATGGAGGGCGTCGTCGAGATCGCGAGACACAGCAGCAACGCTTGTCCCGAGACGAGCCGCCCGCGCGGGGTCGATCCGAAGTTTCAGCTCGGATGCATCACCTGCAAACCCTGGATACAGATCGACCAGACCCGGTACGTCATGGATTCGTCCAGCGACTTGCGCCGCCAACTGCCGCAACTGGCCGTAGTCGGACCCGAAAAGCTTGATTTCGATCGGGCGAGGCGTCCCAGAGAGGTCATTCAGGACATCCTGCAGCACCTGGACGAACTCGACCCGCGCCTCTGGAACGCGCTCTGCGACGTCCGCCCGAGCGGCCTCGATGACGTCGTCGACCGACCGGCTCCTCTGGCCGCGTGGTTTCAATCGAACCATGATGTCCCCACGGCTCACCTGGGTGGCGGCGGCGGGGCCAAGCTCGGCGCCCGTGCGCCGCGAGTAGGTGTCCACGTCGGGTAGCTGCTTCAACACCGCCTCGATCTTCCTCGCCGCCGCGTCGGTGTCGGTCAGGGAAGTTCCGGCGGGCAGGAAGTAGTCGAGGACGAACGCGCCTTCGTCCATCGACGGCAGAAATCCCGTCTCGACCCCGCGGGCCGCCAGCACCCCCGCCGCGAGCAGGACGCCGGTCGCCACCAGGGCAAGCCAAGGACGCGCCAGCAGCGGGGCAACCGCTTTCCGGTAGCGACCGACGTACCACGGGACAGCCTTCATCGGCGCCTTTCGCGGGCGCATCAAGCGCGCCGCGGCCAAAGGCACGACGGTGATCGCGACGAGGAGGGACAGCAGGACGGCAGACGTCAGGGTGATGGCGAGCGCGGCGAAGAATCGACCGACCAGACCCTCCAACGCCGCGAGGGGGATGAACACCACGACGGTGGTCACGGTCGTTCCCAGCAGGGCCGCCATCAGATCGCGGACGCCCGCGATGGTCGCCGGCGCGATGTCCGCTCCGTGCTCGAGCCTGCGTCGGATGGCTTCGACCACGACAATCGCGTCGTCGATGACGAGCCCGATCGCCACGGCCAGCCCGCCCATCGACATGAGGTTCAGACTCTGTCCGAGCACTCGAACCGGGATGAACGCGATCGCCAGCGTCAGCGGTACGGTCAGCGCCGCGACCAGTCCGGCGCGCAGGTCACCCAGGAACAACGCGATGACGACCAGGCACAGGCCGATGCCGATCACGATGGCGTCGCGCACGGAGTGCATCGACTCCTGAACCAGCGCGGCCTGGTCGTACACCGTGGTGACCTTCACGCCCGGCGGGAAGCTGGCCGCCGTCTCGTGGACAGCCGAAAGAACCCGCGCCACCACATCCGGGGTGCTGGCCCCGGGGAGCCGGCTCACGCTGACGAGGACCGTTTCACCGCGCGGACCCGCCACGCGAAGCAGGCGGTCCTCAGCACCCTCGACGACGGTTGCGACGTTCGAGAGCGGAATCGGAGCTCCGGCGGGACCGGCGGCGACCGGCAGGGACGCGAGGTCGGCCGCACCGTGCGGTTCTCCGGACGTCATCACGGTCACCAGAGCGTGCGCGTCGTCGAAGCGGCCGACCGCCTGGAGAACCGTTGCCGCCCGAATCTTGTCAGCGATGGTGGTGGGCGTCAGTCGAAGGGCAGCAGCTTTGAGCGGCTCGACGATCACTTCCATCTCGCGCACGTCGCCCCCGAGAACTTCGACGCGGCCGACGCCGGGCACCCGGGAGATCGCCGGCTTCAACACAAGCTCGGACAGATCCCGCAACGTACGCGGATCGACGTCGCCGTCGATGTTGAACGTGACCACGGGAAACGAGGTCGTGGTCAGGCGTTCGACCACGATGTCGGTGGCCGGTGGCAAGGCCGCGCGCGCTTCGCCCAAGCGGGACTCGACCAGCTGTAGAGCGCGCCACATGTCGGTCCCCGGCACGAACAGCATCGAGATCTCCACCGCCCCACGGATCGTTTCGGAGCGGATGCGTTCCACGCCCAGCACCGTCGCCAGCGCCGTTTCGAGCGGCCGCGCCAGCTCCACCTGCGCGACATCTGGCGGAGCGTCGCCGCCCCGTGCGACGACGACGATGCGAGGAAACTCCACCTCGGGATAGACGCCGCTGGGGAGCTTGGTCGCCAGCAGCGCGCCGCTGGCCGCGAGCGCGAGTGCGGCGATCCACACCAGCGCGCGCCTTCGGAGAAGGGCCTCGATCACGGGCGGACCTGAATGGCGTCACCGTCGCCGATCCCGATGACGGGGTCGATCGCGACCTTGTCGCCAGCGCTGACACCGGTCACTTCTTCCTCGTCGCCCTCGCGAACGCCTCGTCCGACAGCTTGGGTGTGCGCCAGGCCATCGGAACCGCACACGACCACCTCAGGGCTGCCGTTCGGCGCCAGCCGCACGGCAACGGCCGGCACCAGCACGGCGCCGCGGGGTTGCCCGACGAATACCCTGGCTGTTCCGAGGACACCGATGGGCGGTCGTCGACCCCCACCCACATCGATGTCGGCGCGGACTGCGCCCAGCCCCGTCGCCGGATCCACCGCCGGTGACACGGCGGCGATCGTCGCGTCCCAGGTGGTCCCGGAAAGCACCCCGGCGGCAACCGATGCAGGCTGTCCTTTGGCGACGCGGACCAGGTCGGCCGCCGGGACGTCGGCGACGAGTTGCAGGCGCGTCGGATCGGCCACCTCCAGGACCGCGGTCGCCGGAGTGCCGTCCACCAGCTCTCCCGGCCGGCGCATGACACGGACCACCACGCCGGACAGTGGCGCTCGCAGAACCGCCCGCTCGACCTGACGGCGCGCGCGCTTGCCAGCTGCGGCGGCTTCGATCTCCGTTGCGCGCGCCGCCTCCGTGCGGGCGACGGCGTCGTCGAGCTCTTGACGCGCGGCGATCCCGTGCTCGAAGACCCGCTCGGTCCGAGCCTGCGTCGCCTCGGCGTTGCGAAGCTCGGCGGCCACCTTGGCCCGCGCAGCCTCCGCTTGTTCCGCTTCATCGACCAGCGGAGCGACGTCGATGCGCGCGACCTCCTGCCCAGCCTTCACTGCATCCCCTTCCCGGACGAGCACCCGGAGAATGCGGCCAGCCACCTGCGCGGCGATCTGGGCATCCCGATCAGGCAGGGGCGCGATCGTTCCGCGTAATTCGACGGACTCCCGCACCTGCCGGGCCTTCACGGGAACACATCGGACCTCTCTTGGCGGGGTGGGCGGCGGCGGCTCTGCGTGCCGGCAGCCGAATGCGACGACCGCGGAAACGAGCAGCGCAGCCTTAAGGAGCATCCGCGGTTTCCCCATGGGTGCCTGCCGCGCGTTCCACCTCCCCGATGGCCCGCTGCCAGGCCGCCTGGGCTTCGGCATTGGCCAGGCGCGCCTCCAGCACGGCCCGCTGGGCTTCGATCAGCCGCAAGAGGTCCACCCGCCCGTCGCGGTATCCCTCTTCCGTCATCTGTCGGGCGGCTTCCAGCGCCGGAAGGACCTGCGCGGCCAACGCAGCCGCGCGCCCACCGGCGGCTTCCGCGCGCGCAGCGGCGTCGGCGGTGTCGTGACGGATGCGTGCGGCGTCCAGTTCCAAGGTCGCCTGCGCGACGGACTGCTCGGCGCGCGCCCGCGCGATCGCCCCCCCGCGCAGGTTCAGGACCGGCAAATCGAAGGATACCCCGCCAATCACGTCTGTTGCAGGCAACGTGGGGTCGCCCTGGTCCACCGTCAGCAGGAAGCTGACGATTGGCCACCGCAGGCGCTGCTCGACCTGCACCCGGGCCGCAGCCGCGGTGACGTCCGCGGCATCGCGTCGCAGCAAGGGGGTCCGATGAATGCTGTCGGTGAGCGCCTGGACATTGACCGGCATGGCGGAGAACCCAGGCCCGCCCGACGCCCGCAAGCCAACGGCTTCTGGCCCGCCGATGCTGGTCGCCAGGCGGGCCGCCGCGGCCAGGATCGTCGCGTCCGCGCCACTGGCCTCGGCCTCCGCACGGACCCGGTCGGCTCGCGTCCGCAGGACGTCGACTTCCGGACCGGCCCCTGCCGAGAACTTCTCCTGCGCGATCCCGGCGACCCGAGCGGCGTCCGCAGCGGCCTGATGCAGCAGTCGGGCACGCTCCTGAGCCTCCCAGAGGTCGATCCAGGCGACGGTCGCGAGAAAGCGCGCCTCGACGGCGGCCGCGGCGACGTCCAGGCGGGCGCTGTAGGCTTCCGCTTCCGCGGCGGCAACGGCGCGGGACCGTTGGCCGAACACCGGGACGGGCACGGCGACCGATGCCCCAAGGCGCGCCGTCTGCCGGGCCGTGGTCAACGTCACCGTCGGGTTTGTCAGCGCGCCGGCGACGTCGATCTGGGCCTGTGCCAGACCCACGCGCCGGGCGGCAAGGACCACCGCGGGACCGTCCTGGCCGGCGGCCAACCGAGCCTCCTCGAACGTGATCGGCCGAAGCGTCTGGGCGGACGCCGAATCAAGACCGCCCCAGGTCGCGGCGACGATCAGAACCGCGACGGCCCGTACCCGCATCCCGCCAGCAGATACCCTCCCTTCATGAGAAGACGATGAGAACGCCGCCGCGCGGGCATAATGGGGGACATGCGCGTCCTGCTCGTGGAGGACTTCCCGCCGCTCGCGCGGTCTGTTTGCCAAGGGCTCCAGGAAGCTGGGTACGCCGTGGACGTGGCCACCGATGGGGCGGAGGCGCTCGACTCTTTCCAGAGCGTCGCTTACGACGGGATGGTGCTGGATGTGATGTTGCCGAAGCTCGACGGGTTGACCGTGCTCCGGCGCGTCCGCGCGAATGGCAACGACATCCCCATTCTCCTGCTGACCGCCCGCGACCAGGTAGACGACAAGATCGCCGGCCTCGACTGCGGCGCCGACGACTACCTGGTGAAGCCCTTCGCGTTCGGCGAGCTCGTGGCTCGCCTGCGTGCCATCATGCGGCGCCGGTACGGGCACCGCATCAACGCCATACAAGTCGGCGAGCTGGCCATCGACATGGCCGCACGCACCGTCACGCGAGCGGGAGAGGTCGTCCCGCTGTCAGCGCGTGAATACGCCGTGCTCGAGTATCTCGCCTGCCGGCGCGGACAGATCGTCACACGCGGTGACATCTGGGAGCACATCTACGATTTCGCCACCGAACCGTCGAGCAACGTCGTCGACGTGTACATCGGGTATCTGCGCAAGAAGATCGACCAAGGCCGCGAACAGAAGTTGATTCGGACTCACCGCGGGCTCGGGTACTCGCTGGCATGAGCGGGATGCGCGGATCGCTACGGGTCCAGCTCGGAGTTACCCTCAGCATCGTCCTGGCTGTGGTCGTGACCACGTTCGCGGTGGCGCTCCACGCCATGACGGCGCGCGCGTTGCTCAACGACCTCGACGAACGACTGGCGGGCGACGCCTCGGCGGTCGCCGGTATGGTGGAGCAGGGCGAGAACGGCACCCCCGAGGTGGAATACGAGTCCCTCCGTGACTTCGAGACGGGGCCCGCGCCGGCTTACTACGAGATCTGGCTGGACGACGGCCGCGTGCTCAATCGATCTCCCTCGCTGAGCGCGCGCAGCCTCGCCAGGAATCCCGGCGTGTCGTTGCCGCGCTATCGCGACGTCATTCTTCCCGATGGACGTCCTGGCCGTTCAATCGAGATCCGGACGGCGGCACGACTGGAAGACGCACCCATCGGAGCCGTGGCACCCACCGGGGCAGAACAGCGCGTGACGATCGCCGTCGCCCGTGGAACTCAGCCGATCGCCGAGACGATGGTCAGGGTCCGGGCGTGGCTCTGGGCGTTGGCGCTGATGACCATCTTGACCGGGTCGGGCGCGGTGTTCTTCGCGCTGTCGCGCGGGCTGCGCCCCGTTGAGGCGTACGCCGGCGCTCTCGCGCAGTTGGACGGCACGCGGTTGCGGACCATTTCGGCGGCGTCACGGTTACCCTTCGAGCTAGACCCGATTCGTAACAAGCTCGATGAGCTCCTGGCGCGCCTGGCCGAGTCGTTCGCTCGCGAACGGCGCTTCACCGCGGATGTCGCCCATGAGCTGCGCACGCCGATCGCGGCAATTCGCACGATCCTCGACGTTGCGCTGACGCGCGAGCGGTCCGGAGCCGACTACCGCGCCGCGATCGCGGAAGCAGCGCAGGTCACGAAGACGATGCAGATATTGATCGATGATCTGCTGCTCATGAGCCGCCTCGACAACGGGCAAATTCAGATCGCCCGGCGGCCTGTCGTTTTGAGAGACCTCGTCGACGAGTGCTGGTCGCCGCTGGCCGTGCGGGCTTGCGAACGAGGGCTGACCTTTTCGAATCGGGTGGACCCGACCGCGTCGGTTCAAACCGACCCGGACAAGCTGAAAATCATCGTGTCGAACCTGCTGTCCAACGCGGCCGAGTACACGGTGACCGGTGGAAGGATCGCGGTCCGCGGGAGCTTGAATTCGTCCGACCGCCCGCTCGAAGTCTGGGACAGCGGCCCGGAGCTTCCCCCGAACGTGTTGCCGCGAATGTTCGACCGGTTCTTTCGGGCGGATCTCGCCCGCGCGGCGGACCGCGGTCATGCGGGCATCGGACTCGCGCTGGTCAAGTCGGTAGCGGACGTTCTCGATCTGGACGTGACGGCTCACAACGCAGCAGAGGGCGGCGTGGCCCTTCGGGTGGCGCAGCGATCCGGTGCGCTTCAGTGTGCTTGATGCGTTTGAACCAGCGCTTCGGGATCGATGACGATCAGCTCGGCGGCCTCCGAGACCGGAAGGTAAATGCGGCCGCGCTTGTCTGAGACCGGGTTTCTTGCGCCGGCGTGGGTCGGCACCTTGGCTTCGACGGTCAGCTTGCCCGCGTCCGTCAGACGAGCGACGGTGAGAGCGCCGTCCTTGGCGCTGGCCACGAACAGGCGCCGCCGGGCGGCGTCATAATCGAGACCGTCGACGCCGGCGCCGGTCTTCAGCCGGTCAGTCGACTTGCCGTCATGGGCGAGGTCGAACACGCCCACGCCGTCTGTGCACGCAACGAAGAGAACGCGGCGCTGCTCGTCAAGGGCAAGCCCGCGCGGCCCCAGGGACCCACACGCCGATGGCCAACTGCTCACGACCTTCCGTGTGCGGGCATCGATCCCGACGGTTTGGTCCTTGTCTTCGAGGTTCGTGTAGATACGGCCACCCTGGTTATCGACGGCAAAACACTCGGGCGAGCCCGGTACCTTTATCTCAGCCACAATGCCCGGTTTTTTGGCGGCGACGCTGACGACTGTGATGCTCGACGTCTCCGGCGTCGTTGCCCACAGCTCTTTCCGCCCGGACACGTACGTCAATGCGTCGGGCATCGCGGCCAGTCGAATCGCCCCAACCTGCTTCAGCGTACTCGGATCGAAGGCCAGTAGGCTGTTGTCGCCTCGATTTCCGACCCAGACGGTACCTGCCGCGATGGCGACGGAGCTTGGCCCGCGTGATGGGCGGCCGGCTCGCTGAGACGGCGCCGTCGGAAACCCTCCGAGCACGTTCAGCGCCCCTGTCCCCCCATCCACGATCTGGATCGTCCCTGTATTTCCCGCGGGCACCCAGACGCGATCGTTCACCCGGTCGTAGCCGATGAAATCCATCGCGACCGGAGGTCCTCCCAACAGTGGGATTGGATTTGCCAGGAGTCCGACGAGAAGCGTCGCTGCGACATTCATCACATGACCACCCTATCTGACCGGGGCGGCGGCCGGGCGACCAGCGCGCCGATCTCAGTTCGTGCTACTAACATCACCGTGTGGCGTCGCCAAGCACTCGGGCGTCCCGGCGCGCCGCTGGGTGGCCGGCCGCGCATGGCTTTGGGATGGGTGGTCCTGTGTCTTTCGATGGCACGACCCAGCGCGGCCATCGCGCAGACCGCCGCGGTTTCCGACGGCTGGAGCGTCGAACCGGGTGGATCCCTGATGCTCGATGCCGATCTGTTCACGAGCCCGGCGACGTCGCTGGGTCCTAGCCTTTCGACTGGAGCGGCGGCGGGAGTGTCGCGGGGCGGCCGATTCGCCTGGCAAGCGCGCGCGAGCTGGTCGTCCGCGACCGAGTCGTCAATCGCCTGGACGGCGACTCACAGCGAGGTGCGGCTGCGGGCAGGAGGCCTGATTCAACATCGGTTGGGGCGGGCCCAGGTTGCGATGCGGTTGGGGATCGGCCCGACGTTCGTTCACGAAACCCGGGATCGGAACCAATCTTCCCGGCAGACCTCCGCGCTTTCGACCATTCCGGCGACCGACCTGGAGGCTGTGATCGCGGTCCACGTTTGGAATCGCTGGCTGCTGGTCATGAGCGGCGGACCGGACGTTTCATGGTCGGCGGGAACGGCCCATGCGGGCTGGGTGGCCCAGATTGGCGTGGGGTGGCAGCCATGAACCGCGTCTCTCTGACGCTTCTCATCATCTCCGGAGCACTGAGCGGGTGCGGGAACGTGCAGGGCGTGGGCGGGCCGGTGCCGCCTCTGGTGACCTTCCAGGTCGAAGCGACAGGCGATTTGACCAACCTGCGTCCGTCAGGAATCACCAGCGACGCCTCGCTTCAGGTCGCGTTGGTCTGGGGCGCCCAGTGGTGGACGGAGCCCTTCTGCATCTTGCCGCCAGAGTCGGACGCGGCCGCCGCGGTGATCGCCGCTGGTTGCCGCGATCCATTCGGATTCGTGCCCGCTCAGGTCGGCGCCACCGTCCCGGTGTCGCTGAATCAGCCCACCAGCCTGTCGCTGTATAGCCTGCCGACGGCCGCGCTCCTCGTGGGCGGTGTCACGTCGCGCGTGGGGTACGCCAGCTTCGTCCTTTACGACGACCGGGACGGCGACGGAACGCTCGATCTCTCGACGCCGCACACCGCGCCCAGCGGGGGCCGGGACGGCCCCCCCGAAGACGAATCGCCCGATTCCAGCGACATCGTCTACGGCGCCAGCTTCGTCACGATGACCGCGCCCGACCTGCGCGTTTCGTACCTGGAGGGGACTTTCATGCCGTCGGCGTTCTATCCTCGGCAGGGCTGCAAAGATCCCGCTCAATGGTTCCAGGTCCTGGGCGCCAGCGGCTTCTCGGCGGCCGACGCGCTGACCGCATCGGCGATGGGAACGCTCCCCACCGAGAGTGATCCAAGCGCCTGCAGCGAGAACGGGCCCGAGGCCACGGTGATGCCCGTCCCGGCGCGTGCACCGTCCGAAGTCGGCGAAGTGGCGTGCGCTGAACGGACAACCGACGGCAGTGTCCGATACCGCCAGCCCCCGACCGATGCACCCGATCTCACTGACCGGGTGTACGCCTGCGCGCACCTTCCGTGCCTGGGCGGTCAGAGCCAGCCGGATCTGATCCAGCTCGTCGTGTCTGGCCGCTCCGGCGATAACTGCAAAGGCCTGACGCACTACACGCTGCGCGGCTGCCGAGAGGACGTGGCTTGCGCGATCCCGGACTGGGACTTCACTGCCACGGCCCCCAGCTGGTGGCCGTGCCCCGGTTGAGATCGCCATCCGTGGCGATCTCGATCCTCGTTCTGCTGTTGGGAGTGGCCGCCCCGGCGGAAGGGCAGAGCGCACCACCTGCGTCGCCCGGTCAATCGTCGTCCGCGGCAAAGCCGCCGGACGACAATGAGGCGCCTCCGAAGTTGTCGTTGCCGACCATGGCCGATCAGGAGGCGTGGCGCCGCAGCGGCTTTCGACTGGGCCTGGGCGTCGGGTACGGTGACTTCGTCGGGTTGGAGGGCGCGCCCAGCGGACGTTTGCTGGCGTTTCTGGTCCGCCTCGGGATCCGACTGGACCGCGAGTGGTCGATCCTGGGCTCGTTTCAGTATGCCCGCGCGTCCACGGCAGGAGGACTGTCGGGATTGCGGTTCGCCGGCACCATCGACCCGACCTGGCATGTGACGACGCACCTGTCGCTGGCGGTCGGGATGGGATTCGGTGGCATTGTCGAAGGCGGCACGGGGCGCCCGGACGTGTCGCCCCTTCCGAGCACCCTGAATACGTCATACACGTTCCCGAGTCCCAGCCCACCACTGCCGAGCTGCAGCGGCGTCGGGGTCGCTGGCCTCGCGCGCGCCACCTGGACCTTCGTCCTGGGGCCGCGTTCCGCGACCAGCTTCGGGCTGGAAGCGGTCGGGCAGTGGACCGGGTGCGTGGACGATACCGGGCAGGTCGACAAGGACACCGGCACGGCGATCGTCCGCCGGCAGTGGTGGCCGCACACCGGAGGCACGGCGAGCTGGGAGATCTCGTGGCGCTGAGGCGCTGCCTCTTCCTGGTCGCGATTTTTTGGACGGTGCCTGCTGCCGCCACCGGCAGCACGGACGGCGGAACACCCGACGCCGGATCAGGGGCCGATGCCGGCAGCCCGGACGGCACCGTCGACGCCGCCGCCGGCCTGGAGCCCCCACGCCCGCTGACCGGCACCAACGTCCCTTACCCAGCGAACGCCCCGCCTCAGTCGGCGCCGGTCGTGGTCAGCGTGGAGCTGGTCATCGACACAGGGGGCACCGTGCAGAAAGTCGACGTCACCACGCCGCCGCACCCGATCTTCGACGCTGCGGTGGTAGCTGCGGTGAAAGCATTCAGGTTCGAGCCCGCTCGATCCGGCGGCACGCCCATCCCCGTGCAGATCACGTTCACGCACACGTTCTTGCCACCACCGCCGCCGCCGGCGGCGCCGAACGAAGGTCCGCCTCGGACTGCCACCTTGCGCGGCCGCCTGGCCGAGTTGGGGACGCGCGCGCCGATCAGCGATGCCACGGTTACCGCGATCATCGGCGGCCGGTCCTATTCCGTGGACGCCGACCGAACCGGACACTTTCGACTTCCCGTGCCGCCCGGTCTCGCGCGCATTTCGGTGTTCGCGCCCAGCCACAACCCGTTCGTGCAGGAAGAAACCCTGGCCGCCTACCAGGAGTTGGCGGTCACCTACCTGATCGAGCCCGATCGATACAACCCGTATCAGACCGTTGTGGTCGGCAAGCGCCGGCGCGAGGAGGTCTCGCGCATCACCTTGCGCGGGCCCGAGCTGCAGCAGATCCCCGGAACGTTCGGAGATCCGTTTCGGGTGATCCAGACCCTCCCAGGCGTCGCCTCCGTTGTCTCGTTGCTGCCGTTCCCGGTGGTGCGCGGGGCAAGCCCGAGCTCGACGGGCTTTCTGCTCGACGGGACGGAGATCCCGCTCCTTTATCACCTGCTCGTCGGCTCCAGCGTCATCCATCCGGAGTTCATCGACGAGATTCAGTTCTATCCCGGTGGTGCTCCGGCGCCCTATGGCCAGTACACCGGCGGGATCGTGGACGGGCGGACGGCTCGCGCGCGAGCGGACGAGCACCTCCTGGACTTCGATGTGAACCTGCTGCAGGCGGGCGCGTTTGTCCGCCAGCCGATCAAGCCGCTGGGCGTGACGTTCACGGCTGCTGCGCGCTATGGATACCCGGGATTCATCCTGGGGCTCGCGACCAACCAGCTGTCGCTGTCGTACTGGGACTATCAGGCGCGGGTCGACGGAGGCGACGGGCGTAACGGATGGACCGCGTTCTTCTTCGGCGCCAACGATGAACTCGACACCCGCGCGGCCACGGCGGCCCCCGGAAGCCCATCGCCCCCGCTGACGCCGCAGCTGATCCTCGGCTTCCATCGGATCGACCTGCGCGAGCACCGAACGCAGGGATCGTTCGACGAAACCTTTCGGGTGGTGCTTGGATACGACCACACGTTCAGCTCCGGCACCGACTTCACGGTCTGGCTGGCCGAGCCGTCCATCGCGTCAGAGTGGACGCACGGCGACGGACTCACCTTGCGTGCCGGCGTGATCGGGTCGGTTCACGACATCATTCAAGGAGCCGGCGCGAATCCGTCGGCCGGGTCCCTGGCGGCCATCACGGCGCCGCTTCACAAGTTCGACTCCGGCTCGGGTTATCTGGAGGCGCTCTGGCGTCCGACGCCTCGCTGGTTGATCCGCCCAGGCCTGCGCGCCGACGCGTACACCGACGGCGACACGCAAAAGTCGGCGGCCGACCCCCGATTGACGATGCGATACCGCCTGCTCGAGCGCGCGTTGACGGGCGTGTCGCCGGGGAGCGATGACTCGGCGGTCTGGCTGAAAGCCAGCGCCGGGATCTATCATCAACCGCCGCGGTTCGTGTTGCCGCTACCGGGCCTGGACATGTTGCCGCTGAAGTACGGCCTTTTGCAGGCGTACCAGACCAGCCTGGGGACGGAGGTCCCTTTGCAGAACCACTTCCAGATCTCGGCGGAGGGCTTCTTCAACTACATGGACCCCACCGTCTTCGACCTCGCCGTGAACGACACGAGCGTCGCCAACGCGCCGCACTCGACGCTGGTGCCTACCGAGATCAATAACTCGCTCGAAGACTTCCAGAAGATCATCCAGCGGCTGACGCAGCCCGAGACCGGCCGCGCATACGGGCTGGAGTTCCTCTTGCGTCGGCAATCGCGAGCTGGCCTGTTCGGGTGGGTGTCCTACACGATCTCGCGTTCGGAACGCCTCCAGCAGGGGCATTGGGTCCCCTACGACTTCGACCGGACGCAACTGCTGAACGTGGTCGCCGGCCTGCCGCTGCCGCGAAACTGGGACTTGGGCCTGCGCGCGCAGTTTCAGAGCGGCCGGCCCACGACCACCACCAGCGGCTACAATGCCGGCCGGAGCGACGGCTACTGGCGGTTCGACCTGCGCGTCGACAAGCGCGCCCTCTGGAAGAAGTGGCTGCTGGACTTCTACGTCGACATCACGAACGTCGCGCTCATGCCAGAAGAGATCCAGCCCGGAACAGTGATCCGGTATGTTCTACCGACAGTCGGCTTGCGCGGCCGACTGTGACCTCGAATGCACCGGCGCTGGCGTGGCGGGTTAACCACGACCAGCGTCAGTTGCGACGCCGGCGTCCGCGCCAGGTGATGGCGGAACGCCACCGTCTGGCTCGCCAGGAAACCCCGGCGTTTCACCCGGGCAGTTCTCGTCGACGACGCCATCGCAGTTGTCGTCCACGTGGTTGCCGCAGACTTCAGGCGCGCCGGGGTGGACAGACATGTTTGAGTCGTCGCAGTCGTTGCACCACGCAACTCCATCCCCGTCCTGGTCAGTCGCCTGAGAGGGGTCGCCGTTCTCACAGGCCAGAAAGCCGTTCAGGTACTGTGGCCGATTCTGGGCCATGTCCTTCATCGCCGCGATCGCCATCCAGAACTGATCGGTGGTCGCCCACTTGTGCGTGTCCTGGGCAACCGCGTCGCCGATCTGTTTCGACCAGGTGTCGATCCAGCCGACGATCTCGGTGGCGTTCCACTTCGCGACCTGCGCCCCAATCGCGCTCACGTACTGAGCGCGCGCTGTCGGATCGTTGATGACGAGCAGGTAGTTCTTGGCGGGCGGATCGGGCAGTGCCCGCCCGGCCCACCAGTAGATCGGATGCTCTTTATAGCCAAGTGTTGGCGTGAAGGTCTCGAGCCACTCGAGCGCCGAGTCCGTGTGATCGAGCAACCAGACGTATCCGGCAGTCCCCTGGTCGTAGATCCAGAAGTTGTGCGAGCCGCCGTAGTAGCCGTCGGCGTCTTCCACGACGGCCTCCGCTGCCCACTCGAGCAACGTGTTCGGGACGTCGACGAGCGTCCGCAAGGTGCCCATGTCAGTCGCGCTGTCGAGCGTCTGGACCTTCGTCCAGTTCGTCGTGCCGACGTTCGTGTGTGCCTCCGTCCCCCCCTTGAGAAGGTCGCCGTCTGGGTTCCCCGGAAAAAACTGGGCGAGCAGTGATTTCGTGATGCCTTCTTCCGCCACGTAGAGACCGTAGAACTGCCCGTTGATCGTGATCGTGGCGCTGTTCGAGCAAGGGGCCGTGAGACCGATCTCGCGGAACCAGTTGTTGCCGACGCGCTCGCTGAGGAAGCTCCATTCATCGCGCGCCATCTCGAAGTGAATCGTGGAAATGCCGTGGAACTTCTGGTGCGTGTCGTACTGGTCGAACGAAATGTCGAACGCCATCTTCGGGTTCGTGTCGAACATGACGGTGTTGACCCAGGACGACTTCCCCCGGAGGCGGACCGCAGCGTTCGAAACGGTCTCCGACCCGTAATGGAAGACGATCGGGTAGTAGGTTTGCGGAGGCGTCCCCGCGAGCACGTCTTTGAGATCATGAAAGTCCGCGTCGAGCTTGGCCCAGTTGTCCGCGGAGATCTCGAACGAATAGGCTGCTAGGCCGGATTGGTCGAAGAGGTCGGAGCAGAGATGTGGGCTGTTGCCGGCGTCCGGAACCTTGTTCACGACGGTCGGCGCGCC
>Ga0134125_10004261_pt1 | contig 16377 bp, 20 predicted proteins | sample KB31751_FD_96464 | JGI IMG/M metagenome (GOLD analysis project Ga0134125, IMG submission 96464) | Terrestrial soil microbial communities with excess Nitrogen fertilizer from Kellogg Biological Station, Michigan, USA - KB3-175-1 | ecosystem: Environmental > Terrestrial > Soil > Unclassified ...
CGCCGCGATAACGCCGCGTATCCCACCGCACCGCGTTAACGCGGCATTATCCAAGGTGGCGGCCGCGCCTTAAATTTGCCGCGCGTCGCGCCGGAAATTCGACACGTTTCCGGACGAATTCTCGATCGCCATCAGGATTCGAAAGAAGTCGGGCAGGGCGGCCGGGCGGAAACCAGCACATTAACGGATTGCGCAGTACCTTTAAGAAAGGGCGGTTCTCCGCCTGACGCTTTGCGTATGCGATAGTCCTTTATGGTGAATGAGAAATCGCCATAACTCGCACAGAATTCTGCCGCGATTGTTCCTTGTTCCATCAACATTATCTTAAGGGACCGGACTTTAAAGTTCGTGCCAAGTTTTACTTGGCGAGGAACCTATGCAGTCCGCGTATCTCGACCTTATCGCTTTGGTGGAGCGCCTTCATCGGCAGTTCCTCGAAGTGGTCAAGCTGGAACTGGATACCAACGCTGTGCACGACATCAACAACGTGCAGGCGATGATTCTTTACAACATCGGCGATCTCGAGATGACAGTCGGCGAGCTCACGCTGCGCGGCTGCTATCTCGGCTCCAACGTCTCTTACAATGTGAAGAAGATGTTGGAGAACGGCTACATCGTGCAGGAGCGCTCCTCGCATGATCGCCGCTCGGTCCGTGTCCGCCTGTCGGAGAAGGGCCTGGCTTTGCATCAGAAGCTGAAGCGCATGCATGAGCGCCACATGGCATCGCTGGCGCAGGGCGTCGTGCAGGGCGAGGATATGGTCTCTGCGCATCGCACGCTGCGCCGGCTTGAGCGGTTCTGGACGCACGCGGTCGAGCTCGGCTCGCGCGCCGCGGCTTTCCCACCCGCCGCTTAAATCTACTCGTCTCGCCGCAAGGCGAGTTCTCGCCAAGCAACGCCGGCAGGCTCCCGTAGCCTGCCGGCGTTTCGCTTTTCCGGTGAACCTTAGCCGGCGCCGTTCCGTTCTATCTCGGCCAACGGAGCAGGAAACCCGGTTAACCGATGTCCAGCCGCGCAGAACGTTCATCGAGCCGGCGCGTCCTTCAGATTCTAGGGCCCGGCCTCATCACCGGCGCCTCGGACGACGATCCGAGCGGCATTGCCACCTATTCGCAGGTTGGCGCGCAATTCGGCTTCGGCCTCGGCTGGATCATGTTGTTCAGCTTCCCGCTGATGACGGCTATTCAGGAGACCTGCGCGCGTATCGGCCGTGCCACGGGTGAGGGAATCGCCGGCAATATCCGTCGCCACTATCCGGTCTGGCTGCTGCGAATCATCGTCGGGCTGCTGCTGGTCGCGAACATCATCAATCTCGGCGCCGATCTCGGCGCCATGGGCAGCGTCGTCACGATGCTCATCGGCGGGCCGGCGTTGCTCTACGCCGTATTTTTCGGTGCGCTCTGCGCCAGCCTACAGATATTCACGAACTACAAGAGCTATGTCAGCATCCTCAAATGGATCTCCATCAGCTTGCTCGCCTATGTGGCGACCGCGCTGGTGATCGATATCCCGTGGCGCGAAGTGATGCTGCGCACGCTGGTACCGTCGCTGCAATTCGAGACGAAATACGTCGTCGCGATCGTCGCGGTGCTGGGCACGACGATCAGCCCCTATCTCTTTTTTTGGCAATCCTCGCAGGAGGCCGAAGAGGTTCGCGAAGACCCGAACGCCAAGCCCTTGAAACGCGCGCCGCGACAGGCGCCGGCCGAGCTGCGACGGATCCGCATCGATACGTATATCGGCATGTTCGTCTCGAACGCGATCGGCTGGTTCATCATCGTCAGCGTCGCCGCGACGCTGAACGCCCATGGCGTCAATGACATCCAGACTGCTTCGCAAGCGGCGGAGGCGCTGAAGCCGATCGCCGGACCTTTGGCCTTCGCTCTTTTCGCGGTTGGCATCATCGGTACGGGCTTGCTGGCGGTGCCGGTGCTGGCGGGCTCGGCGGCCTATGCGCTCGCCGAGGCGTTGCAATGGCCCGGCGGGCTGGCGCGCAAGCCAAGGGCGGCGAAAGCGTTCTACGGCACGATCGCCGTCGCGACCGGCTTGGGCATGATCTTCAACGTGCTGCCTGTCGATCCGATCAAGGCGCTGTTCTGGACCGCCGTGCTGAACGGCGTGGTCGCGGTGCCGATCATGGTCATGACCATGCTGATGGCCGGACAGCAACGGGTGATGGGGCGCTTCGTCCTGCCGCGCTCGCTCGCGGTCATGGGCTGGATCGCCACGGCGGTGATGTGCGCCGTCGCTGTCGCTCTTATCGTTACCTGGTAAACTCTCTCCCGATAGGGGAGAGAACAATGAAAAATTATCTGCGCGGTTTGACGCTGGCGGGGCTCGGCTTGGCGCTGCTGGGCTTGCCGATGATGGTTGGGCCGGCCTGCGCCGCGCCCGATAGCACGACCTTGTCGCTGCCCGGCGAGGGCGTGACCTTCCTACCGATCTACGCGGCGCAGGATGCGCATTTCTTCGAGAAGGAAGGCTTGGCGGTCAAGACCGTCCACTTGCCCGGCGTCGGCACGACCAATGCCGTGATCTCGGGCGCGGTCGATTTCGGCATCTCCAACGGCGTCTCGCTGACACGCGCCGCGGCGCACGGTCAGAACATGCTGGCGATCGCGAGCATGAGCGACCGGCCGGGCTGGACGCTGGTCATGCGCAAGGACGTGGTCGACGCCTCGGGCATCAATCTGAAAGCGCCGCTCAAAGAGCGGATGCAGATCCTCAAGGGCCATAGTTTCGCGATCGATACGGTGAGCTCGCTCGCGCATGCCTATCTGCGCGTGCTCGAGAAAGCCGGCGGTATCGATCCCGACGCGGTGCCGATCAATCCGACCCAGCCGCAAGATGCGGTCACCGTGATCCAGCGCAAGGGTCTCGACGGTTATATCGGCAACGCACCCTTCACCGAGATGGGCATCCTCACGGCGAATGGTGTGGCCGTTGCGAGCGCTTTCGATAATGAGCCGCCCGGGCTCTATCCGATCGCGCTGACGATGCTGATGACGCGGCCGCAATTCTGCGCGGATCGTCCCGATACTTGCAAGCGCATGGCGCACGCCCTGGCCGCGGGGCTGAAATACGTGCATGAGGACCGCAAGGCCGCTTACGACATCCTCAAGGCGCATTTCCCCAAATTCGACGACAAGCTGCTCGCCATGGCCTTCGACGATGTCGAGAAGGTGCTGGCGAAGTCGCCGGTTATCCAAGAGGTGTCGATCGCCAACTCCGACAAGATGAATATCGATGCTGGCTTCATGAAGCCGGAGCAGGCGCGGTCCTCCTACAAGGACCTCTTCACCGACAAATACGTCCGCTGAGCGTCAGACGATAATGCTCATCACGCCCTGTGCGCGCAGCGTGTCCTGGGCGAGGATCACGATGCGCTCGGCGATCTTGAAGCTCGCGCCGGCGCGGACGAGCTTGTAGCGGTACTGGCCGACGTAAGTGACGATCCGCTCCATGCGGCTGCGCTGGATGAGGAAATTCGCCGTCGCGCGGATCGTGTCGCCGTCGATCGAGACGACGCGGACATTGGTGATGAGTCGCCGTGTCATCGAGCGCGGGTTTTCGGCCCAGGCTGTGTCGCCGAGCAATTGCCGCGCGCGCGATTTGATGCGCGCCAGATCATCGTTGATAAGGAAGATGCTGTTCGCCGGGTCGCGCGTCGGGTCGTCGAGGGCGGGGGCTTGATAAATCGAATCCTCGGTGAAGAGCGCGGCCCATTCCATCAGTTGCCAATTGTCGAGCAGCTCGGCTTCCTCATAGAAGAAAGCTTCGATCTCGGCACGCAGTGCGGCGTGTTCGCCGGCACTCGCCATTAAGCGGCACCTATCGTTTCGCGCCATTGTCGCCAGAAAGCGCGCATCTGCGCCTCGTCTTGCGGTCTCGGCGCGGCACTGGTCATGCCCCGCGAGCAATCGATCATCGCGTCATCGGGCAGGCCGGCACAGTTCTTCTGAATCAGCTCCATCACTTCGTTATCGTCGGGCGTCGCGAAGCCGGCCGGGCCGAGGAAGGAGAGATAGATATCGAGCCGCTGCTTGCGCACGATCGGATCGTCGATCGCCGGCATCAGCGGATAGCCGGTCACCTCTGACTGATCGGGGGCGGTCGGGAAGGTGGTACGAATGACGCGGCGCTGCTCGATGAAGAGCGTATTCGGGAAGAGAACCAGGGTGCGCGTGTAGTCGAGCATGCGATTGGCGCGTTCGATGCCGAATTTCGCTTGCCATGCCTTGCGCTTTGCTTCGTCGGCGACGCCGCTGAATTTGCGGTATTCGATCATGGCATGGCCGTTGCCGAGACCGCGCGGGCTCATCGCGCCGTCATTCGCCGTGCGCGGATCCGGCGTCTTCAGCCCGAGGACATGCGGCAGGTAGTCACGCATGAAGCGGCTATGCGTCGAATTGAGATGGTAGATGTCGACGGTGTTCTCCATCAGCATCTTCCAATTCGCGCGCATCGAATATTCATGCGCGCCGGGCAGGATGACGCTGCCGCCTTCGTCCTGATCGAGGATCATGTCGAGCAGATCGCGCGCCTCGGCGAGATACTCGACCAGCCCCATGCTGTCGCGGCTGAAGCAGACGAAGATCCAGCCGCGATAGCTTTCGTGCCGGACCTCGTAAAGGCCCATCTCGCCTGGCGCGAAGCCAGGACCGTAGGAAGCAGCGTCGGGCACGCCGCTCAGCTTGCCGTCATTGTCATAGGTCCAATAGTGATAGAAGCAGGTGAAGTGCTTGGCGTTGCCGCTGCGCTCGCGGCACACCGCACCGCCGCGATGCCGGCAGGCATTGTGGAAGATCCGGAGGCGGTTGTCGGCGCCGCGCACCATCAACAAGGGGCGGCCGCCGACGCGCCGCGTCAGGAAATCGCCCGGCTTCGCCAACTCGCTCTCATGCCCAGCATAGAGCCAGCAGCGATCGAAGATCCGCTTCTGCTCGTCGCGGAAGAGCTCCGGATCGCAATAGACCTTGGGGCTGAAGCGGAAAATGCCCGCTTCTTGGTTTTCGACGAAAAGGGCATCGACACTGTGCCGGCGGTGCGGTGTGAGCGTGTCCATCGGTCCCTCCCTTCAGAAGGCTAGAATGCGGCGATCGCTACCGCCGATCAACAGGCTGCTTAAGAATGACCTCGAGCGCGATGACAAAGGAAAAGGCCAGGGTAAAGAAATTGCAGGTCAGCGCGGCGGTGTAGATCGCGCCGCTTTGCTCAAACCCAGCGAAGACGCAGGCGATCATCGCCGCGAAAATGGCGGCGCCAAGCCAGATGAAAACCGCGTAGACCAGGGGCGATGCAGACTGGCCCGTCGCCGACACGCGCCGCTTCGGAAAGGTCAGGAGAATGGCCAGGTAGGGCACGCCGACCAGCAGCGCGCTCGCTTTCCAGATCAGTGTTTCCGGAATGGCAAAGAGGTGGAGAAGGGGTGGCAGCAAAGCGCCGGCCATGAGAACGAGCAGATTGCCAATGACCGTGCGCGTGAGAAAGCGATCGAGCCGGGTAAGGCCGCCTCCGGCAGTTTGGCGAATGATCATCAGCAGTGCCGAGAATCCGGCGAACGTCACCATCAGTGTCGCCAGCGTGTAGAGAAAAGCGGTGCCGGGAAGTTCCATCTGCGTGCTCCCCAGCACCGCTACCGATTAGAACGCAGCGATCCCGGTCTGTGCGCGGCCGAGAATGAGGGCGTGGATGTCATGCGTGCCCTCATAGGTGTTGACCGTCTCGAGATTCATCATGTGCCGGATCACCGGGTACTCGTCGACGATGCCGTTGCCGCCATGCATGTCGCGTGCGGCGCGAGCGATGTCGAGCGATTTGCCGGTCGAGTTGCGCTTGAGGATCGAGACCATTTCCGGCGTCGCCTTGCCCTGATCCTTGAGCCGGCCGAGGCGCAGGCAGGCATGCAGGCCGAGGGTGATCTCGGTCATCATATCGGCGAGCTTCTTCTGGATGAGCTGTGTGCCGGCGAGCGGCTTGCCGAAAGCCTGGCGCGACAGTGTGTAGTCGCGCGCCGCATGCCAGCAAGTCTCGGCCGCGCCGAGCGCGCCCCAGGCGATGCCGTAACGCGCATTGTCGAGGCAGGTGAACGGACCGCGCAGGCCGGTGACGCCGGGCAGGAGATTGGCCTCGGGCACGAAGACCTCGTCCATCACGATCTCGCCGGTGACGGAGGCGCGCAGCGAGAATTTGCCCTCGATCTTCGGCGTCGAGAGGCCCTTCATGCCGCGCTCCAGAATGAAGCCGCGGATCACGTCATCGAGCTTCGCCCAGACGATCATGACATCGGCGAAGGGGGAGTTGCTGATCCACATCTTGTTGCCGGTGAGGACGTAGCCGCCATCGACCTTCTTGGCGCGGGTCTTGAGGCCGCCCGCATCGGAGCCGTGGTCGGGCTCGGTCAAGCCGAAGCAGCCGATCATCTCGCCGGTCGCGAGCTTCGGGAGGTATTTCTTCTTCTGCTCTTCGGTGCCGAAATCATTGATCGGCCCCATGACCAGCGAGGATTGCACGCTGAGCACCGAGCGATAGCCGCTATCGACGCGCTCGACTTCGCGCGCGACGAGGCCGTAGCAGACGTAGTTCACGCCGGCGCAGCCATAGCCGTGAATGGTCGCACCGAGGAAGCCGAGATTCCCCATCTCGTTCATGATCTCGCGGTCGAAACGCTCTTCGCGGAAGGCCTCGCGCACCCGCGGCAGCAGCTTTTCCTGCGCGTAGTCGCGGGCACTGTCGCGCACCATTTTTTCTTCTTCGCTCAGCTCTTCGTCCAGCAGAAGCGGGTCCTGCCAGTTGAAGCTGGGCCGTTTTTCACGCGGCGGGGTCGCCATTTCCTTAAACTCCTGTTTACGGATCGAGGCGCTATTTTAGCGGCATGAGCGCCGAGCGCGAGGTCATCTTTGAATTTCTACGGATCGGAGCGGCACTGAAGGTGACTGCGGTAGATGTCGCGTCCGGTACCGAGGCGTCGATGGTCGGCGATCCGAACGCCAGCCAGGACACCCTGCGCCGCCTCGCCAAGCAAAAGCTCGATTACGTGATGAGCCGCAAGCGGGCCTAGCGCTCCCGCGCGCGACAAAGGCGATCAATTCTTGCCGGCATGACCTTGGTCGCGGTCGAGCCACGCCATGAGGCGGCGGCGCAGCGGCGGGATATCGAGGGCGATCAGGGCGCCGCCGAGGGGAATCATCCAGAATCCCAGGATCGGCAAGAACCCGAACACGCCGGCAATGATCAACACGATACCCAGAACGCTCCGCACGCCGGGAGGCACATTCTTTTGGCCCCACATCACGGCACGCCGGAGGTTGGCCTTCGAAAACGCTTTGTGCAGCGTGGCCACCATCCGCCGCACGCATCGCCGGAGCCAGTCCATTCGTAAAGCCTAGCGCGGGTGGCGCTGCGTGTATTGAGGCAAATCAGTCGGCATCAGGGCGATGCACGGCGAAGAACAGGAATTGCGGCTGGGTCGATAGCAGCCTGTAATCGGCCGGGAAGCGCTCGCGCGCCTCGGGCAGGGGAAGCGGCTCGGTGATCGTATCGATCGTGAAGCCGGCCGCGGACAGCGCCGCGGTCATTGCGTGCAAAGGCCGGCGCCAATAGCGCATCTCCATGATCTCGCCGCCCTTCTCCCAGCGATCATCCAGTAGGAACGTGCCGAAATAGTCGCGGCTGCCGGCCAGCACATGATCGCAGAAGGGATGATGTGTCGAGATGACGAGCTTTCCTCCGGGCACGAGCACCCTGCGGAACTCGCGGAGCGGCACGCTCCAATCCTCGATGTAATGCAGCACAAGCGCCGCCAGCACGCGGTCGAAGGCGCCGTCGGCAAAACGTAACGGCGCGGCGAGATCGGCTTCGAAAAGCGTGGCCGCACTGCCGAGCCGCTCACGGGCAAGAGCTAGCATGCCGCTGCTTTTATCGATGCCGGTGACAATCGCGCCGCGCGCCAGCAGCGCGGCGGCATGGGCGCCGCTGCCACAACCGGCGTCGAGCACTCTGAGACCAGCAACATCGCCCATCAGACGCAGCGATTCCGGACGTTCGTAAAGCGCGTTGAAGGCGTTGTGCTCGGCATCGTCGCTATAGGCGCGCGCGAAGCGATCGTAATCGTTCTTGTCCATGCCGCCCGGATATTATGCCGGCTTGGGCTTGCGCGCCTTGTTCGGCCAGAACATCGCGCGGATCGCCCCAAGCACGGCGATCGCGAAGGTCGAGACGAACACCACCATAGCGGGGCGTACCCCCGTATCGAGCGTCAGATTGGCTTGCAGCACGAGATCGAACGGCGCGCCGAGGGAGAACCAGTAATAGCCGGCTTCGCAGAGCGCGGTGAGCACGCCCGCGCCGAGGCTGAGGCTGGCGACCGTCCAAAGCGGCAGCTTGCCGCGGCCGAGGCGCCAGCTCACCAGGCGGCAACCCATCAGCCAGACAAAGATGCCGGCCATCACCGTCGGCTCCCATTCATCGAGCTTCGACTGCAGGAAGTAGTGGATGACCGCGAGCGTACCGATGAGATAGACGATGCGATGCAGCTTCTGCCAACGCCGCGCGCCCAGGCGTCGTTGCCAGCCATCGGTCGAGGTCCAGGCGAGAACGATGAGCCCTGTCAGCGCGGTAAAGCCGATGGTGAGATAGATACGCAGGATGATTTCGGAAACGACGAGGGGCAGGGAGAAGGCTTCGTCGACGATATAGAGCGACAAATGCGTCAAGCCGTAGAGACACGCGGCGACGCCTATCATCCGCCGCAGTTCGAGGAGCTTCGGCCATTGCAGCGCTACCCGCGCCGGCGAGATCACCAGCGCGATGAAGATGAAGCGGATCGTCCAGTCGCCGATTTGGTGTATGGATTCGGTCAGCGGCCGGGCACCCAGCCGGTCGAGCGCGTAGGACGCAGCGGTCCAGATCGCGGGGACGAACAGACCCATAAAGACGGCTGCCTTGAGCGGCGCGAATCGTCCCCCGTAATCGAACCAGGGCAGCTGGCGGAAATTCATGTTCCGTCTTTCTAGCTTGCTGGCGTGGGAAAGCCCATCACGATTCGGCGACATTGCAGCCTTGCCGTGAGCGTGGCTCCCGCATAATTTGAGCGGCCCATGGCTTATTTCCTTCAGCAGCTTATCAACGGCCTGACGCTCGGCGCGATCTATGCCCTTATCGCCATCGGCTACACGATGGTTTACGGCATCATCGGGATGATCAATTTCGCGCATGGCGAGATCTACATGATCGGGGCGTTCGTTTCGCTCATCACCTTTTTCGTTCTGGGTACCGTCGGGGTTACATGGGTACCGCTCGCTTTGGTGGTGGTCTTGTTCTCCGCGATGTTCTTCACGTCAGCCTATGGCTGGGCAGTCGAGCGCGTCGCCTACCGGCCGTTGCGCGGCTCCTTCCGCCTGGCGCCGCTGATCTCGGCCATCGGCATGTCGATCTTCCTGCAGAATTACGTCCAGCTCCTGCAGGGGGCGCAGGTGAAGTCGCTGCCACCCGTCGTGACTGGCGGCTTCCGGCTGATGGAAACCGGCGGCTTCGCGGTCCAGCTCTCCTATCTCCAGATCATCATCGTGCTGGTGACCATCGCGCTGATGGCGGGGTTCAGCGTCATGATCGCGGCGACGCCTCTCGGCCGGGCGCAGCGCGCTTGCGAGCAGGATATGACCATGGCGGCGCTGCTCGGCGTCGATGTCGACCGCACGATCTCGACGACCTTCCTCATTGGCGCGGCGCTCGCGGCAGTCGCGGGGATGATGGTGACGCTCTATTACGGCGTGATCGACTTCTTCATCGGTTTCCTCGCCGGCATGAAAGCCTTCACGGCGGCGGTGCTCGGCGGCATCGGCTCGCTACCCGGCGCGGTGCTCGGCGGCTTCCTCATCGGCATCATCGAAGCCTTCTGGTCGGGCTATTTCTCGTCCGCCTATAAGGATGTGGCTGTCTTTGGCGTGCTGGTCCTGGTGCTGATCTTCCGCCCCTCTGGCCTGCTCGGCCGGCCCGAGATCGAGAAAGTCTGATGGATCTCGGCAAATTGGCGAAGGATTCGGCGCTTGCCGCTTTCGTCGCATTGATTCTCGCGATTCCCCTGGCCGGCTTCAACACCAACCAGCCGGGCGGCAATAGTATCGGCACACGCTGGGACTGGGTCGCGATCGCGGTCGTGGTCGTCTTCGTCGGCCGCTTCGCGATCGGCCTGTTGCCGAAGCGCCGGCGCAGTGATCGGCCGCCGGTCGTTTCGCTGTTCCTCACCAAGCATCAGAGCATTCTTGGCTGGGTTGGCCTCGGCATCGCCATCGTCTGGCCGTTCATGCCGTTTGCGTCGCAATATTACCTCGACCTCGCGACCGCGGTGCTGATCTATATCATGCTCGGCTGGGGGCTGAACGTGGTCGTCGGCCTCGCCGGGCTGCTCAATCTCGGCTACGCGGCGTTCTACGCCGTCGGCGCCTACACGCTCGCGCTCACGGCGGCGTATTGGAATTTCGGCTTTTGGGAAGCGTTGCCGCTCGCTGGCCTGACATCGGCAATCGTCGGCATTCTCTTGGCGCTCCCGGTGCTGCGGCTGCGCGGCGATTACCTCGCTATCGTCACGCTCGGCTTCGGCGAGATCATCCGCATCATCCTGATCAACTGGCAGTCCTTCACCTACGGGCCGAACGGCATCAACGGCCTGCCGCGTCCGACCTTCTTCGGCCTGCCGCTCTCGGCGCGCGCACCCAGCGGCGGCAAGACCTTCGCGCAGTTCCTCGGGATCGATTTCAATCTGGCGCAGCGTTACATCTACCTCTACTTCGTCACTCTCGCGCTCGCGCTGATCGTCAACTTATTCATCATCAAGCTGCGGCGCCTGCCGGTCGGCCGCGCCTGGGAAGCCTTGCGCGAGGATGAGATCGCGACCCGTGCCCTCGGCATCAATCCCGTCAGCGCGAAACTCTCGGCCTTCGCGGTTGGCGCGCTGCTCGCCGGTTTCGCCGGCGTGTTCTTCGCCACGCGCCAAGGCTTCGTCAGCCCCGAAAGCTTCAATTTCCAGGAATCGGCTACGGTGCTGGCGATCGTCGTGCTCGGCGGCATGGGCAGCCAACTCGGTATCGCGATCGCCGCGATCATCCTCGTCACCTTGCCGGAATTCGGCCGCGACTTCGCGCAGTTCCGCATGCTGCTCTTCGGTGCCGCCATGGTCGGCATCATGATCTGGCGGCCGCGCGGGTTGTTCTCGATCCGCACACCATCGATCCGTCTCGGCGAGACGCAGTTGGGCGAGATGCGCAAATGAGCGATGGCGCGTTGTTGCAGGTCGACCAGCTCACCATGCGCTTCGGCGGCTTGGTGGCGATCGATCGCCTGAGCTTTGCCGCCGATCACGAGAAGATCACGGCAGTCATCGGCCCAAACGGCGCCGGCAAGACGACGGTGTTCAACTGCCTCACCGGCTTCTATCGCCCCACGAGCGGCAATCTGGCGCTGCGACGCAATGACAAAGAGCTGCGGCTCCAGCGCATGGATGGCTGGCGTATCGCGCGCGATGCCGGTATTGCGCGCACCTTCCAGAATATCCGGCTTTTTGCCGGCATGACGGTGCTCGAGAATCTCATCATCGCGCAGCACACCAAGCTCATGCGCGCCAGCGCGTGGAGCCTCGCCGGGCTTCTCGGCCTCGCGCGCTATCGCAGCGTGGAGAAGGAGGCGGTCGAGCATGCGCGCGAATGGCTCGACCGCATCGGCCTTACCGATCGCGCGGACCAGAACGCCGGGACCTTGCCCTATGGCGATCAGAGGCGGCTGGAGATCGCGCGCGCAATGTGCACCGGCCCCGTGCTGCTTTGCCTCGATGAGCCGGCGGCCGGCCTGAACCCGCATGAATCGCATGAGCTCAACCGGCTGCTGCTCTCGATCCGCGACCGCTATCGCATCGCGATCTTGCTGATCGAGCACGACATGAATGTCGTGATGGGCATTTCCGATCGTGTCGTCGTGCTCGATTACGGCAAGAAGATCGCCGATGGCACGCCCGCCGAGGTGCGGAGCGATCCGGCCGTGATCAAAGCTTATCTCGGCGAGCCCGAAGCATGAGCACGCTGCTCTCCATCGCCGGCGTGCATACGTTCTACGGCGCGATCGAGGCGTTGAAAGGCGTCGATCTATCGGTCGAGGAGGGCGAGATCGTCACCCTCATCGGCGCGAACGGCGCCGGCAAATCGACTTTGCTGATGACGATCTGCGGCAAGCCGCAAGCGGCGCAAGGCAGCGTTCGCTTCGCCGGCGACGACATCACGCATCTGGCGACCGACACGATCATCCGACGCGGCATCTCACATGCGCCCGAGGGGCGCCGCATCTTTCCGCGCATGACCGTGCTCGAGAATCTGCAGATGGGCGCTATCGTCGCCGATCCGCGCTATTTCGCCGAGGATCTGGAGCGCGTGCTGACGCTGTTCCCGATCCTCAAAACGCGTCAGGAGCAGCGCGGCGGCACGCTTTCGGGCGGCGAGCAGCAGATGCTCGCCATCGCGCGCGCGCTGATGAGCCGGCCGCGGCTCTTGCTGCTCGACGAGCCGTCGCTCGGTCTCGCGCCGCTGATCGTGAAGCAGATTTTCGACGTCATCCGCGCGATCAACCGCGAGCAGAAGATCACGGTGTTCCTGGTCGAGCAGAACGCACATCACGCGCTCCGTCTCGCGCATCGCGGTTATGTCATGCAGACCGGCCACATCACGCTGACCGGCACAGGCCAGGAATTACTCGCAGACGAACACGTCCGCGCGGCCTATCTCGAAGGCGGCGGCGTGACCGCTTAAGCGGCTTCCGCCGCCGGCACCAGCCCGACGCGGCGGGCGCGGCGCAGCAGCGCCCAAACGGGTAAAGAAGAACTGCCAGTAATTCTGCGCGAGGCCGCAGCTGAAGGTCATCAGCGACCACAGCACCACGCCGATGCCGATGATTCGCCGCCGCGACATGCGATCGACGAGGTAGCCGGCGAGCACGCCGAGGATCGCGAAAGGTGCGGCGAAGGAGAGGCCGGGCAGCAAGCCCATCTGCGTGTCGGTCGCGCCGATATCCTGCTTGATCGGCCCGACCAACAGGGTGATCGAGCTGCTGTCGATCTGCGCATAGATGAAGAGCACCGTCAGCGCGCAGACCATGGCCCATTGCCGCCAGGTCACTTCCTGCTTGCTCATCGACGTTCCCTATTTCACGCTGGGCTGCCGCCGGCTGTGCCTTCACAAGTATGTCATGACAACAGATGGTAGACGAGGGCGGCACGGCCTCGCTTGGGCGGAAAGCCGCTTCGGTATATGATGCCAACCGTCAGCGCTCGATGATCCGCACGGGGAGGCGATCATGGCGGAGAAGGAACGGAAGGCTGCCGCACCCGGCGCCGCGAAACCGGCGGCTGACCCCGAATTGCCGCCGAGCCAGACCGTTATTCCGCCGAATTGGGCGCCGGATATGCTCGCCTATGCCGATGTCTCGCGCATGCTGTTCCGCATGCATCGCAATGTCGCGGCGCATATGGACGCGCATAAGCGCCTCGCCGAGCGTATGCAATCGGTGTTCGCGCATGAGCAGGCGATGGTGCTGGAACTGGCGCGGCTGATCGACCAAAGCATGACGGTCGCACAGCCCAAATCGAACGAGGAAAAGTCGCCGCTCGGCGGCGAGAGCATCGAGCGCATCTTCGACCACGCGCGCAACGCGATGCAGGAGACCGGGCGCATGCTGACCCAGATACAACTGGAATCGCTTGCGCTGCTGGAGCATTACATCAAGGATTCGACCGACGGGGCGACGCCGCCCTCCAACAAAGGAACTGACAAGAAATGAAGAAGCTTTTGGCATTTGCGCTGGCCTCGGCCATCGGCTTTGCCGCCAATCTCGCGCGTGCCGACGACATCAAGATCGCGATCGCGGGACCGATCACCGGCTCCGACGCCGCGATCGGCGAGCAGATGCGCCGCGGCGGCGTCCAGGCGGTGCAGGACATCAACGCGCATGGCGGGCTGCTCGGCAAGAAGCTGACGCTGACGGTCGGCGACGACGCTTGCGATCCAAAGCAGGCAGTCGCAATCGCCAATAAATTCGCGGTGAGCGGCGTCGCTTTCGTCGCCGGGCATTATTGCTCGAGCACCTCGATCCCGGCCTCGGCGGTCTATGCCGATGCGGGCATCCTCGAGATCTCGCCGGCCTCGACCAATCCCGCCTATACCGACGATCCTTTCAAGAAGGGTTGGAACAACGTCTTCCGCGTCTGTGGCCGCGACGACGTGCAAGGCAAGGTCGCGGGCGATTACATCGCCGCGCATTTCACGGGCAAGCCGGTCGCGATCATCGACGACAAGACGACTTACGGCGCCGGTCTCGCGAATGAGACGCGCAAGGCGCTTAAAGCGCACGGCATCAACGCGGCGATCAATGAATCGATCAACCAGGGCGATAAGGATTTCTCGGCCCTCGTCAGCCGCATGAAGCAGGCGAATATCGCCGTGATCTATTTCGGCGGCTACTACACGGAAGCCGGGCTTATCGTGCGTCAATCGCGCGATCAGGGCCTCAAGGCGCCGCTGATCGGCGGCGATGCGCTGGTGACGACGGAATACTGGACGATCACCGGCAAGGCCGGCGAGGGCACGCTGATGACCTTCTCGCCCGATCCGCGCAAGGTTGCCGCTGCGCAGCCGATCGTCGCCGAGTTCAAGAAGCAGAATTACGACCCGGAGGGCTATACGCTCTACACCTATGCCGCCGTGCAGATTTACACGCAGGCGGCAGCGCAGGCGAAATCGACCGATATCGACAAGGTGTCGAAAGTGATGCACAGCGCCCAATTCGACACGGTGCTCGGCAAGGTCGGCTTCGACGAGAAGGGCGACATCAAGGGCCCGGGCTACGTCATGTTCGAATGGCATGACGGCAAATACGAGCAGATCGGCGACGTGCTGCCGGGAACAGCAACAAAATGATGCGGCCAAAATGATGCGGAAGGAATGACGATGAAAGCCTTCGTGCGCTACCTCGCGGTCAACACGCCGCGGCCCGAAGCGATGGCCGATTACTACAAGAAGTATTTCGGCCTCAGCGAGGTGGTACGCTCGCCCGAAGGCGACATCGCGCTTTCCGACGGATGGTTCAAGCTCTGCCTGCTGGCGCAGTGGCCGGACGACGAGATCGCCGGCATGAGCCACTACGGCATCGCGGTCGACGATCTCGACGAGTTGCAGGCCCGGCTGAAGCAATTCGGCGGGCCTGCCGAGATCGGTCGCGACCGCGGCGGCGATTTCCACGGCGAATACTATGTGCTCGATCCGCATGGCATGCCGTGGTCGATCTCGACCAGCGAATTCGGCATGCGCGGCGGCGTGGCAAAGCCCTTCGGCGTGCCGCGCATCCGCCATGCCGAGCTCTCGGTCGGCGAGACCCATCGTCAGATGGAATGGATGATCGACGTCTTCGGCCTGCGCGAGATCAATTGCAGCAAGAAGATCCGCGACGCCGGCAGCAAATTCGCCATCCGCATGCTCGGCGACGGCATCATCAACGTCACCTTCCTGCCGTTCGATCACGTGCATCCGAAGGTGATGAGCGCGCGCCAGACCGAGCACAAATGGGCCGTGCAGCATTTCGGCTGGGTCGTGCCCGATATGATGGGGCTCTTGAAGCACTTGCCGGGCCAGCAGCTCGATATGGGCGGCGGCACCGGCAACATGGCCGAGTGGCAGGCGCACGATCCCGATCAGAACCGCTTCGATCTGTCGCAGAACAAGGGATTTGAGGTCGATTTCGACGTATGGGAACGCGGCGACGGGCCTGGCGGCCCGCCGGAGAGGATTCACATTCCGGCCTAAGGACCGGGAGCTATTCCGCGATCACGACGCCTTGGGCGGTATTGGAATGATATTCGCCGATGAAGGGATAACGCCCGGGCGAGAGCGGGTGTAGCCGCACAAGACCGCTGCGTCCGCCGGCGATCACCTTTTCGACGCCGAGCGCGTCGGAATCGAATTCCTCCGCGGTCGGATCCTGATTGTGCATATTGATGACCGCGGGCTGGCCGGCTTTGACGTGGATCTCGCTCGGCGTGAACTTGTGATCTTTCACCGTCAGATCGATCGGTGCGGGCATATCGGCGGCATAGGCCGGCGCGATACCGGCGTAGAGCAGACCGATGCTGAGGGGGACGGCGAGAAAAACATACTTCATTGCGGTTTCACCAAAGCTGCTGCCTGGGCGGCGATGTTGCGATAGTCCGTGACTGAAGCGCGTGGTGTCGGCGAGGGCATGAGATCGCCGACAATGTATTGCGCTTTCGCCAGCACGGCTTTGAAGCGATCGAGCAGCGATTGCGATGCCGGATCGGTATGCGATGTGGCGAGGTCGTTCACCTGC
>Ga0134125_10004264_pt1 | contig 16374 bp, 16 predicted proteins | sample KB31751_FD_96464 | JGI IMG/M metagenome (GOLD analysis project Ga0134125, IMG submission 96464) | Terrestrial soil microbial communities with excess Nitrogen fertilizer from Kellogg Biological Station, Michigan, USA - KB3-175-1 | ecosystem: Environmental > Terrestrial > Soil > Unclassified ...
GAAATCGGTACGGGTTCGGGCTACCAGGCCGCTTTGCTCTCACGCCTCTGCCAGCAGGTCACCAGCATCGAATTCGAAAGCCGGCTGTCGGCCTTCGCACAGGCCAATCTGGCCCGCAACCAGATTTCCAATGTCTCGGTGGAAACGGGCGACGCCCATGCGGGTTGGGGAACGGCCGAATACGATGCCATTCTGGTAACCGGTTCGGTTCCAACCGTTCCGGATTCCCTGAAGTACCAGTTGGCGGTCGGTGGCCGGCTGGTGGTGGTCGTGGGGCGCAGCCCCATCATGACCGCCTGCCGCATCACGCGTACCAGCGCGGCCAATTTCGAAACCGTACAGGTCTTCGACACCTACGTGAAGCCATTGCGTGGGACGTCCAGGTCCCGGTTCAAGTTCGAACCGGCCCCGGAGCCCGCGGCGATCAAGCAGCCGGCCAATAGCTGAATCGCGCCAGCCGTCACGCCAGGCGCCAGCCAGCGGGTGTGCGCGTGATGCGCCCGGCCGTGTTCCGATCAGCGACCGTCGCGTATCCTTTTCAGCAAATCAGTGGTAGAGCGCTGGTGCTCGAACGGGATCGCAACGGCCCGGCCACCCCAGCTTCGGACCGCCGCAGTCTCCGGCAAGGTCTCCATGTCGTAATCGCCGCCCTTCACGATCACGTCGGGCTTCAACGCCCGGATCAAGGCCAGCGGCGTATCTTCCGCGAACCACGTCACGGCGTCCACACATCCCAATGCAGCCAACATCGCCGCCCGGTCGTCCTGGCCGTTCAGCGGCCGGTCGCTTCCCTTGCCCAGGCGTCTGACGGAATCGTCGGTATTGACGGCCACGATCAGCGTCGCGCCCAGTTGCGCCGCCCGGTCCAGGTAGGTCACATGCCCCCGGTGGAGAATATCGAAGACGCCATTCGTGAAGACGAGGGGTCTTGGGAGACGCCCGCCTTGCACCGCCTGCTCGCAGGCGGCCCGGTCCAGTATCTTGGACATGAATCGGGGCGGCGCCATCAGAAGGCCGCTCCACGCGTCAGCGCCCACACCGCCACTCCGACCCCCACGGCCAGAATGCCGCACAACACGGCCACCAGGCGATTCGAATGCTCCTGTGCACGTCGCAGACGCTCGAGTTCGGTCCGCATGGCCAGCCCCGGATCCGGATGATTCAGCCGGGTATAGACCAGCCGCGGGAGCTGCGGGAGGATCTGTGCCCACTGGCTCGCTTCCTGGTCCAGACGCTGGCGCAAGCCGCGGAATCCCACCCGCTGGTGCATCCAGCGTTCCAGGAACGGCTTGGCCGTCTGCCACAGATCCAGGCTGGGGTCCAGTTCGCGCCCCATCCCTTCGACGTTGAGCAGCGTCTTCTGCAGCAACACCAGTTGCGGCTGGATTTCGACATTGAAACGGCGCGAGGTCTGGAACAGGCGAAGCAGCACCTGGCCCAGCGAGATCTCCGCCAGCGGCCGGTCGAAATAGGGCTCGCAGACCGCCCGCACGGCGCCTTCGAGTTCCTCTTCGCGCGTGGTGGGAGGCACCCACCCCGACTCGATGTGAAGCTGGGCCACGCGGCGGTAATCCCGTTGGAAAAAGGCCAGGAAATTCTGGGCCAGATAGTTCTTGTCGAATTCGGACAGCGATCCCACGATGCCGAAATCGAGCGCGATGTAGCGCCCCAGCGTGCGCGGCTCGTCGGACACAAGGATATTGCCGGGGTGCATGTCGGCGTGGAAGAACCCGTCGGTGAAAACCTGCATGAAGAAGATTTCCACTCCCTGCCGGGCGAGCAGCGGAATGTCGACGCCCAATTCCCGCAAGCGGGGGATGTGGCTGATGGGCACGCCATACATGCGCTGCATCGTGAAGACCTGGCCGGAGCAATATTCCCAGACGACTTCCGGCACCTCGAGCAGGTGGGCGCGGCCCGTGTCCGGGCCAAAATTGCGCCGCAACTGGCTGCAGTTGGAGGCCTCGCGCAACAGGTCCAGTTCATCATGCAGATACTTGTCGAACTCGCCCACGACTTCGCGCGGCTTGAGCCGGCGGCCATCGGGCGCCAGGCGCTCCACCAGGCCAGCCAACACCCGCAGCAGCTTCAAGTCGCGCTCGATGGCCTCGCGCATCCCCGGCCGCAGCACCTTGACGGCGACCGCGCGGCCGTCGTGCAGCACGGCAAAGTGCACTTGGGCGATCGAGGCCGACGCCACCGGATCACGGTCAAATTGCGCAAACAGCACCTGCGGCGCGGCGCCCAGCGCCTCCTCGATGATGACGGCCGCCTGATCCGAGGGGAACGGCGGCACGCGGTCCTGGAGCCGGGCCAGTTCGTCGGCAATATCCTTGGGCACCAGATCCCGCCGTGTCGACAGCACCTGGCCGAACTTCACATAGATGGGGCCCAGCGTCTCCAGCGTCCGCCGCAGGCGTTCGCCCCGGGGGCGATGAGGCTTGCGCCCCAGACATACGATGCGCAGCAGGAAGTGGGCCCAGGGGTGCTGGATGCTGGAGAGCACCAGTTCGTCCAGGCGATAGCGCAAGCACACCCAAAGGATATGGGCCACGCGCAGGAAAATCAGCATGCCTGCTCCAGGCGGCGCAATCTCAGCTCAAGGCCGTCCAGGCGATCCGCCAGCGACTGGCGCCGCTGCGACCAGGTCAGGAACTCGTCGGAACGCACCGCCAGCCCGGACTCATCACCCAGGTATTCCCCCAGGTTGTCACGCGCCCGGGACAGGGCCTGACGGGTGCCGGCCAGCAGTTCACGCGCGCCCGCCACCAGGCGGACCGCCAGCACGTCGCCCACCACACGGGACAGGTCTTCCTCGACGTCCCACCGCAGCGTCCGCGCCAAGTCCGACACCAGGTGCGCCAGGCCCGCATCGCCCTCGATCCGGGTCAAGCCGATCACGCCCGACAAGCCCTCCTCACGCCACACTTGCGGGAGCTCGCGCAAGTGCGCCGCGGGAATGGAGAGCGTGACATCGGGGACGATAGTGGAATCGCAGGGCAACCAGAGTCCGTCAGAGCCCACCGTGGCCTGCAGGCTCCACGTATCGCCCACGCCGATGCGCAGTGCTTTTCCGGCATGAGCGGACAGCCGCTCCCGCGCCCAGGGCTCGCGTTTCAACAAGGCATTGAGCCCGCGCAGCAGCAAGCCGGCGGGCACAGGGGGCGAAAAGGGAAAACGCATGATCATACGCGGGGAACGTCCGGCCCCGGCAAACTGGAACCCGGGAAAGGCTCCAGTTTACCGGTTCCCGCGCACGAGAGTGTCGATCTACCGCGGATCGAGCTGCTGGATGCCCGCCAGGAGCCACCCGGCATCCTGAGCCTTGTAGAGGTTCCAGACCTCTTCGATGCGGATAGCCTCCGCACCCTCCGACTCGCGGACCATGCCGGAGTAGCGCACGCTGGCAAGATGCCCGCCGGCCACGGTTTCTATGCCCAGAAGCTCGGCATTCAAGAGCAGGACGTCGGTCTGGTTATGCTCGCCGGGCTGCGGCAGACGGGGCGTGATTTCGGCCAGCAGATCATCCGTCATCAGTTCCCGCAGACTGTCGCGGTCACCCTGATCCCACAGCGACTGGACGCGCATGAACTGCTGCTTGGCCTGGGTCAGGAAGGACGGGACGTCGAAGCCTTCCGGGATGAACCAGCTAGGGTCCTGTACGGTCGACGGCACCGATTCGATGACGGGGGCAGCCCCCGCCGACGAGGCCGGCGCTGCCGCCCCGCCGAAGCCACCGGCAGGGGATGCGGTTTCACGATAACTGTTGGCGTGCGTGGCCGGCCCCGCAGCGGCCAGCGGCCGCTGTGCCCCCCGCAGCCGGCGTACCAGATACAGGACGGCGAACACCACCAGACCAATCAGCAACGCGCTGGACAGGAATTCGAGGAAGGCCCCCGAAAGGCCGAGACTGGAGAGCAAGGCGGCGATCCCCAGGCCGGCGGCAATGCCCGCAATGGGTCCCAGCCAGCGAGACAGGCCCGACTTGGCCGACGCACCCGCTGCAGCCTGCCCGGTCGCAGCCGCCGCCGGCGCCGCCGTGCGCGGCGGAGTCTGCGCGGCCGGGGGCGTGACCGCCTGACGCTGCTTGATGACGTTGGTGGACTGGCGCCCCATGCTCATGCCGCCGCCAAAGCGACGCGCATGGGCATCCTGGGTCACGGCCAGCATCATGAGCGCCGCCGCAATCAGCAGCACACCCAGCAACCAGCGAGGCAATTGAAGATTCATGGAGTCTCCTGTGCGCACCGGGCGGCCGACACGCAACCCGGAGCAAACCTTACATAAAGCTTAATGAACTCTCAAATTACCATAATTCCGGCCCGGCACCAAGACATCGCCGGGACCAACCGTGTAAAAAAAGCGAATAGGGATTCGTGTCGGATGCGCAGAAAAAGAGCCGCGATGGCGCGGCTCCCGGTGCCCATCAGGGCGGCGACTAATCCAGCCGCACCCCCTCGTGCAAGGCCACCACGCCCGCCGCGAGATTAAAGTACTGCACGCGATCCAAGCCGGCCGTGCGCAACATCCCGGCCAGCGTCTCCTGATCCGGATGCATGCGAATGGATTCGGCCAGATAGCGGTAGCTGTCTTCGTCGGAGGCGATGAGCCGCCCCATCCGGGGCAGCACATGGAAGGAATACCAGTCGTAGACCGGTGCCAGCACAGGCGCGACGCGCGAAAACTCCAGCACGAGCAGTTTGCCGCCCGGCTTGAGGACCCGGCGCATTTCAGCGAGGGCGCGGTCCTTGTGCGTCATGTTGCGCAAGCCGAACGCCACCGAGACCCGATCGAAGTAGCCGTCCGGAAACGGCAGGCATTCTGCGTCGCAGACCGCGACCGGCGTCACGCTGCCGCGATCCAGCAGGCGATCACGGCCCACGCGCAGCATGGAATCGTTGATATCGGTCAGCCAGACCTCGCCCGTCGCCCCGGCACGGCGGGCGAATGCGCCTGCGAGATCCCCGGTGCCGCCGGCAATGTCCAGGACCTTCATCCCGGGGCGCACCTGGGCTCGCCCGATGGCAAAGGCCTTCCAGATCCGGTGCAGCCCGCCCGACATGATGTCGTTCATCAGGTCGTAGCGCGAGGCCACCGAATGAAAGACCTGGGCCACCCGACGTGCCTTTTCGGTCTCGCGGACCGTCTGAAAGCCAAAGTGGGTCTGCGGCTCCTGGCCAGCGTCATGGGAAGTATCATTCATGATCCGGGTATCGTACCGCATTCCCCCAGGACCGGCCTGACGCAGGGCGCGCGCCCATCGTCACATCACTGCAACAAGGGTCCCGTATCATGGGCCGATTTGCGCAAACCTCCGAAGCCAGGCGTTTCCATGCCCGCCACGATTCTGATCATTGAAGACGAACCGGCCATCCAGGAACTGCTGAGCGTCAATCTGCGGCACGCCGGCTATACGGTGCAGACCGCCGCCGATGCCGCGGCCGCGCAGGCGATCATCGGGCGGGCAGTGCCGGACCTGATCCTCCTGGACTGGATGCTGCCCGATATCCCGGGCATCCGGTTGGCCAGGCAACTCAGGGGTACGGAGCGCACGCGCGACATTCCGCTCATCATGCTGACGGCGCGCGGCGCGGAGCAGGACAAGGTGGACGGCCTGGAGGCGGGGGCGGACGACTACATCACCAAGCCCTTCTCCCCACGCGAGCTGCTGGCCCGGATCCGGTCCTTGTTGCGCCGCCGGGCGCCCCAGCTTGCGGACGATCCGATCCAGATGGGCGAGTTGCAACTGGACCCCCAGGCCAGGCGCATCGTGGGCGGTGGCCGGCCGCTGCCCATGGGGCCCAGCGAATTTCGCCTGCTACACTTTCTCATGACGCACGCAGACCGCATCTACAGCCGCGGGCAACTTCTGGACCACATCTGGGGCGACCACGTCTTCCTCGAAGAACGCACGGTGGATGTCCACATCCGACGCCTGCGCAAAGCGCTGTCGCCTGCGGGACTGGACTACTACATCCACACCATCCGCGGTGCGGGCTACCGTTTCAGCACCTCACGGGAACAATGAGCAAGACCCTGATCACCATCGCATTATTGGCCCTCGTCGGCTGGTTGCTCGGCGCCTGGCTGGGCCCGGCCACCGGATGGGCGGTCCTGGCCATGGGGCTGCTGCTGATGGTACTGGTCAGCGGCCTGCAGCTCTCTCGCATCGCCCGCTGGGTGAAGCACATCGACCAGCCGCCTCCCCCATCGGTCGGCCCATGGGACGAGATCCTGGCGCCGATCTACCGCAAACTGAAGCAGAACCGGCTGGACCTGCAGGAGCGTTCCCGCAATTTTCATCGCGCGCTACTGGCCGCCGAAGCCTTGCCCGATGGGGCACTGACGCTGGCGCCTGACAAGTCCCTGCTCTGGTGCAATCAGACAGCAGCGGGACACCTGGGCCTGAATTCGGAACAGGATCGGGGGCACAGCATCCTGAATGTGGTGCGCGCTCCCGAATTCGCGCGCTATGCCAGTCAGGAGACCTGGGACCGGCCGCTGACGCTGCATTTGGGACAGGGCCGCCAGACCCGCACCCTGATGCTGCACCTGGCGCCGTACGGGGTCGGGCAGTTCTTGATGGTGACGCGCGACATCACGCAGATCGAGCGCCTGGAGAACATCCGCAAGGACTTCGTGGCGAATGTTTCCCATGAGATGCGCACGCCACTCACGGTCCTGTCGGGTTTCGTCGAAACGCTGCTGGACATGCCCGCGGACGCACTGAGCGCCGACGAGCGGCGCCACTACCTGACACTGATGGCCCAGCAGGCTCACAACATGCAGGCGCTGGTAGCCGACCTCCTGACGTTATCCTCGCTGGAGTCCACGCCCAATAGCGAAGGCGCACCCGTTCCCATGGCCGAGCTGATCCGGACGGCGCTGGAGCAGGCCCGCGTGCTGTCCGGCGGACAACATCAATTCATCTCCCATCTGGACGAGAGCGTGGGCCTTCTGGGCAAGGACACCGAGCTCGCCTCAGCTGTGGGCAACCTGATCACGAATGCCGTGCGCTACACGCCGGCGGGCGGCACCATCACCACCCGTTGGGCGTCCTCGCCTGATGGCGGCGCGATCTACAGCGTGCAAGACACCGGCATCGGCATCGACAGCGACGACATCCCGCGGCTGACGGAGCGGTTCTTCCGCGTCAACCGTGGCCGTTCCCGGGAAACGGGCGGCACCGGCCTGGGCCTGGCCATCGCCAAGCATGTGGCGCTGCGCCATGGCGCCCGACTGGACATCCGGAGCATCCTGGGCGAAGGCAGCACCTTCGCCATCCTCTTTCCCGCCAGCCGTGTGTGTTCCGCGGCCTTTCGAGATCCCGACTTTCCGCAACAGGCCGCCTGACGGCTCGAAGCCCCCAAGCAGCGCCGGGCTGGGAGGCTGGAGACCTGGCTACAGAAAGAGCCGATACGCCGGATTGTCCGTCTCGCTCCAGTAGGGGTAGCCCAGCGTCGCGAGGAAATCCTTGAAGACTTTCTTGTCTTCGGGGGGGACCTGGATGCCCACCAGAATGCGGCCGTAGTCGTCGCCCTGATTGCGATAGTGGAACAGACTGATGTTCCAGTCCGGGTTCATGGCCCCCAGGAACTTCACCAAGGCGCCCGGACGCTCCGGAAACTCGAAGCGATACAGCACCTCGTTGCGGGCCAGCCCCGACCGGCCGCCCACCATGTAGCGCAGGTGCGTCTTGGCCATCTCATTGCCGGTCAGATCCAGCGTCGGAAAGCCTTCCTTGCGGAAATGGCCGGCCAGCTTCTCGATCTCGGGTTCGGAACGGATCTGCAGGCCTACGTAAACATGTGCCGCCTCCGGGTCCGAGATCCGGTAGTTGAACTCGGTCACGGAACGGCTGCCGACCGCCTCGCACAGGCGCCGGAAGCTGCCGCGCTTTTCAGGCAGCGTGATGGCGAACAAGGCCTCTCGTGCTTCCCCTACGTCAGCCCGCTCGGCCACAAAACGCAGGCGGTCGAAATTCATATTGGCGCCGCACGTGATGACTACCAGCGTCTTGCCCTTCCACTTCTGCTGCGCGGCGTAGCGTTTGGCCCCGGCCAGCGCCAGCGCCCCGGCGGGCTCCAGGACGCTGCGGGTGTCCTGGAAAACGTCCTTGATTCCGGCACAGATGGCATCGGTGTCCACCGTGACGAAATCATCCACGTACTCCCGCACCAGTTTGAAGGTCTCCTGGCCCACCTGCTTGACGGCCGTGCCATCGGAAAACAGACCCACGTCCGCGAGCTTCAGCCGCCGGCCCGCCTTCACACTGCGTACCATCGCGTCCGAATCGACCGTCTGCACGCCGATCACCTGGATTTCCGGCCGAAGCTGCTTGATGTACGCGGCCACCCCCGAAATCAGGCCACCGCCCCCGATGGCCACGAAGACAGCGTCAATAGGGCCCGGATGCTGGCGGAGAATCTCCATGCCGACCGTACCTTGGCCCGCGATCACATCCGGATCATCGAACGGGTGGACGAACGTCAGGCCATCCCGGGCCTGGAGTTCGGCGGCGTGCTCGGCAGCATCCGTAAAGCTGTCGCCAAACAGCACCACCTCCGCGCCCAATGCGCGCACGGCGTCGATCTTGACCTGCGGCGTAGTGATCGGCATCACGATCACCGCCCGGCATTTCAGGCGGTTCGCGGACAGCGCCACACCCTGTGCATGATTTCCCGCCGAAGCCGCGATCACGCCACGCTTGAGTTCTTCGGGCGTCAGGTGCGCCATCTTGTTGTAGGCCCCGCGCAGCTTGAAGCTGAACACGGGCTGTGTGTCTTCGCGCTTGAGCAGCACCGTATTGCCGATGCGCTTGGAAATACGGGGAGCCAAGTCCAGCGGAGTCTCGTGAGCGACGTCGTAGACTTTGGACGTCAGAATGCGCTTCAGGTAATCGTCGGACATGACAGCCGCAGCTACAAAAGGTGAGTGAAAGTCGAAAAGAATATCACAGGGTTCGCCCGGCCCGTACGACACGTGACCGTGAAACGAGGCGCGGAGGGACTCGACGTGCTCTCCAACTGCCGTTACAGTCTCACCATTGGATCGACCCGCCACACCGCCGCACCACCTCCTTCTTCATGAAATGGACACGACACCAAAGCGTTACCGAAAACGCCGCTCCCCCCTATAGAGCGTCGCGCCGCGTCAGCGGCACACTCGTCAACAGCCTGATCCTGCTCATTTTCGGCTTGGCCATCATGGGCCTGTGGCTGGCGCTGAACCAGCGCATCACGTTCGAGCGCAGCCAGGCGGTGGCCGCCGCCATGCGCGCCAACGCCAACATCGCCATCGCCTACGAACAGGATATTTCCCGCACCTTGAAGGCCGCCGAACAAGTCATGTCGTTCGTCCGCACCCAGTATCGGCTGCAGGGGACCGCGCTGGATCTGCGGAGCTGGTCCACGCAGCGCGTCATCCGTGATCAGGCGTTCACCATCATCAGCATCGTGGACGAACACGGCAACATCGTCGACAGCAGCCAGGACACCGGCCCGGTCAACTACGCAGACCGGGAGTTCTTCCGCGCGCAGCGCAACGACACGCAAGATCTCCTCTACGTCAATCGTCCTGTCCTGGGCCGCGTCTCAGGACAATGGCGCATCCCCATGTCCCTGCGCATCAATCGCCCCGACGGCAGTTTTGGCGGCGTGGTGGTGCTATCGGTGGATCCCGACACCCTGACCAGCTTCTACCGTGAGATCGACCTGGGGCGCGACGGCATGCTGGAACTCGCCTCCCTGGACGGCGTCGTGCTGGGACGCAAGATCAGCGGCCAGAACATGTTCGGCATCGACGCCAAGGATCTCCCCTGGTTTCAACGCGAAAAAGCGGACCCCGAGGACGACTTCGTCGACGACGGTACGTCGACCGATGGAATCCGGCGAATCATCAGCTACAGGACCGTCGCCGGATATCCGGTGATGGTGTCCGTGGGAATGGCGCTGCGCGAAGTCCTGGCTCCCATCAGCGAGCAGGAAGGCGGCTATCGCGCCATGACGGCGTATGCCAGCCTTGCGCTGCTGGCATTCGCCGCCTTCATCATGTTGCTGCTGGCCCGCCAGCGGGCCGTATCCAGGGCGCTGTCCGCCAGCGAAGCGCGGCTCACCCGTGCGGCCCTGCATGATCCGCTGACCGACCTGCCGAACCGCCTGCTGTTCCAGGAGCGCTGCGACCGCGCCCTGCAAACGGCTCAACGCCACGACCATCACGTCGCCGTCCTGTATCTGGACCTGGACGGCTTCAAGGAGATCAACGACCGATTCGGCCACGGCGTCGGGGACACGCTGTTGCAGCAGGTCGCACGGCGCCTGGAGACCTGCGTGCGCGCGGGATCCGACGATACGGTATCGCGCTTCGGCGGCGACGAGTTCTGCATCATCCTCGCAGGCCCGGACACCCGCGTGGAATGCGAGGTCATCGCGCAAAGCATCCTGGAGGCGCTGAGCAAACCATTCGAACTGGAAGGAACGCCCGCCACGATCTCGGTCAGCATCGGTGCCGTCCTCTTCCCCAACCACGGCCTCGCGACGGCCGACCTCATCAAACATGCTGATGCCGCCATGTACGCCGCCAAGCATGCCGGCAAGAACCGGTTCTTGTGGGGCGGACCGGCGGGTGCCGGAAGCCCCGCGAGACCCTAGGCCAAACTCCGGGCACCATGGAAACCTGGGTGCAGTCCTCGATGCACGCTTTGCTGGCGGCGCTTGCGCTGCCCAACATCGGGCTGCCCGCAATATTCCTGATCAGCCTGGTCTCGGCCACGCTGTTGCCACTCGGCTCGGAGCCAGCCGTGTTTGCCTATGTGCAGATGGCGCCGCACATGTTCTGGCCGGCCATATTTGCCGCAACCCTCGGCAACACGGTGGGAGGAGCCATCACCTACGCCATGGGCGCCGGCGCCGAATCCGCCTACCAGGCCTGGCGGGACAAGCACCCGGGCCCCGCGCACCCGCTCGGCGATGCCCGCGTCGAAACCGAGAAACCACTCCGGGGCGAAGGCCCCATGACGGGCGGCCGCTGGCACGCCCTGACGACAGGCTGGTTCCGGCGCTTCGGGCCGCCCGCCCTGTTGCTATCGTGGCTGCCGGCCGTGGGAGACCCGCTGTGCGCCGTGGCCGGCTGGCTGAAGCTCCCGTTCTGGCGCTGCGTCGCCTACATGGCAATCGGCAAATGTCTGCGTTATGTCGCCTTGACGGCCGCGCTGGCGCACGCATGGCCCTGGGTCAGTCAATGGCTGTGACGTTCCGGGCGCAACGGCGGAAACCGGCCAGGGACTGACCCCCGCCGAGGGCCCCTCAGTCGGACGCGACGACCGGATTGACGTCGGCGGTCCGTGCAAGGACGGACGCCGCTTCGGCAGCCTCGTCACGCGAGGCATACGGTCCCATCCGGACCTTGTAGAGCGACGCCTGGTAAGTCACAGCCGTATGTCCCGTACCGATCTGAGCGTTGATGCGCTGGGAAAACGCCTGGGCGTTGACAGCGGACGCAAACGCTCCGAACTGCAGATAGACGGAGCCGCCATCCGCTGCGGACCCGTCACGGCCCATGATGGCCGCCGCCTGCGCCGCACTGGCTGTCGGCGAGGAAGACGATGGCCGCGCAGCGGACATGGCGGGGACCGGTATCGGGTCGTGGGCCGGCAAAGGTGCGGGCGCGGCCGCGGTCACCGGTGCCGGCGAAGAGGCGGCGCTGGCGAGCAATACCGGCGACGGATTCTTGTAGTTTCCGGCCAGGATGTCGGCATTGGTGATGGCCTGCACGATCACTTCGCCGCTGCCCGGCCCGACGAGTCCGAGCTTGGCAGCCGCCACATAGGAAAGGTCGATGATCCGCCCGGGATGGAAAGGTCCCCGATCGTTGATGCGCACGATGACGGATTTACCGGTGGAGACGCGGGTCACCCGGGCGTAGCTGGGCACCGGCAGAAGCGGATGCGCCGCCGTCATGGAGTACATGTCGTAGGTCTCGCCATTGGCCGTCCTTTCTCCGTGGAACTTGCGGCCATACCAGGACGCTATGCCCTCCTTGCGATAGGGCTGATTCTCGGCCAGCGGCACATATTGCACGCCGAATACCTCGTAGGGCCGGAAGTTCGCCGGCGCGGGATGTTCGATCCTCGGGACAGCATCCGGAATGGCCGCAATGTTGGCCGGGATGTGGTCGCCTATGCCGTCGCTGCCGTAGTAACGCCCCCGCGAAGCGCAGCCGGCGAGGACGGCCAATGTCACACAGCACAGACCCAGCGCGAGGCGGCGAAAGGGCCGGCTCATGGCTGCACGGGCTGCTGCAGCAGCGGATTCCGATGGCGAATCAGCAGCGGGGAGTGATCGGCAAAGCGCCGCGCCAGCTGTTCGGCCACATAGACCGAGCGATGCTGCCCGCCCGTGCAGCCGATCGCCACAGTCAGGTAGTTGCGGGTGTCCTGCTGATACAGCGGCAGCCACTTGCGGATGAATCCCGCAATATCATCCACCATCGCCCCCACACTGCCGAACTGGGCCAGCCAGTCAGCCACAGGCGCGTCGCGGCCGGTAAGCGGCCGCAACTGCGGGTCATAGTGCGGATTGGGAAGACAGCGCACGTCGAACACCAGGTCGGCGTCGAAGGGGACCCCACGCTTGTAGGCAAACGACTCGAACGTCAGCACCACGGCCACCTTGTCCACCTGCACCAGGTCGCGCACCCAGCTCCTGAGCTGGCCCGGCGTCAGGTCGGACGTGTCGATCACGTGCTCCTGGTCCCGCAGCGGCGCGAGCAGCTCGCGCTCGCGGGCAATGCAGCTCTGCAGTGAACTGTCCCGGCCCTCTCGCTGCAGCCGGTCGCTCAGCGGATGCCGGCGCCGCGACTCCGAATAGCGCTGGATCAGTGTCTGATCGTCGGCGTCCAGAAAGACCACGTGCAGCGCCATCCCCTGGGCGCGCAAGCTGGTGAGAATCCCCGGCAGGTCATCCAGATCGCCCGGCGTGCGTACATCGATGGCCACCGCCACGCGATCCAGCCCGGATTCCTGCGTGCTGGCAATGAATTCGTGCAGGAACCGCACGGGCAGATTGTCCACGCAGGTGTAACCGGTGTCCTCGAGCATGCGCAAGGCCACCGATTTGCCCGACCCGGAGATACCGGTGATGAGCACGATGTTCAGCATGGCGCGACGCCGGAGCGCAAAAGGTTCGAGCTGTTCATGGCGTGGGCTCGCGACTGTTCTCCATGATGGCCAATGCCTGGCGCTCGATGAATTCGCCCATGGTATCGATGCCCCGCAGGCTCAGGATGGTATTGCGCACGGCCGCCTCGACCAGCACGGCCAGGTTACGGCCCGCCGCCACCTGCAGCATGACGCGGCGCACGGGGATGCCCAGGATATCTTCGTACTGATCCTGGGTCGGCAGCCGTTCGAACGTCTCGGGCGTCATGCGCACCAAGTGCACGATGAGCTTGATCTTCATCTTGCGCCGCACCGACGTTTCGCCAAAGATGGTCCGAATGTCGAGCAGCCCCAGGCCCCGGACTTCGAGCAGATTCTGCAGCAGCGCCGGACATTGCCCCTCGACGAAATTCGGGGCCGTGCGGGAAAGCTCCACGGCATCGTCAGCCACCAGGCCATGGCCCCGGGAAATCAATTCCAGCGCGAGTTCGCTCTTGCCCAGGCCCGACTCCCCGGTGATCAGCACGCCCAGCCCCAGCACGTCCATGAAAACGCCGTGGACCAGCGTCTTGGGCGCCATGCGCTTGCCCAGATAGATCCGCAGGAGGTCAATGAGCAACGACGCATCGACGGGCGTGCCCAGCAACGGGATCTCGTGGGTCTCGCAATATGCCTTCAGGTCATCCGGGGGCAATGTCTGGGCGGCCAGGATGATGGCGGGGACACCCCCCGCCACCAGGTCATCCAGATGATGCAGCCGCCGTTTGGCATCCAGCCGCTGGTAATAGGACATCTCCTCGGCACCAAAGACCTGGATGCGCCCCGGGTGAATCAGATTCAGGTGGCCGATCAGATCGGCGGCCGTGCCGCCCGCCTCCGGCAACGTGCGCACGCCCGCCGCATCCTGTCCTGCGATCCAGGAAAAGGCGATCTTTTCGGCATTATCACGAATCAGCTCTTGGATGCTCAGCATGTTCGGTCGACGGGGCGCTCGCGCCCGCGAGAATCAGGTGGTGGACCTCCAATGGATCCGTGGACTGCAGCAGCGCCTGGCGCAGAGTCGGGTCCGACATCAGGCGCGCAATCCCTGCGAGCAGATCCAGATGCATCTGGGTCGCGGTTTCAGGGATCAGGAGGAAGAATAACAGGCGGGCCGTGCGCCCGTCATTCGCGTCAAACCGGATAGGACGATCCAGGCGTATGAAGGCGGCATGAGGCTCGCGCAAGTCCTTCAATCGCCCGTGTGGCACGGCCACGTCATGGCCCAGGGCCGTCGAACCCAGGCGTTCACGCGCCAGCAGGCTGTGAAACACCGACATGCGGGCGACACCCTGGTTGTTCTCGAACAGGAGACCCGCCTGTTCGAAGGCACGTTTCTTGCTGGTGGCCGCCAAGTCCAGTATCACGTTGGTGGGCGGCAGGATGCGCGGCGTGAGAGTCATGAAGGCCATTATAGTTGGCGAAGCGCGCCGCCGGCCAAAGCAAAGGCCCCGGATACAGTGCCCGGGGCCCGGTGGTTCTTCCTGCTGGTCCTGATGTCTGATCCATTCGAATCGTCAGATTCGCGAATGGCCGGACCCATAGGAAGACGCGTTACGGCATGATTCCAGCCTCATTCGGTGGCCATGGCCACCTGCCGTTTCGGAGGTAGGTGAATGTAAGTCTGAGCCTTGGATTTGTATTTGATGACCTGCCTGTCGACTTTATCGACCAGCAGATCGATGGCCGCATACAGATTTTCGTCCGTGGCTTCGCAATGCAGGTCCTTGCCGCGCAGGCGCATCGTCATTTCGGCGGTGTGCTTCAAGGGTTGGACCGACAACATGACCTGTGAATCGATGACTTGGTCGAAATGTCGCAGGACACGCGCTGTCTTGGTGTAGACATACTCGCGAATGGCCGGGGTGATTTCCAGATGACGACCGGTGATTGTCAGGCTCATAGTGCAGACTCCTTGCGGAAATACAGGTGAGGTTCCAGCGGAACCCGTATGAATGAAGAGAAGGCCTCCCGATGAAGTGATGGTGGTTTCAGTGTACAGACAGCTGCGGGCACATCAAGTGCCCTCGCGCAGTGTAAGATGGAAGGATTGCAGCGAACCGGTGGCGGCAGCCTCGGCGGTCCGGACCTACATTCGGAAGTTCTTGCCCAGGTAGACCTGACGCACGGCCTCGTTGTCCACGATCTCGCTGGGATGGCCGCTGGTCAGGACCTTGCCTTCACTGATGATATAGGCGCGATCGCAGATCCCCAGCGTTTCGCGCACATTGTGATCGGTGATGAGCACACCGATATTGCGGCCCTTCAGAAACTGCACGATGCGCTGGATTTCGATCACCGCGATGGGATCCACCCCCGCAAAGGGCTCGTCCAGCAGGATGAATCGGGGATGCGTTGCCAGCGCCCGCGCGATCTCCACCCGGCGCCGCTCGCCTCCGGACAACGAAATTGCCATGTTGCGCCGGATATGCTCGATCTGCAGTTCGTCGATCAGCGCCTCCAGCCGCTCTTCGAGCGCAGCCGACGAAAGTCCATGCCCCTCGGTATCACGCTGCAGTTCCAGCACCGCACGGATATTCTGCTCCACGGTCAGCCGCCGGAACACCGAGGCGTCCTGCGGCAGGTACGATAGCCCCAGCCGCGCGCGGCGGTGCATGGGGATGCCGGTCACGTCATGGTGATCGATCAGAATGCGCCCCGTGTCGGCCGGAATCAGCCCCACGATCATGTAGAAGCTGGTGGTCTTGCCCGCACCGTTGGGGCCCAGCAGCCCCACCACTTCGCCGCTGTCCACCGACAGCGAGACGTCCTGAACCACGGCACGCCGGCCAAAACTCTTGCCCAGCCCCACCGCCTGCAGACTGCCAGTCGCGCGGGTGTCGCGGGAGGACTCGGAGAGAACGGAATCCGAAGCGGAATCGGGCCTGGAAGACACGGAGAGGGCCATCGGACTCACGGACGCTTCGCGCGGCACTTGGCGATCGCCTGGTCGACACGCGACTGAGGTTGTGCCAGCGACCGGACACGCCCGCCGGCGGCAGCGGAGTCCTTGCCGCCAAAAGCCTCGTAGGTCGCCGATTTCTGGTGGTAGACAATGCGCGCCCCGCGCACGTTGTCGAACGCCTGGCCGCAGATCATCCGGACGACCGTCGCCTGACCGATCAGCGTGACGTCGCCCGTCTTGCCATCGTAGTCCGCCTGATTGCCGGTGCCGATCA
>Ga0134125_10004266_pt1 | contig 16372 bp, 11 predicted proteins | sample KB31751_FD_96464 | JGI IMG/M metagenome (GOLD analysis project Ga0134125, IMG submission 96464) | Terrestrial soil microbial communities with excess Nitrogen fertilizer from Kellogg Biological Station, Michigan, USA - KB3-175-1 | ecosystem: Environmental > Terrestrial > Soil > Unclassified ...
GAAGGCCGCCCCATCGTGTCGTACGTGTATGTCAAAGTCACCGGATTGTTGTTCCCTGTCCGGTCCTGCATTGGATAGCTGATCGAGGTGGTCCGCCCCGCCGCGTCATACGTATACGACACCATCGCATATCCGCCCGCAAACTGCGGATTTCCATCTCCATCATGACCGACGAGCCGTCCGAGACTCATCATCTTCTCCGTCAGCGCGCCGGCAGTCCCGTACGAGTAATATTCCGCATATCCGGTCGCCCACGTCCCGGGCACGCACGATCCCGTATAGCCGTTCGGGTCCTGATAAGTACCGGATTCACTGCCATAATAAACTGCGCTCAGACGGACATCCCCCCACGCATAGTTCACCTCCTGGCACAGATCCTCCGCCGACCCGGTCCCGTTCGGATACTTTTGCACTTTCGTCACATGCTGATTCGAGTCGTATGTATAGACGATGTCCTGCCCCTTCGCATCGTGCTTCTTCTGCAGGGTATTGTCCGCGTTGTACGTATAAGTAACAGTCCCGCTCTCCGGATTCGTCGAAGACGTCAGCCGCCCCGCGCTGTCATAAACAAACGTCCGCGTCTGCCGCGTGCCGCCCGTATATCCGGTCGCGCACGTCACGCCATTCGAGGTATAAGTATAAACCGCGGTTGATGTCCCGCCGCGGGTCATATCCACGCACGTCAGATGTTTCATCCAGTCATACGTGTAGTAAGTATTCAGCGTTCCGCTCGGTGGATTCGCCGGATCCGGCTCCGTCACTATCGCCAGATTCCCGAGTTCATCCGTCGTGAACTGCTTCCATTTCCCCGCCGCGTCGATCACCTTCGTCTGATTCCCCGTATAAACATAGGTAGTCGCGCTCGCCCCATCCGGCTGCGTCACGCTCAGTGGCCGCCCGATCCCGTCATACGCATAAACTGTCGAATAGACCGTTCCGCCCGGCGCGTGCGGCTGCGATACCGATTGGATTTTCGCCATCGGCGAACAGGCGCACGGCGCATACACTGTGTCCACCACGGATTGAATGTGGCTCACGTCCGGCCCTTTCTCTACCTTGATAGGCCGCCCCACTCCATCCAGCGTAGTGCGTGTCAATCCGTCAGGCCCTATCGCGTACTGTTCCGCCACGGAGGAAGTCAGCCCGGTGTAAGGATCAAAAGCGCCCTTCTGAACATTACGGTACGTAACCGTAGGCGTTCCATACGTCCCGAACGGTGACGTCGCCGTCAGTGGCTGACCGTACGTGTCATATGTCATATACATCGTTCCGTTGGGACCACTCGCCTGCGTGATCCCCAGCCAGGGATTGTAAACAAACGATTCAGAAACTGACCCAATGGAAATCGCTGACGGCGCCATGAAGCCCGTGGTCGAATTCAGAGTACTGCTGGCGGGTGGCCCATCCGTTCGCTTTGTTCCGCTGGCCACACCCCCGACATAGAACGTGCACGTGGATCTCGCGGCAGTGACCGACGAACTCACCAGCCCGGTGATCGGCCAGTAATTGGAAAAGTATGTATGTGGAAAGCCTGCCCACACCCCAAAGTTCCCGACGCCGTATCCTGGCGTGCATCCGACTGTCGAATAGACGTTGTCATAGAGCTGATCGTAATAGTTCTGAATTAATTGCGTAGTCGTGCCGCCAGTCGTAATGCTGGAGGTGCTCAGCCTGTCCCGAATATATGCCGAGAGATAGTAGCTGGCGTTGATATAGGTATTCGTGTACTTCTGCAGCGGGGTGGCTGGCGCTGTGCTGTTGTAGGCGTAAATGTCTGACTCGGTGACGTTACCATACGAATCCAGCGTCTGGCTCGTTGTGAGTGATTGCCCGGTAATTCCGTCGCGTACGCTTGTCTTCGATGCAATATACGGGTTGTCACCTGTTGACCACGTATACGAGTCCTGCGTCAGCACGCTCCCGCCCACGGCCGACCACTGTGTGAACTGCGAAATCAGCCCTATATGCGATGCGGTGCCGGACGTTTGGAACGCCCACGTCTTCGCGCCGACGCCACTCGCGTCAGCAAGCGTCGTATCGGCATGAACGGTCGCAATCGTACTCAGGGAATCCGAATGCGTAAACGGATACGTCCACGTAGTCGATCCCGCGGCGTCCGCCGCGAGGTAACGCGTCTTGACCTCGCGCAGCAACCGGCTTCCCGCATACGTCGCGCTGGCGTAGTCCCAGGCCAGATGTCCCCCGAAGGGGAACGTCACTTGCGTGAGTTCGGAGGCGCCGGTCTGTGACCCGAATCCGCCATCGTACCAAAACGAGTACGTCCCCGCCGTGGGTAAAACGACTGCCGTCAGTTGGCGGGCCATCACTCCGCTGAAACTGCCGTCTGCCCCGAAAGCGGGTTCCACTTGCACCGGACTCGCGCTGTAGGTGAATGAGTTGTAGTATTCTCCCGTTCCGATATAGTTCGTAATACCCGAGAGATGCGGCATTGAGTCGCTGCCGAGAGTGCTGTAGGTGAACGCGTAGGTCACATTGCAGCTGCAATATGGATAGTAGACGCCGCGCCCATCGAGGATGCGCAGGATTCGGGAGCTGGTATTCGTAAGAGATCCGGGAACGCCCGCGCCCGCCTGATAGAGGATACTGATATAGTTTCCAGCCGAATCCTCGATCACCGTCGGATACATCGTTCCCGCATCGGACTCGCTGCCGCCTGACGTTGCCCCCATCACCCAGAACGTTCCGTTCCGGAAATACAGCGTATTCGCGTTCGAATCAAACCAGACGTAGATGCCCTGCGTTGACGACCATACGCCCGATCCGTCGTTCTGGTCCAGCCGGTACTCGGCTCCGGAGCTGTCGGTGAACACATAGTGGTCAACTCCATTGCCAAAGCCCTCATAATAGGGCGTGATGGAGCCTATTTGCAGTTTCCACCCAAAGCCATAGCCAACGTCGTCACCCAGCTCCCAGTTGGAACCGTTGTCTTGCCGCCAGTTTTGTGAGTTGTAAACGAGTCCGATCGGTACCTTCCAGCCCGGCCGGGCCATTGGCGTAACCAGGGGGAGGGTATAGTTCAGGTTTCCGCTCAGTGTGTCAATCTGTTCTCCCCCGCCGCCCCAGTAACTCCCGGTGTTGTAGATGCCCGTACGCCGCGGATCGACAGAATTCGCTGGCGGTGTCGTGATTGTCCACGACGTGCTCGGTGCTGTGTTGCCGTGATAGTCAACGGCGGAAACACTATAGGTGTAGGTTGTTCCCGGCGAGACGGAGTCGTTGAAGAGTGCCCTTCGCGAAAATCCGATCGAACCAACATCGCTTCGGGAAATATTGTAGCCGTAGACACCGATCCCGTTGGCATCATCAGCGGCGCCCTGCCACGCCAGCGAAGCAGAACTGGGCAGGATGCTCGATCGAAGTGAGGTCGATAAGACTGCCGAGGGTTCCGTGCTGTCACGATGTCCCACATAAGTGTCGGTAACGAACAGGTACTGATTGTAGGTAATGTTACCCGTGCCGCCAATTCCTGGCTGACCGTACGTGAGGGGAATGGAACCGCTCCAGACAAGCGAGTCGTTGATATAAACTCGCAGATTGGTTCCCCAGACCACCGTACGCATCAGCATCGTAGTCGGGACGACCAGCGTCGTACCCCCAAGCGATGTGCAGCTTCCGCTCGAGCATTGCTTCACCGTCAACTGCGATGCCGCCGTGATTTCAACTGACGTATAGCTTCCGAGACTGGCACAGTCAGAACACCATCCACCGTTAACCACCCCCTGCCCGTAAGCCAGAGCGTCCGAGCTCGCGCGGACATATTCAATGCAGGCCTCCCAGCAGGTGCGCCCGCTAAAGGTACTTCGAATCTCGTAGTCATTCGCGTTCCCGCCGGAGGCGATCGTCGGCACGTAGATATAAGAGCCGGAATGCGCAAAAGCAACGCCGGGCGTTACGTCCTCCACGCCCGCTCCGTTGCGGGACCAGAGTGCCGGGTTGGGATCGTCATATGATGGTCCGGCGACATTTTCGTAGCTGTATTGACCGAAAGCGCTCGCCGCCGCCACGAGTACCAACAGGAAAAACCGAATCTTCATTGCGCCACCACCTGAAATGAGTCGAGACTGAAATCCTTTTTGTACTTCCGCATTTCTTTCTCGATCGTGTCTTTGCTGTCCTTCCCGATCTCAAACACCCGAATATCCGTGCGCTTATCCGCCAGAATCGCGTCAAACGCGTGCCGGTCAACCGCAACCACGTGGATAATCGCCATATTCTTGTCATCCGTGAACTCCATGCTCCACGAGACAATTCCCGGCCTCGCCGCCGCTGTGGATGGTGCCATCGGCTGCTGCGGATCTCCGGCTTTTGGCGATGAAGCGATTGGTACAGTGTCGGTGGGCGGGTCAGGCGACGCGTTCACCGCGTGGGTCTCCGCCTTCGCTCCCTGCCCGGAAGCAGCGGCAGCCGCCGACGCCGTTGCCACGCCCTCGGCGATGTATTCCGGCATGATCGGATCGTCCTTCTGCCCCGTTCCCTTCAAATGCACCAGGCAAATCAGCCGGTGATACCGGTTGAACGGATCAACGGCGCGCTGCGCCGGAAGCATTATCGGGATTGCCAGATAAAGGAAGAGAAAAGACGCCGTAACCCGCTGCATATTGGGAGAGAATATACCAATAGCAGTAGGCATAGCAATGAAAAACACAATGATGATTCGAACTATTGTGGATGCCTATCGGCCGGTAGCCGTCTGAACGCCTCCCGAGTTCAACAATCTTCCGCCTCAATTTCCCCTGAAATCAATACCTTCCGCAAAACCCCACCCAATCCCAACCCGCCCCTGTGCTCACATACAAAAAGGGCGGGCACTCTCACCGAGCACCCGCCCCACGATCTTTCACAACTGAATATCGAACCTAACTCAAACTATTCGCCGCCGCAAACGATCCATGCCGTCTCGACGCCCCGCCCGATCGCAGCACGCCACGCGGCACCGCCTCAAACCCCACATCCATAATCTCCGACCCCGCCATCGTATGCTGCACGAAATGCTGATCGCGATGATAGAAGTAAGTCTCCTGCTCAAACGGATACGCCCGGAATCCCGCCGCGAGCAGCGAATCCGCCACACGGTCATGCGCCGTCATCGCCAGCGCCACATGCGCGCCGGCGGCCGTCAAAATCCGCCGCGCCTTCATGACTCCTTCCGTAGTCGAAGCCTCATCCGAAATATAGATCAGCCTCCCCGCCCCCAGCCCGTCGCGTGGCCCCAGCGAAATCAGCGCAAACTGATCGGCCGATCCCAGCCGCGCATAACCGTGCAGCGGTCCAAACGGATGGAAGAACCGCCACCGCACCGTCTCTTCGTTCCAGTCCACATGATCCAGTCCCTGCGAACGCCGCAGCGCTTCCGCGAGCCGGCCCAGTTGATCGGGGTCGGGCTGCGTCGTCACCGCGCAACCCGCAATCGTCATGTTGCCGCTCAGCCGCCGCACGTCCGCGTTCGGCGTATGCCGCACCCGGTTCAGCAGCATCCGTATGCCGCCCGAAACCGGACGCACAATCGTCCGGAACCACTGCGCCGGCACACGCTGGCATTTCATTTGTCGGTAAACAATCGAGAGCGGCGGCAGCGAGCTCGGAATCACCGCATGGCGCTCCCGATTCAGCGAACGCTTCAGCAGCCAGAATCCACCGCCCGAACGGTATTCAGCCGCCATCATCAGGTTATGCAGCGAAGGCACGCGCACTCGTTCCCCGCCGATGGTCCACGGTAAATACATCTTGTGGATGCACCCGATCACGCGGTCACCCGCCACGCCGATCGAAAAATCGCGGTAACCCTCGGAATGCGGATTCTCTTTGTACAGCCACTCGATATAACTCTGCTCAGCCTGATAACAGTCGCGCCCGAACTCGGCTTCCGCGAACCGGCGGTATGCTTCGGCAAAGCGGTCTTCGTAATCGATCCAGACAGGGTCCTGCGCCATAGCTCCTCTACGCGGTCGACCCCGCGTCGACCGTAATCGTTGTTCCCGTGATCGAACGTCCTCCCGGCCCCATCAGAAATCCGACGGCCTCCGCGACGTCCGCCGTCCGCGCCAGCCGGCTGAGAGGACTGCGCCTTTCAATCTGCTTCAGCTTCTCGCCCTGCAGCCCCTGCGTCATATCCGTGCTCATGTAGCCGGGGGCGATCGCGTTCACCGTGATGTTCGCCTTCCCCAACTCGCGGGCGAGCGACTTCGTAAATCCAACCATCGCGGCCTTCGTCGCCGCGTAGACCGACAGCCCGGAAAACCCGGTATTCGCGATAATCGACGAGATGTTCACGATGCGCCCGTCGCCTTTCGTCAGCATCGCGCGGCAAACATACTTCGTGAAAAGAATCGGCGCCAGGCAATTGACCTGAAGCATTCGCTCGATCTGCGAATCGTGCATCGTCGCCAGCACGCCATCGTCCCCGATCGCGGCGTTGTTCACCAGCCCGAATATCTGCTTCGTGTCGCTCAGGATTTGTTTCACCGTTTCGCGAATCCCGCTTGTATTCTCAAAATCGGCCGCCGCAAACCGGACCCGCCCGTCCGGATACTTGGCGATGACCTCTTCCAGTTGCGGCGAGAGCTTCCTTCCCGTCGCCACCACCTCGTAACCATCCGCCGCCAGCCGCTCGGTCACGGCGACCCCCAGTCCGCGCGTACCGCCGGTCACGATCACCGTCCGGCGTTCGCTCACTGCCGCACCACTTTCCCTGTCCCGTTCGTCTTTATTTCACTCACGAACCGGATCATCGCCGGTACCTTATAACCCGGCAGCGATTGAGCGCATTGGGAAGTTATGGCCCGCCGTAGCGCATCGAGTTCCGTGACCCCGGCCTCCACCTGAATGTCGGCCGCCACCAGCGTGCCGGTGATCGAGCTTCGTTTTCCATAAACACGCGCCACACGGACGCCCGGAATGGTGTGCAACACGGATTCCACCTCTTCCGGCGGAACCTTGTTGCCGCCCACGTTAATCGTGCCGTTGGCTCGCCCCAGGAAAAACACGCGGTCGTCGCTCAACCGCACCAGATCTCCGGTGTTCACAAAGCCGTCATCATCGAAAAGGTGGATGTCGCCCGCCAGATACGATTGCTCGCGCAGCTCCGGCCGAATGAGCAGAAAGCCTTCCGGATTCACTTTTAGCTCCAGCCCTGGCGGCGGAGAATCCAGAAGCTGACGCGGAAAGCCGGCAAGCCCGTCGTTCACCGTAAACGCCGCGCCTGCTTCGGTGGAAGCATAAATGTGCGAAATACGCGCCTCGGAATATTGCGCCCGCAGTGCGTTGAGGATCGGCTGATCCACAATCTCGCCGCCGAGCGTAATCTGCCGCGGGTGCAGTTCGCGCGATTCCCCCGTCATCAGGATTTTGCGCCAGAGCGTCGGCGTCGCCGAGATCGCGTTACAACCGTGTTTCGCAAGGTGCGCCACGCGCTCGCCGAGCGGATCGCCCGAACGTGTGAACACCAGCGTCGAGCCCGAAAGAATGCTGTTGAGGAAAACCTGCAATCCCGCGAAGCGCGCCAGATCGTAGAGCTGTCCCCACCGGAACTGACGCCCGATTTCGGGGTTATTTTTCACGGTTCGGGTCAGTGAGCGAAACGTGTGCGCCACAAGCTTGGGCGTGCCCGTTGTCCCGGATGTCGGTATCACCCACGCGGTCGGCGCACCGGCCGGAGCGCTGGCGGTAAGCCTCTCCGCATCCGCGTCAGTCAGGACGGTATCCGCGCCAAACTGCGCGATCAGTTGCGCTCCCAGTTCGCTCGTGGTACCCGGCGCCAGCAGAAGAAATCGCGACGCGGAGCCATCGAGCGCCAGGATCGCCTGCGCGAGCAGGTTTGAATCCGAGAACCAGAGCGCAACGCTTTTCCCGCGAAACTGATCCCCCTCCGGCCAGTTCGCCACATCCCCCGCGGTAGTCGGTTCGCCCGCTGCGCTGATCCAGAGAGTCGTATCGGGTAGCAGTTGGCGCATCCGCTGCATCAGCATGCGGTCAAATTTTCCCTGGGCTGGAAGCGTTCATAAATGTCCAGAAACTCACCGAATGTCTTGGGATAAACCGGCTCGCTCATCAGCACGAAGGGGTCATAGCCCAGAGTTTCCTCCAGCCGGACCACAAGCACCGCAAATCCCAGCGAGTCGAGACCGGATTCGAGCAGGACGGATTCATCCCGGAGTGCGGAATCTGCCTTCATGCCTCGCACCTCCGCAGCTTCTGCCAGGCAGGCAAGCACCTTTTCCCTAAGCTGTTCACGGCTCAAGGTGTGTTCTTCCACAAGAGTTCCCGTGGGATCGCTCATATGCGGTTTGGGGGTTGCACGGGGAATGCCAAATACCCCGCGCTAAACGCACAATTGCCTCTGAGTTGCTTATTGATTCCCTGCATGAGCAGAGGTCCGTTCGACCGCGGAATCGCAACACTTTCTTTTGATACTGAGCAAATCTGGGGCTACGTGGATACTTTCGGCGAACGCCAGTTCACCGACCGGTATCCCGGCGCCATCGAAGCCCACGATCAGCTTCTCGATCGGCTGACGAAAGGAAATATCCGCGCCACCTGGTTCGTCGTGGGCGCCATGACGCTGCCCGGCAGCCAGGGCGGGCGCGACGAGCGAATGGACGGCCTTCCGCGATCCTGGACCCGCAGGGTTCCGGCGGGGACAGAACATACCGCGCCTCTCTGGTACAGGCGGTCGTTTTTCGATCGTCTCAGGCAGGCGAGCCCGCGGCAGGAAATCGGACTTCACGGTGGCCTCGCACATGTTGTCTGGGATCATCCGGAAGTCAACCGCGAGGTAGCCGAGAGGGAACTGGCGCAGGGCGTGAGAGCAATGAAAGAAGCAGGCGTAACGCCGCTGACTTTCTCTCACCCGAGAGAGCGCGAGCGCTATTACGATCTGCTGCCCAAATATGGAATCCGCTGTTATCGCAGCCGCACGCCGACCCTCGCCTTCCGCCTGGGGAACACGCTGCCCGGCGCCGCGCTTCGGCTTGTCGACGAGATGCGGCGAGCGGTGCCCCCGACCGTCTGGCCTGTCCGCAAAAACGGAATGTGGTCAGTCCCCGCGTCACTTTTCCTTTACCCTATCGGTCAATCACAGAACCGCTTTGTAGCGCTGCGTTCCCGCGTCGAACGCTTCCGCAAAGGACTCGAAGCCGCCGCACGCCACAAGGGCGTCTTCCACTACTGCTTCCACCCCGACAATCTGACGGAATCGCCTGACGGTTTCTCCATGCTTGACGATATACTCGAGAGCCTCACTCGGGCGCGCGACGCTGGAGACATCGAGATCTCCGCCATGGGGGATATCGCGGAATTCATGGAACGCAACTATCCGCTATCCATCAACTGAAACGCAAAACGGGCACGCCATCTGTCGGAAATGGCCTGCCCGTATTTGCACCCCCACCAAACTCGCGCGTTCTGATGATCCACAGCGGTAACGCAAAGGCTCTTTGTGCCCGTGAAGTTCCAGAATGTGACCGCAATGTTGCCACTAACTTAGCAGTGGTTTGGTGTGAATAAAAATCGGTTGCCTGACCTAAAAAGCACGGGAATGCGCTTTAGTCATGAAGCGCACACAACAGCGCTATCTGTGAGTGGAAGCGAGCGCCTGATCGATCACAGCCGAGAGCTTGTCGACCGTCAGCGAATCCTCGTCGGCGGTACCAAAATCATTGCGAATCATTCCTTGTCCATCGATCACGAAAAGATGCGGAAAATGGACCGTCGGATTCGCCGGCGTGACCTTCATGTAGGAGGCGATCACCTGCCCGCTGTCGAAAACGATCGGCCAGTCGACGCCGTGCTTCGCGGCGAACGACTTCGTGTCCGCCATGCTGTCCGGCAAAGACACAACGGAAATAATGCCGAGCTTGTCTCCGTATTTCTTCTTCAGAGAAACGAGGGTGTCCGCGAGCTGATTGCAGGTGGGACAGGTGGTCAGCATGATATCGACGAGCAGAACTTTGCCCCGATAGTCCTGCGGATCGTGCTGTTCGTATTTATAATCCGGCAGCGAAAATCCCGGCGCGCGGCGGTTGGAATATTCGTTTGCGGCGGGCGCGAGCAGCGCGGCGGTCAGAAGAATGGCAAGAGTTCTCATTTCGAATCCCCGGCGAGTGCGCGCAACGACTTTTCGTACGGCGCGCGCGCCACACCCTTTTCTGTAATGATAGCGGTCACGTAGCGGTTGGGCGTCACATCGAACGCCGGGTTACGCACTTCGGTTCCTTTTGGCGCCACCGGCACGCCGAAAACATGGGTGACCTCGCCCGCGGCGCGTTCCTCGATCGGAATCAGATCGCCGGTGGAGAGCGTCAGGTCGAGGGTGGAGATTGGAGCCGCGACGTAGAACGGAACGTTGTTCTCTTTCGCCAGCACGGCGACGCTGTAAGTTCCGATTTTGTTGGCGACGTCGCCATTGGCGGCAATGCGGTCCGCGCCGACGACGATGCAGGCAATCTTACCCGCATGGAGAAAGTGACCGGCCATGTTGTCCGTGATGAGCGTTGCCGGAATGTTGTCGTGCTGCAGTTCCCAAACGGTGAGGCGCGCGCCCTGGAGAAACGGCCGCGTCTCATCCGCGAACACCCCCACCTTCTTCCCTGCCTCGACCGCCGCGCGGATCACGCCGAGCGCGGTCCCATAGCCCGCGGTTGCCAGCGCGCCTGCGTTGCAATGCGTCAGTACCGTAGCGCCGTCCGGAATCAACTCGCCGCCATGTCTGCCGATGGCGCGGTTGATGGCGATATCTTCCTCGCGCACGAGAATGGCTTCGCGGATAAGAGCATCGCGAATCTCTTCATAGGGTTTGCCGTGAAGCTGCCCGTAGAGCTTCTTCATGCGGTCGATTGCCCAGAACAAATTGACCGCCGTGGGGCGCGTGCCGGCAAGCTCGGTGCAGATCGCATCCACCTGCAGATCGAGCAACTGCGATCGGTCAGCTTTCGCGATGCCGATCGCCACACCCATGGCGGCCGCGACGCCGATGGCGGGGGCTCCGCGAATCACCATGGAGCGAATCGCGTCCGCCACCTGATGGGAATCGCGGCAGGTGACGTAAGTTTCCTCGGCGGGAAGCTTCGTCTGGTCAATCATGACGACCCCGTCAGGGGTCCACTGGATGGTCTCGATCATAGGTCCTATTTGTTTGGGTTAATCGCGCCTTCCACCAGCAACACAACCATGGGCAGAGCATTGTATGCGATGTGAACGACCGTGGAAGCGCGCGTCGATCCGGTTACATGGCGGACGGTTCCGAGCACAAAGCCCACGACCATGATGACAACACCGCTCTGCCACAAATTCCCGTTCTGATTCAGATGGAGTGCGCCGAAGATCAGCGACGTGATCAGAATGCCGGGGAACACGCCTGCCGAGCCGATCAGAACCGGCTGCAGAAAGCCGCGAAAGAGAAGCTCTTCAATCACCGGCCCCACCGACACGCCCATTACCGCAATGGCGATGCGGCTGGCAGGGTCGGCCAGCATTTTCTGGAACGGCGTTTCGATCTCGGGGGTCTGGAGAAGGTATTGAAGCATGAGTCCCGTGAGCGACAACGAGAGCCCAACTACAACCAGCGACCACACAGAAAATGGCCCAGGCTTCGACCAGCCGAGCGAATCGCGCAGTTTCCTGCCGTGACGCGCAAAGAGAAATTTCAGCGCGACCAGGAGAATCGCATAGGCAACCACCTCCTCCAGCACGCCCCAGAGTCCGGATTCCGATGGCGCATGCAGGACGTGCGTCGCGAATGCCACCGATCCGCCAATGGCGACCAGAAACACGGCGAGCGCGAGGAAAATTTCGGCGAAGCCCCAGAACGGCTCGTCGGGCTGAGCAAGCACGAGAGGGGGCGTCATGATTCGATGAGGGCCGCGGCCAGAAGCGGAATCATGATTTCGTGGTGACCGGTGAGGGAGTAACCGCGGCCTCCCGATTGCGCGTGAGGCCGCTCGACCACGTTCACGGTGGGCCGGTAGTGGCGAAGAAAATCGAGATTCACGGTGGTAAAGTTGCGCAGCTCGCGGCCCAGATTGCGGACGGTGGAAACGGCTTTCAGAAAAACTTCCGGCATCACCACCGCGGAGCCCGCATTAATATAGACTCCGCCCTGGTTCAGCTCAGCAACCATGGTACAAAACAGGCGGAAATCGAAGTGGGTTGCGATGCCGAGAGCGGCGGGGTCGCAGGCGGGGTGAGCGTGCGGCGTATCGGTCCCGAAGGCGACATGGACAGTAACGGGAGCACCGGCCTTCGCGGCCTGAATCAGCAGGCTCGATTCGCGATATTCCGGCGCGGCGAGACGATCGAGCGCGCGGCACAGCGCGTTTCCGGCGCCGAGCGATGGGTTGTCATGAATGGCGGTGTTCCATTCCCTGCCCGTTTCTTCAGCGGAGCCGAAGCGGCCATCAGGCAGCACGGCTTCCACATCTTCACTGGTTGAGCCGCAGAGCGCGATTTCGAAATCGTGGATGGAAGCGGAGCCATTCATCGCGAAGCCGGTGGCGAAGCCGCGGCGCATGAGATCGATCAGGACAGGCGCGAGTCCGCACTTAATCACGTGCCCGCCTAATCCCCAGATCACGGGTTTATTCGCAGCGCGCGCCTGGGCGATCGCCGCCACGACTTCGCGGAGCGAATCGCCCGCGAGGATATGAGGAAGACTCTCGAGCAGGCCTTTGATTCCCGAGCCCGCGGCGAATGGCCGCGCGAAATCCGCGTGCTTCACTTTGCCGCCACGATCTTTGAGGGAGATCGTCTTCAACGCGGATAGATCCATCGGCTGCCTGGGTGATTCGCTCAAGCCATCACCTTCTTCAGCGCCATGCCGGTGAAGCTCTTCTTCGCGCGCATCACCTGTTCGGGCGTGCCGGCGGCAACGATGCGTCCGCCGTCCTCGCCGCCATCGGGGCCAAGATCGATGACCCAGTCCGCGCTCTTCACCACATCCAGATTGTGCTCAATCACTAATACAGTATTGCCGAGATCGACCAGCTTCTGCAGCACTTCGAGCAGCTTTCTCACGTCCTCGAAGTGCAGGCCGGTGGTGGGCTCGTCGAGAATGTAGAAAGTGCGGCCGGTCTGGCGGCGGCTCAATTCCTTCGCGAGCTTGATGCGCTGGGCTTCACCGCCCGAAAGCGTGGTGGAGGACTGACCGAGATGGATATAGCCGAGCCCGACATCCAGCAGGGTCTTCAGCTTTGGATAGACCTGCGGATTCGTTTCGAGCAGCGGCAGCGCTTCTTCGACGGTCATCTCCAGCAGGTCCGCGATGGACGCCCCTTTGAATTTCACCTGCAGGGTTTCATGGTTGTAGCGGCGGCCCCGGCAGACATCGCAGGTGACATAGACGTCCGGCAGAAAATTCATTTCGATGCGGCGGAGACCGTCCCCCTGGCAGGCTTCGCAGCGCCCGCCTTTCACGTTGAAGCTGAAGCGCCCGGGCTTGTAGCCGCGCTCGCGCGATTCCGGCAGCATGGCGTAGAAATCGCGGATGGGTGAGAACAGGCCGGTGTAGGTCGCGGGGTTCGAACGCGGGGTGCGGCCAATGGGCGACTGATCGATCCGGATGACTTTATCGATGTTCTCGGTGCCCGTGATCTTCTTGTGTTTGCCTGGCGCTTCGCGCGATTCGTACACCGTCCGGGAGAGCGCTTTCGCGAGGATATCGTTCACGAGCGTCGATTTGCCACTGCCCGAAACACCGGTAACAACGATAAATTTTCCGAGCGGAAACTCGGCATCGATTTCCTTGAGGTTGTGCTCCGTGGCGCCTTCCACGCGGATCGACTGTCCTGTTCCGGGGCGGCGTTTCGCGGGCACTTCGATCCGAAGCTTGCCCGAAAGATAGCGGCCAGTGAGAGAGAAGGGCGATTTGCGGATCGCATCCGGCGAGCCGCTGGCGACGAGTTCGCCACCGAGACGGCCGGCGCCCGGACCAAGGTCGAGCACATAATCGGCGCGCTCGATGGTGTCGGCATCGTGCTCGACGACGAGTACCGTGTTGCCCAGGTCGCGAAGCTCGGTGAGCGTATCGAGGAGACGGTCATTGTCGCGCGGGTGGAGGCCGATAGAGGGTTCATCCAGCACGTAGAGAACGCCGCGCAGTTTCGATCCAATCTGCGTGGCGAGGCGAATCCGCTGCGCTTCCCCGCCCGAAAGCGTGGACGCGCTGCGATCAAGACTCAGATAGTGCAGCCCGACGGCTTCGAGGAATTCCAGACGGCGGCGGATTTCATCCACGATGCGGCCCGCGATCTGCAGCTCGCGGTCTTTGAACTCCCAGTTTCGGACGGTGAGCAGCGCGCGAGAGAGGGACATCGCGGTAAATTCCGAGATGGCGATATTGCGGACGCGCACCGCGAGACTGGCGGGGCGCAGGCGCCTGCCGCCACAGGCCTCGCAGGCAGAGGGCGACATGTAATCGCTCAGGTATTCGCGGTAACCGTTGCTGTAGTTATCGAACGCCTCTTTAAGAATTCCGACGATACCTTCGAAGCCCTTCGAACCATGCATCAGCGCGTTGCGGCTGGCGGCCGGGAGCTTCTGCCATGGAGTGGAGAGCTTGATCTTCAGGGATTTCGCCGTCGCCTCCACGCGGGCGCTCATGTTGGCCGAAGTGCCGCCGGGTCCGAGGCCCCCCTCGAGCAATGGCTTAGAGGGATCGACGATAACCTTCTCGGGATCGAACGACCAGATGGCCCCGATCCCATGGCACGCTTCGCAGGCGCCATAGGGACTATTAAACGAGAAGGAACGCGGCTCGAGTTCGGGAACGCTGGTGCCGCATTCCGCGCAGGCCAGCTCGCGAGAGTAGAGTTTGTCCTCACCACCGACGATGGAGATCAAAACCAAACCGTTTGCCAGTTTAGTTGCCGTTTCAATGGAGGCTTCGAGGCGCTTTTCAATTCCGGGCTTCACGACAAGGCGGTCGACGATGACGTCGATCGTGTGGTTCTTGCGCTTATCGAGCTGGATTGCTTCGTCGAGCGACCGCAGTGTGCCATCGACGCGGGCGCGCAGGAATCCCTGCCGGGCCAGCTTCTCCATCTCCTTTTTGAATTCGCCCTTGCGGCCGCGCACGATGGGCGCCATCACCTGGATTTTTTCCTCCGGCTTGAGGGCAAGCACGTGACGGAGGATCTGTTCGGTCGACTGGCGCGAGATCTCATTGCCGCAGACGGGGCAGTGCGGTATCCCAATGGCGGAATAGAGGAGACGCAGATAGTCGTAAATTTCGGTGATGGTGCCGACGGTGCTGCGGGGGCTGCGTCCGGTAGTTTTCTGGTCGATGGAAATCGACGGACTGAGGCCTTCGATGGAGTCGACGTCCGGCCGCTCCATCTGATCGAGAAACTGGCGCGCATAGGCGGAGAGTGTTTCGACGTAGCGGCGCTGTCCTTCGGCATAGATGGTGTCGAAAGCGAGCGAGGACTTGCCGGAGCCGCTGAGGCCGGTGATGACCGTCAGACTATTTCTGGGGATTCTGACATTAATATTGCGAAGATTATGCTGCCGGGCGCCCGAAACCGAGATTTCGCGCAGCCGATGTGTTACTTTATTCAAAGCCAATGGGTCCTCAGGCACAGGACTCGTCGAACTATTCATGTTTACCTGCCCCGAGTGCGGCAGCGGAGGGAAACGGCGCCCGCGATCCTTTTTCGAGCGCGTGACCAACCGCGCAAAGCTGTTCTGCCCAAACTGCAACACAGTCTGGTACTGGCGCAGGGTGCTGTTTCAGAAACATGTTCAATGTCCGGATTGCGGGACCACTCGGCTGACGAAGCGCTCCACCTGGGACCGGATCGACCGTAAAAGCGACAGCCTGATCCGCCGCGTGCTGATTTTGTTCGGGGCGCCTATCTACCACTGTACATTCTGCCGTTTGCAGTTTCGCGATTACCACCCGCTGGAAGCGGCGCGAAGCAATAAGGCGCGGGCTTCTTCCGGATAGCATCATCGGAACAGGATGATTGTTCAGGCATTGGCCGGGGACAGGGGCAAGCGGCTCGACAGCCTTCTGCGCGAGCGGTTGCCCGAGTACAGCCGCGCACGTCTGCAGACCTGGATTCGCGAAGGACGGGTCACCGTGGATGGCCAGGCGCTGCGGGCTTCGCACCCGCTGCGCGGCGGCGAAAACATTGCCGTGGAACCCCTCGAACTGCCGCCGCTGCGGGCTGTGGCGGAGGACATTCCGCTCACCGTGCTCTATGAGGACGAAGCGGTGATTGTGATCGACAAACCGGCTGGAATGGTGGTGCATGCCGGGGCGGGTGTTCATTCCGGGACGCTGGTGAATGCTCTGCTGCATCGGTTCAGTTCACTTTCTTCCACCGGCGGCGATTTGCGGCCGGGGATTGTGCATCGTCTC
>Ga0134125_10004267_pt1 | contig 16372 bp, 14 predicted proteins | sample KB31751_FD_96464 | JGI IMG/M metagenome (GOLD analysis project Ga0134125, IMG submission 96464) | Terrestrial soil microbial communities with excess Nitrogen fertilizer from Kellogg Biological Station, Michigan, USA - KB3-175-1 | ecosystem: Environmental > Terrestrial > Soil > Unclassified ...
CGCAAGTATTGGTGCAGAACCGCGTTTCGAGCGCGCTGTCGCAATTGCCGCAAGCCGTGCAGAACCAGGGCGTCACCGTGCAGAAACGGTCGACCGCGATCCTTTTGTTCGTGACGCTGACCTCGCCGGACAAGAGATACGACAGTCTTTTCCTGAGCAATTACGCCACCATCAATCTGCGGGATGAGCTGTCGCGCCTGCCCGGCGTCGGCAATGTCACCGTGTTCGGCGCCGGTCAATATTCCATGCGGGTCTGGCTCGATCCCAACAAGCTGCAGGCGCGCAGCCTGGTGCCGCAGGACGTGATCAACGCGATCCAGCAGCAGAGCCAGCAGGTCTCCGCCGGCCAGATCGGAAGCCCGCCAACGCCGCCGGGGCAGGCCTTTCAATACACGCTCAACGTCAACGGACGGCTCGGGGATGCAAGGCAGTTCGAGAACATCATCGTAAAGACCGGCAGCAATGGTGACGTGACGCGGGTGCGCGACGTCGGCTGGGTCGAACTCGGCGCGCAGACCTACAGCCAAATCTTCTCGCTGAACAACCAGCCCGCCGCCGGCATCGGCGTGTTCCAGTCGCCCGGTGCCAATGCGTTGCAGGTCGAACAGGCGGTGGAGAAGAAGATGGCGGAGCTCGCGCGCGCCTTCCCGCCCGGCATCCGATATGACACGCCGTTCGACACCACCAAATTCGTCTCCGCCTCGGTTCACGAGGTCTACAAAACTCTGATCGAAGCCGGCGTGCTGGTGCTGGTCGTGATCCTGCTGTTCCTGCAGGACTGGCGCGCCATGCTGGTGCCGGCGACCACGGTTCCCGTCACCATCATCGGCGCGTTCGCCGCCATGGCGGCGCTCGGCTTCACGATCAATCTCTCCACGCTGTTTGCCATCGTGCTCGCGATCGGCATCGTGGTCGACGACGCCATCGTCGTGGTCGAGGGCGCCGCCCACAACATCGAGCAGGGCATGAACGGCCACGACGCCGCCATCAGGGCGATGGACCAGCTGTTCGCGCCGATCGTGGGCATCACGCTGGTGTTGATCTCGGTATTCCTGCCGGCATCGTTCCTGCCAGGTCTGACGGGCCGCATCTATGCGCAATTCGCGCTGGTGATCGCGGCGACCGCGCTGCTAAGCGCGATCAACGCGGCGACCCTGAAACCCACGCAATGCGCGTTGTGGCTGCGACCCGCCGTGCCGATGGAGCAGCGGAACTGGTTCTACCGCGGCTTCAACAATGTCTATGGCCGGCTGGAGCGGCGCTATGCCGCCCTGATCGGCGCCATCACGCGGCACGCCGGCCTCTCCGTCACCATCGCGCTGATCCTGATCGCCATCGGCTTCTATGGCATCGCCCGCGTGCCGACCGGCTTCCTGCCGATCGAAGACCAGGGCTATCTGATCGCCGCCGTTCAACTGCCGGATGGCGCGTCGCTCGACCGCACCCAGAAGGTTCTGGAGAAGGTCTCCGAGATGTCCCGCCAGACCCCCGGAGTGGCGCAGGTCACCACCATTGCCGGCATCTCCGCGCTCGACAACAGCGCCAGCCTTGCCAATGCCGGCGTCGCCTACATCGTTCTGAAGGATTGGGCTTCGCGTGGCCCAGGCGAGGATCTACGCTCGCTGGTCTATGGGCTCAACGACAAGCTCGCGACGATCATGGAGGCGCGGGCGCTGGTGCTGCCGCCGCCGCCCATTCAGGGCATCGGCAACGCTGCCGGCTTTGCCATGCAGGTCGAACTGCGCGACGGCAACAGCGACTACGCCAAGCTTCAAGCGATCACCAACGCCATGGTTGCGAACGCACAGAGCCAGAGCGCGCTGCAGCGGGTGCAATCGCCGTTCCGGGCCAACGTGCCGCAGTTCGACGTCCAGATCGACCGCATCAAGACGCAGACGCTGCACATCACCACCGACGACGTGTTCTCGGCGCTGTCGACCAATCTCGGCTCGTCCTTCGTCAACCAGTTCAACAAGTTCGGCCGTGTATTCCAGGTCTATACGCAAGCGGATTCCCAATTCCGCCTGACCGCGCGCGACATCGAGAACATGATGGTGCGCAACCAGAACGGCGACATGATCCCGATCGGCACCGTGGCCAAAATCACTCCAGCGGTCGGCCCATCCCTGATCAGCCTGTACAACCTCTACCCCTCCTCGACCATCGTGGGGCTGCCGGCGCAGGGTTACAGCTCCGGCCAGTCCTTGAGCCTGATGGAGCAGATCGCGCAAAAGACCCTGCCGCCAGGGACGGGCTATGAATGGACGGCGATGTCGTACCAGGAGAAGGCGGTTTCGAACCAAATCTACTACACGTTCGGCCTCGCCATGCTGCTCGTCTATCTCGTGCTCGCGGGACAATACGAGAGCTGGTACGCGCCCATCTCGGTGATCCTGGCGGTGCCGTTGTCGCTGCTCGGGCCGATGATCGTGCTGAAGGGCCTCAAGATCGACAACAATCTCTACGTCCAGATCGGCCTGATCCTGTTGATCGCGCTTTCGGCCAAGAACGCGATCCTGATCGTCGAAGTCGCGCTGGAGCTGCATGACGAAGGCAAGTCGCTGATCGAATCGGCAATCGGCGCCGCGCGCGCGCGATTCCGTCCGATCCTGATGACCTCATTCGCCTTCATCCTTGGCGTGGTGCCGCTGGTGCTGGCCACCGGCGCCGGGGCGAGCGCGCGAAAGTCGATCGGCATCACCGTGTTCTCCGGCATGCTGGCCTCGACCTGCCTCGCCGTGCTGTTCGTGCCGGCGTTCTTCGTCTTGGTGCAGCGCTTCGAGAATTGGCGCGCCGAGCGCAAGAAGGGGTCGGCGCCGAAGAGCGTGACGCAGGCGGGAGGTTAAAAGCGCGGTCGCATCACCGCGCCTCGGCCGCGGGCGTCCTGATCTCGTGCGGCAGGATGATCGCGGCCGCGATCACCAGCAGGCACAGGCCGGCGAACGCGTGCAGCATGGTCGAGAAGCCGCCTTGCTTATAGAGCCAGGCGACCAGGCCGACGGACACGCCAGCTGCGGTGAACCCAACGAAATAGCGCACCGCATAGGCGCGCGAGCGCCATTCCTCCGCTGTGTATTTGCCGACCATGGCGTCGTTCACCGTGACCTGCCCGAACGCGCCCATCACCATGCCGATCGAAGCCAGGATCAGCGGCAGGTTCGACAACGAGGCCGCGACATAAAGGAACGGCGCCAGCACGAAGGACAGCGGCAAGGCCACGGTTTTCAGTGAATGGCGGTCCAGCAACTGCCCGATCGTATATTGCGTCATGGCGCCGAACACATAGACACCGGCCGCGATCATGCCGAGCATCGCGGGGCTCTTGGTCAGCCCGGCGAGCCGCTCGGCGAACAGTTTCGGCAGCGCCACCGTCACCGCATTGAAAGTGGTGGAGATCGCCACGACGACGATCAGCAGCGCGAGGATCACCCGCCACATGTCCTCTTTCGCCACCCGGGCCTGCGCGGCCGCCTGCTTGCTGCCTTTGCGATCCTCATGCTCCACCGTCAGCGCAAAAGCGACGCCGACCAGGACGGTGAGGGCTCCGGGAATGATGAACGCAAAGCGCCAACCGAGATATTGCCCGATGACGCCGGTCACCAGCGCCGACGAGGCAACGCCGAGATTGCCCCAGACCCCGTTCAGCCCCATCTCGCGGCCGAGCTTGTCGGCATAGGACACGATCATCGCGGTGCCGACCGGGTGATAGATCGAAGCAAAGACGCCGATCGCGAGCAGTGCCGCCCCGAGTTGCAGCGGCGTCTGCACGAAGCCGACTGCAATCATCGAAGCGCCGACGCCAAGAAAGAAGATCACCATCATATGACGGCGGCTCCAGCGGTCGCCGAGCCAGCCGGTCAAGAGCGCGCCCGCGCCGAAGGCGACAAAACCGGGCGTCGCGTAGGGCAACAGTTCCGAATAGGTCAAATGCAGCGCCGGCCCCATGACGATCACGGCGGCGGCGAAGATCAGCATGGAATAATGGTCGATGAAGTGGGCGGCATTGACGAAGCCGATCACCCGGCCAGGCTTGTTCATCCGTTCGAATCCTCTTCCTTGCTTCAGGATGCGTTATAAGTTGTTGTCATGACGGGATGCAGCCAATGAGTATCGTCGAGCCGCCAATCCGTACCCTCCCAGACGATCGCCGCAGCGCCGACGACGGCGTGCACTTGGTCGCGCGCCTCTACAAGAAGGGCACGCGGCTCGATCCCCACATGCATCGCGAGGCGCAGCTGGTTTATGCCGCGAGCGGCACCATGCAGGTGACGACGCCCAAGGGGCGCTGGCTGGTGCCCCCGGACCGCGCGGTCTGGGTCCCTGCCCGGCTCGAACATGCGATCGACGTGCTTGCCGACATCGAGATGCGCTCGATGTATTTCAATCTCTCCTGGCTCGAGCGGGCCCCGCGCAAAAGACTGGACCGGGAGTTCGTGGTGCGGGTATCGCCGCTGCTGCAGCAGGCGATCCTGGCGCTGTTCGACGATCGAAGCGACCACGAGCGCACCCGCCTTCTGGTCAAGCTCACCATTCTCGAACTGCGCCGGGCGGACGATTCCGCGACGTTCATTCCGTTACCGCAGGAGCCGCGCTGCCGGCGCGCGGCCGAGCTCGTGCTCGCCGATCCTGCCAACGCGCACGAAATCGATGCGCTGGCGGACAAGGTCGGCACCTCGGCACGGACGCTGTCGCGGCTGTTTTCGTCGCAGACGAAGGTGAGCTTCAAGAGCTGGTGCCAGCGCGCCCGCATCGCGGCGGCCATCGAAAGACTGTCAACCGACAACAACGTATCGATCAAGCAGCTCGCGGCCGAACTCGGCTATGCCAGCATGCCTGCATTTTCGCATGCCTTCCGGCAGGTTACGGGCAAGACGCCGACCGCCTTTGCCGGAAAGGAATGACGGTGCGGCAATCGTTCGGCACTCATGACAAATAGTTGTGCTTGATTGGGGCTTACATCGGCTTAAATCCATGTAAGATTCACCACCCCACAGACCCGACCCGGTACAGATGGCCAACGCGTTCTTTACGGACCTGCTTTTCACCATTTCCGAGCGCGGGCGCACCCTGCTGCGGCGCGCCAAGCCCACCGATGGCAAAGAGGATGCCGAGGGGCTGACTGACCTCTGCGAGGCGCTGTTGTCCGGCCGCGGTGAGGCTTCCGGCACGGCGATGGCCCGTGAAGTGCTCGACAGCTATCACGACCTCGATGACGCGGAGCGGCGTGCCTTTTTCCATGCGCTGGCCCAGAAGTTCGGTCCCGACCGAGAGAAGGTCGCCAAGGCCATCGAGGCCTGGCAGCAGGAGCCCGGCGACGGCAACGGAGGCCAGCTCCATTTCGCCTCCGAGCCGCGCCGCCAGGAGCTGATCCGCCGGCTGAACCGCGCGCCGAACGGAACGGCGGAGCTGGTCGCGATGCGCGCCGACCTGCTGACATTGCTAAACGGCCACAACGACTTGGCTGCGCTCGACCGCGACATCGTGCATCTCTTGGGTTCCTGGTTCAACAGGGGGTTTCTCGTGCTGCGCAGGATCGATTGGTCGACGCCGGCGAACATTCTAGACCAAATCATTCGCTACGAGGCGGTGCATGAGATCCGTGACTGGGACGATCTGCGGCGCCGCATCGACCCCGTTGACCGACGTTGCTATGCGTTCTTCCATCCCGCCATGGCCGATGCGCCATTGATTTTCGTCGAGGTGGCGCTGACGGAGAACATTCCCGGCGCGATTGCGCCGCTGTTGGCGGTCAACCGCCAACCGGTGCCGATCGACCGCGCGCGCACCGCCGTGTTCTATTCGATCTCCAACACCCAGCGCGGACTGGGCGGCATCTCCTTCGGCAACTTCCTGATCAAGCAAGTGGTCGAGGAACTGCGCCGCGAACTGCCCAAGCTCGACACGTTCGTCACGCTCTCCCCGGTGCCGGGCTTCATGGCATGGCTGAAGCAGGGCAAGGACCTGCCGCTGACGGAGGAAGAGCGCGAACCGCTCAAGCGTCTCGACGAGCCCAACTGGTTCGAGAACGAGGACACCGCCTCCGAGCTTCGCGCCGTCATCGAGCCGCTCGCCGCCTATTACTTCCTGAAGGCGCGTACCTCGAAGGGCAGGCTGATCGATCCCGTCGCGCGCTTCCATCTCGGCAACGGCGCACGGCTGGAGCGGATCAACTGGCTCGGCGATCTCTCGCCCAAGGGCATGCGCGAGTCCGCCGGCATCATGGTCAACTACCTCTATCGCCTCGACGACATCGAGAAGAACCATGAGGCCTATGCCAATGAAGGCGAGGTCGTGGCATCGAGCGCGGTGAAGAAGCTGTTGAAGAACAGCGAGGGCCGTCGGCTTTTGGATATGCGGCTGTCGTAGTCGGCTGGAGTGGCCGCAACAATCGGTGTCGTCCTGGCGAACGCCAGGACCCATACCGCGGGATTTTTCCGTGGGACTCGATTGGTAGACGATGGCGTTCGCAACAATGACATCCTGTGGTTATGGGTCCTGGTGTTCGCCAGGACGACATGAGGATAGCTTCCGATTTAACCTTCAAACCGCTGAGAGAACGCGCGTCCGCATTCCCGCGGCGCGCTGCGCCCGAGTTTTGCTGAGCGACCACCCTCTCCAAAAGCAAAGAGGGCGCAGGGAATGCCGGGTGCTGGCTGCACCCACGGTCAGCGCGCAAAAAAGCTGCGCAAAAGCGCGCGTTGACCAACAGGTTCAGCCGAGACATCCCGGCATTCCCTGCGCAGTGGTTTACGGCTTACTTCGTACTCTCCCCGGTGAACCAGCGTTTGCCACCGTCGCCCGCGCGATGCACCAGATGCATCGCCTCCGAACTTGGCGCCTGCATGGGCGCGCCAGGACCACACGACTTCGCCGTCCGCGTTCGTATCGTTCGTCGTCGATACATCCGCGTCCACCGCATCCCGCTTCGCATTTCGTGACGATCGCGATACGCCCCTCTTCATCGAGGCGGGACGCGCCAAAACTGCAGGTGATTTGCCCGACGGCGCAAGCCGACGGCATGCGACACATTAACGCGACGGGCAATGTGCTGTGCGTCATTCCGGGACGATGCGAAGCATCGAACCCGGAATCTCGAGATTCCGGGTTCAGTCCTGCGGACTGCCCCGGAATGACATCGCCCTACGCCGCGAGCGCCTTCATCTCCGCATAGAGATCCGACTTGCCCTCGAAACCGATGCCCGGAAGCTCCGGCATGGTGATGTGGCCGTTCTCGACACGGACGCCGTCGGGGAAACCGCCATAGGGCTGGAACAGGTCGGGATAGCTCTCATTGCCGCCGAGCCCCAAGCCCGCTGCGATGTTCAGCGACATCTGATGGCCGCCATGCGGAATGCAGCGGCTCGGTGACCAGCCGTGCGTCTTCAAGGCCTCGAGCGTGCGCTGATATTCGCACAGGCCGTAGGACAGCGCGCAGTCGAATTGCAGCCAGTCGCGATCGGAGCGCATGCCGCCGTAACGAATGAGATTGCGCGCGTCCTGGTGGCTGAACAAGTTCTCGCCGGTCGCCATCGGCCTGGGATAGAATTCGGCCAAAGCGGCCTGCAGCGCGAAGTCCAGGGGATCGCCGGCCTCCTCGTACCAGAACAGCGGATAGTCCCGAAGCATCTTGGCATAGGCGATCGCGGTCTCCAGGTCGAAGCGGCCGTTGGCATCGACGGCCAATTGCGCATCCTTGCCGATCTCTTGCAGCACCGCCTCGATGCGCTTGCGGTCCTCGTCGATCGGTGCGCCGCCGATCTTCATCTTCACCACGTTGTAGCCACGGTCGAGATAGCCGCGCATCTCACCGCGCAGCATGGAAAGGCCCTTGCCGGGATAATAATAGCCGCCAGCGGCATATACGAAGACGCGCGGATTGGCCTCTCTGCCATGACGCTTGGCGAGCAGGCGGAACAGCGGCTTGCCCGCGATCTTAGCGACCGCATCCCACACCGCCATGTCGATGGTGCCGACCGCGACCGAACGCTCGCCATGACCACCGGGCTTCTCATTCGTCATCATCGTCGCCCAGACCTTGTCGGCGTCGAGATTGTCGCCGGCCTCGTTCAACAGCGCCTTGGGATCGGCTTCGAGAAGCCGCGGCGCAAAGCGCTCGCGGATCAGGCCGCCCTGCCCGTAACGGCCGTTCGAATTGTAGCCGTAGCCAACCACGCGCTTGCCGTCGCGAACCGTGTCGGTGACGACCGCAACGAGGCTCGTCGTCATCTTGGTGAAATCGATATAGGCGTTACGGATCGGCGAAGAGATCGGCTTTGTGATTTCGCGAACGTCGATGATGCGGACGGACATGCTTTTGCTTTCTCGAAGGCTGTTGAGTTCTCCGTCATTGCCGGGCTTGTCCCGGCCATCCACGTCTTTGCATCGGTTGAAAGGCAAGGCGTGGATGCCCGGGTCAGGCCCGGGCATGACGACGTCACAAGGTGCGGCGACGCACTATCGCACTCACTTCTTGTCGCGGAAATACGGCTCGACGGGCCCGTGCACCTTGATGGTCAGCGGATTGCCGTGGCGGTCCTTGGCGTTGCCCGCGGTGACGCGCACCCAGCCTTCACTGACGCAATATTCCTCGACATTGGACTTCTCGACGCCCTTGAAGCGAATGCCAACATCACGCGCCAAAATGTCCGCGTTATAATACGGACTGTTCGGATCGACCGACAATCGGTCCGGCAATTGATCGCTCGCTTGAGCGGACGTCGTCTCGTTCTTCTCGTTCACAACAGCGCCTCGATATCTTTCTTCAGGCTTTCGGGTCTCGTGGTCGGCGCGTGGCGCGCCGCCACGTTGCCCGCACGGTCAATAAGGAACTTGGTGAAATTCCATTTGATGGACGCACCCAACAGACCCGATTTCTCATTCTTCAGAAAATTGTACAAGGGGTGCGCGTCGGCGCCGTTGACGTCGATCTTCTCGAACATCGGAAAGCTCACGTCATACTTGCTTGCGCAGAACTCGCCGATCTCCTTCGCATTGCCGGGCTCCTGGCCGCCGAACTGGTTGCAGGGAAAGCCGAGCACGGCCAAGCCGCGGGGCGCGAATTCGCGGTACAGCGCCTCGAGCCCTTGGTACTGCGGGGTGAACCCGCATTTGCTGGCGGTGTTCACGATCAGCAGCACCTTGCTCTCGAACCGCCGCAGCGGCACCTCGTCGCCGGCCAGCGATTTGGCTGAAAAATCGTAGACGCTTGGCATGGCGCGGCGCGGTCAGCTCAAAGGATCGATCGGCATCGGCGGCACGCCACCCGCCTCGATCGCCTCGCCCGCCGCGAGGCAGAGATCCTCGCGATAGCGTCCCGAGACGACCTGAACGCCGACGGGAGTTCGTCCCACGAGCCCGGTGGAGACGGTGAGTCCGGGCAGGCCCATGAAGGGAATGGCGATCTCCGTCAATTGGGCGCGCCAGACCCGAGCAAAGGAGGCCTCGTCCTTGAGGTCGAGATTGTCCGCAAACGGCAGCTCCGCCGACACCGGGATCAGAAGCACGGCATAGGTCTCGAAGAACTGCAGCCACTCGCGCGTCAACGCAGCGCGGCGCGTCAGTGCCTTGGCATAATCGGCCGCATCGAACGGGACCACCTTGGCGCGATTGCCCCGCAAGCAGGCCAGCGCGCCCGGATCGCCTTCGCGCATAGCCGCCTCAAGCTGCGCCTCGTAACCGTCGCCGAGCCAGAGTTTGGTCTGCCACTCCACGGCCTCGCGCATCGGCGGCGTATCGGCGATCTCTTCGACCGTCCAGCCGGCGCGTTTCAGCCGCTTGGCGGCATCGCTCAGCGCCGTCTTCACTTCCGCAACCGTCTCCAGGCCGGCAGGTGCAAGGCACAGCGCGGCGCGCTTCGGCATCGGCGGTCCTTCCAGCGGCGCCGGCACCCACCAGGGATCTCGCACGTCCTTTTGCGCCATCGCGGTGAGCGAAATGCGGATATCCTGGATCGTGCGAGCCAGGGGACCGGAGACCGCGCTGATCTGCGGCCCGATCGGACGCTCGGGCAGTGCGGCATTGAAAGCGGCGATGCGCCCCATGGTCGGCCGCAGCCCGTGCACGCCACAGGCATAAGCCGGATAGCGGATCGAGCCCGCGATATCGGTGCCATGCGCGATATGCCCGATGCCGGCGGCTGCGGCCGCGCCTGCGCCGCCTGAGGCGCCACCTGGTGTCAGCGCGGGGTCGCGCGGATTCTTGGTGTCGCCATGGATCAGATTGGTGGTGAACCAGCGGTAAGAAAAGGCCGGGCAATTGGTGCGGCCCAGAATGACGGCGCCGGCCTTGCGCAGATTGTCGACGACCGGGCTGTTGCTTTTGGCGATCACCTCGCGCTGCAGCTTCACACCATTCGTGGTCGCAAAACCCTCCTGGTCGATATTGACCTTCACCGTCACCGGCACGCCGGCCAGCGCCCCGACCTCTTCACCGCGCGCGATTTTCCCATCGACCTCGGCGGCCTGCTTCAGCACGTCTTCAGGCCTGTGATCGATCACGGCATTGATCTTCGGGTTCACCGCATCCAGCCGCGCCAGCGCGGCGCTGGCTGCCTCACGGGCGGAGATTTTCTTTGATTTGACGAGCGCGGCGAGTTCGGCAGCCGACAGGCGCCAGAGATCGGTCATAAGCAACTCCGTTGTTATGACCGTCTTGTAGCGCCGGGAACTTCCCAAGGAAACGGAGCAATTGGGAGCAGCTCCGCGAGAAAAGAGGTGCAGATACGCAATTCAAGCGCCCGGTCAGAACTCGTCACGCCGGCAATCATCGCCGCGGGGGCACCACACCTCAGTGGCGGGTGACCGACTCGCCCCGCTGCTCGAAGAACGCCTCCGAGAATGGGAACTCCAGCACCACCTCGCCGGCCTCGTCCGTCACCTCGATGACCGCGCTCAACAGCGGGCCCACCGCACCCTCGCTGCGCAGAAGCTCGAGGATCATCGTCCGCGCGACTTCCCAAGCGCGATCCGGGTTGCGCAATTCTTCCCCTTCGGGATCCTCAATGAGTTCGTCACCGATCCGGGTGTTGAAAAAGTATCTCGGCATGGGAATCCAGTGGGGCTGGGATATCGGAATTGAAAGGCTCGCGGCTCTCACAACTGCTTTATTTTGAGTTTGAAGAGCTCCCGGCGCGCTGCGCCATTGCCTTCCGCACCCGCCGACGTCGCGCCTCGCCCGATGCTGTTGCGACGCAATAATAAGTTCCACGGGTGTTTTGGTCGAAGATTTAGTTGGCGAAGTTTCGCCGTGACGCTAGCTTACAGGTATTGGCGGGGGAAGTCGTCTGGTCAAGCAACCAAGGAGTGCCAAAATGGCCTGGACAGCACCGAAGATTGTTGAAGTGCCAGTGGGCATGGAAATCAACATGTATGCCTGCGCCGCCCGCAAATAAGGCAACCGGCAACAACGGCCTCATATCTTGATGTAGGTGGACCTCCGGACGTGGTGCGTTCTTGAGGGAACGCGTCGCGGCGGCGTCGACCTTTGTCACGTTTAATGATGACCTCCAGGAGAGACGGATCATGCTTCGCGTCGTCGTCCTGGGCGCCGCAGCCGGCGGCGGAGTTCCGCAATGGAATTGCGGATGCCCCGTATGCCGGGCGGCCAGGATTGAGCATTCGGAACTGAGAAGCACGCAGACATCGATCGCGATTAGCGCCGACGGCGCGCATTGGTTCCTGGTCAATGCCTCTCCCGACTTGCGACAGCAGGTGATCGCAAGCCCGCAGCTTCATCCAAGGGAAGGCAGCTTACGCCACTCACCGATAGCAGGCGTGATCCTGACCAATGGCGAGGTCGACGCGGTGGCGGGATTGTTGTCAATGCGTGAAGGCTCGCCCTTCATCATCTACGGCCATCCCAACGTGCTGGCGATTTTGAAAGCCAACACTATTTTCAATGTGCTGGGCGAAGGGAACGTCAAGCGCCAGCCGATCGAGGCCGATCAGGCCTTCGAACCCAAGCTGCCCGACGGCAGCGAAAGCGGGATCGAGATCCTGCCCTTCGCGGTCACGGGCAAGGTGGCCTGGTATCTGCGCGACAAGGCGCAGCCCGGCGGACGCGGCGACGAGGTGGGCGACACGCTGGGCCTGCGCATTCGCGACAAGACAAGCGACAAGTATTTCTATTTTCTCGCCGCTTGCGCGGTCGTTAGTGACGAATTGAAATCCCGGCTGGCCGGCGCGCCGCTCGTCTTCTTCGACGGCACGGTGTGGCGCGACGATGAAATGATCGCTTCCGGCCTCGGCAGCAAGACCGGCCAAAGCATGGGGCACATCGCGATGTCAGGAAAGAACGGCGCGATCGAAAGCCTCGCCGGCCTCGGCATCGAAAGAAAAATATTTCTGCATGTCAATAACTCCAATCCGGCGCTACTTTCAGGCTCGCAAGAGCGCGCCACCCTAGAGCGCGCAGGCTGGCAGATACCCAGGGACGGAACGGAGATTGTGCTGTGAACGCCAATATTGCGACCACCATGACCGCGCTATCGATCGGCAGGGGCGTCTCTCTCAACAGCGCGAGTGAGCTTGAAGACGCGCTGCGGCAGATCGGCGCCGTGCGTTATCACAATCTGCACCCGTTCCATAAGCTCCTGCACGGCGGCAAATTGAACAAGGGCCAGGTGCAGGCCTGGGCGCTCAACCGATACTATTACCAGAGCACGATCCCGATCAAGGATGCCGTGGTGATCTCGCGCTTTCGCGACCGCGCCACACGGGTGGAATGGCGGCACCGCATCGCGGACCATGACGGCGATAGCGGCAGTGAAGGCGGCATTGAGCGCTGGCTGAAACTGACCGACGGCTTGGGCCTCGACCGGGCCTATGTGGAATCGACCGAGGGCATTCTCCCCGCAACGCGTTTTGCGGTGGAGGCTTATGTGCACTTCTGTCGCGACCGGACGCCGCTTGAGGCGATCGCCTCGTCGCTGACCGAATTGTTCGCGCCGAACCTGCATGAAGAGCGCATCAGCGGCATGCTCCAGCACTATGATTTCGTCAATCCGGATATCATGGCCTATTTCAAGCGCCGCTTGCAGCAGGCGCCGCGCGATGCCAACTTTGCCCTGCAATATGTGAAAGAACATGCCAGGACGCCGGAGCAACGCGAAGCAGTCTGCAATGCGCTGATCTTCAAGACCAACGTGCTCTGGGTGCAGCTCGACGCGCTGTATCACGCCTATTTTGACGGCCACATTCCGCCGGGCGCATTCGTGCCCAAAGCGGGTTAGAGCATGATCCGGAAAAGTGGGAACCGGTTTTCCCTCGCGACAAACGCCAAGCGTTTGCGCGGAGATCATGCTCAAACAAGGAGATGAGATCATGATCCGATTCCGTTTAATCGGATCATGATCTAGAGAGGCAGGCCATGGCAGGACCGCGGCACATCACAGTCAGCGAGGCAAGCCGGCCGGTGCTGCCGCGGCATGCCAAACTGAAATACGACGAGATCCGCAAGGTCTGGGTGATCCTGGCGCCGGAACGCGTGCTGGCCCCAGACGAAATCGCCGTCGAAGTGCTGAAGATGTGCGACGGGATGCGCAGCGTGGCCGATATTGTTGATCTGCTCGTAGCCAAATATGCTGCCCCGCGCGCGGATATTTCGGCCGACGTCGTCACCATGCTGCAGGACTTGGCGGACAAGGGTTTTCTGAGCGAAGCGCGCGAGAAGACGTCATGAGTGAAGAACTGGTTGAAACCAACATAGCGGCGCGCGATCCGAATGACGGGCTCGCGGTGCTGGAGAAGCAGGGCTCGACCGCGGAGACCTTCGGCATTCCGCTCGCCGTGCTGGCGGAAGTGACCCATCGCTGTCCGCTGCAATGTCCCTATTGCTCCAACCCGGTCGAGCTCGACCGGGCCAGTACCGAGCTCACGACGGCGGAATGGAAGAAGGTGCTCTCCGAGCTCGCCGAGATCGGCGTGCTTCAGGTGCATTTCTCCGGCGGCGAGCCGACCGCGCGCAAGGATCTGGTCGAATTGGTGCGGCATGCGAGCGACGTCGGACTTTATACCAACCTGATCACCTCCGCCGTGCTGCTGAGTCGCGAGAAGCTCGCTAGCCTCGCCGAGGCCGGGCTGTGCCATGTGCAGATCAGTTTCCAGGGGAGTGAAGCCGCGAGCGCCGATCGCGTCGCCGGATACAGAGAGGCGCATCAGAAAAAGATCCAGGCCGCTAAATGGTCCCGCGAGCTCGAGCTGCCGCTGACCGTGAACGCGGTGATGCATCGGCAGAACCTGCATCAGCTGCCCGACATCATTGAGATGGCGGTCGATCTCGATGCCGACCGGCTCGAGGTCGCCAATGTACAATATTATGGTTGGGCGCTGAAGAACCGCGCCGCCTTGATGCCGACCTTTGCGCAGCTCGAGGAGACCACACGCATCGTCGAGGAGGCCCGCGAGCGGCTAAAGGGCGTGCTCACCATCGACTATGTGATTCCGGATTACTACGCGCTGCGACCGAAGAAATGCATGGGCGGCTGGGGCCGGCAGTTCTTCAACATTTCGCCCGCGGGCAAGGTGCTGCCCTGCCATGCCGCGGAAAGCATCACGGGGCTGCAATTCGAATCCGTGCGCTCCAACCATTCGATCGCCTGGATCTGGCAGAACTCCGAAGCCTTCAACCGCTATCGCGGCACTTCCTGGATGCCCGAGCCGTGCCGCTCCTGCGAATTCAAGGAGGTCGATTTCGGCGGCTGCCGCTGCCAGGCGTTCGCACTGACAGGCGACGCCGGCAACACCGATCCCGCTTGCACGCTGTCGCCGCTGCACGAGCAGATCTTCAGGCAGGCCGAGCAGGAGGCGGCTACGGGAAGCCATCGTTTCCTGTATCGCAATTTCGCCGGCGGCACGCTGGAGCCGAGCGACGATGGCGCCTGACGCCGATGCCGGCCGCCTGAAACGCGCCGATCCCTTCGCGCCGCTGACGTCGGAATGGCTCCCGGTCGGCGACGGCCATGAAATCTATGTCGAGAGCGTCGGCTGCGAACGCGGCGTCCCTGCGATTTACCTGCATGGCGGCCCGGGCAGCGGCTGCCAGCCGGACCATCGCCGGCTGTTCGATCCGGAGCGCTTTCACACGATCCTGTTCGACCAGCGCGGATCGGGGCGCAGCCGGCCGAAAGGCAGCCGCGAGGCCAATACGCTCTCGCATCTGATCGCGGACATGGAGCTGATCCGCGAGAAATTCGGCATTGAGCGCTGGATGGTGGTCGGCGGCTCCTGGGGCGCGACCTTGGCCTTGGCTTACGCGCAGGCGCATCCCGAGCGCGTCTCGGCCATCGCGCTGCGTGCGACGTTTCTCGGCACGAGCCGCGAGGTCGAGACCGCGTTTTGCGATACGCTGCCGCGCCTCTACCCCGATCTGGCTGCGGATTTCCTGGCTCTGCTGGACGAGGAGGAGCGCAAGCGGCCGCTGCAATCCTATTGGCGCCGGATTCTCGATCCCGATCCGGTTGTGCATGGACCGGCCGCGCGCGCCTGGCATGACACCGAGCGCATCCTGTCCGAGCACACGCCGGCTCGCAGCCGGCTCGATGCGTCCGCGCTGCGGTCGAACGGCGCCCTGCCCGCGACGCCGTTCATGGAGGCGCACTATTTTCGGAACGAGAGCTTCATGGCGCCGGATCAGTTGCTCAACGGGGCGGCAAAGCTCGCAGGACTTCCCGGCATCATCGTGCAGGGCCGCTACGATCTGCTCTGCCCGCCCGCGACCTCACACGCGCTCGCGTCCCTTTGGCCGGATGCCGAAATCCGCATCGTCGAGAGCGCAGGCCATTCGCTCTATGATCCCGGCGTCAGGAACGCGGTGATGCGCTCGATCGCCGATCTTGCGGCAAAGATTGAGGGACGGTCCGTTACGTCGTAATGGACGATCTCATCAAAGCGAAGCGTTGCAAAGGAGAACAAAATGCCGCTCGCCGGAAAAGGCATGCTGCTGACGTCGATGGATATCGATCCCGCCGACGAGGCCGACTTCAACCGCTGGTACGATTACGAGCATCTGGAAGAGCGCGTGGCGATCGAGGGCTTTATCGAGGCGAGGCGCTATGTCGCGCATATCGGCAGCCCGAAATATCTCTGCCTCTATTCCACCCGGACGATCGATGTACTGGACAGCCCGGCCTATCGCGACAAGCTTGCGCATCCGACCGCCTGGTCGGCCAAGACCATGCCGCGGTTCAAGAACATGATCCGCGCTGTGGCACGCATCACCATAAGCCAAGGCACCGGCCGCGGCGCCGTGCTCGGCATCGTGCGCTTGCGTCCGCAAGCAGACCGATTGCATGAGCGGCACGCCGCCTTGCAAACGAGGCTCGCCCCGAACGATCTCGACGGCATCCTCCCCCTGCACCTGCTCGACAGCGACGCAA
>Ga0134125_10004268_pt1 | contig 16369 bp, 11 predicted proteins | sample KB31751_FD_96464 | JGI IMG/M metagenome (GOLD analysis project Ga0134125, IMG submission 96464) | Terrestrial soil microbial communities with excess Nitrogen fertilizer from Kellogg Biological Station, Michigan, USA - KB3-175-1 | ecosystem: Environmental > Terrestrial > Soil > Unclassified ...
AGCCAGAACGTCGCCCGGATTGGCAATAATGCTGTCGCCTTCATGGATGCCGCTGTTGATTTCCAAGCGGTCGCCGTAATCGCGCCCGGTCTTGATCTTCGTTAGATGTACGCGATGTGCGCTGTCCACAACCGCAACCTGGGGGCCTTCGCTGCGAAGAACTAATGCGTCGCTCGGAATCAGTAGCGGTGGGTCAACTCGCGAACTCGTCAATTCCACGTGCGCATACATCCCTGGTAACAGCAACCCTTCCCGGTTCGGCACATGTACTTCCGCGAGGAGTGTTCGGCTGGCTGGATCGAGCGCATCGGCCGTCCGCGCCACAGTCCCGGCAAACTGCCGCCCAGGTAGATTGGACACCGTCAGTACGGCAGGGTCGCCGCGATGAACAGAATCGGCGTAAGCCTGCGGAACATTAACATACGTTCGCAGCGTCGCCGTTTGCGCGATTCGAAATAGCAATGTAGCCCCGTTATTAACAAGGGCTCCGGAATCGACGTTTCGGAGCGTGATCACCCCATTGAACGGAGCGGTCACAACCTGATAGCTTTTCATCTTCTCAAACCGTGCCAGGTTCGCCTGCGCCACCGCCACCCCGTTCCGCTGGACATCCAGCGCCTGTTCGAGCGATTGCACTTCCGCAACTTTTGAGCGGTATTGCGCTTGATATTGATCGTTTTCCTGAACCGAAACAGACCCGTCCGACACAAGATGCTCCCAGCGCTTGGCCGTTACTTTGGCAAACTCCAGGTCCGACCTGCCCTGCCGCAGATTAGCCTCCGCTTGCGCAACCGACGAACGCGCTTGCTGCAAAGTAGCCCCGGCTTGCCGCACCTGCTCATCCAACTCCGGCGTCTCAATCACCGCCAGCGGTTGTCCGGCGCGAACCTTATCTCCGATATCGGCCATCCGCTGCTTGATGTATCCATCGGCACGCGCGAGCACCGGAGCTTCGGTCATGGCTTGAATGTTGCCCGGCAAATCCAATCCGGTCTTGCGCGCCGATCGGGTCACCTTTATCACTTCCACGCGCGGTAGCGCCTCAGCGGCGTCCTGGGCCTCTTTTGCGATCAGTGCGCTACGTTTTTGAAACGGAAGAAATCCAGCTAAAAATGCAATAACTACCAGCACCAAACCAGTCAGGCAAATCGCCGTAATCGTCAGTCTCGAAGGCCGCCAAAGCTTAAGCGGTGCCGGGGAGATTTCACCATGAACCGAATTTTCCAGCCGGCGCAGCCGCTCGCGCAGCTCTTCGTTTTCCCTGCGCAGTCTCTCCTCGACCGATTCCGGCACATCCACCGGAGGCGTTGGTGCATTGGGTTCACTCTGTCGCATCGGCAAACCTTAACTAGGAATTCACGCCCCATGCCGAATGCAATTCCGCTTCCTGCTGGCGCTGCTGCAAACGAAGCTCGTGATCCACCGGCGGCTTCGTGCGCACATAACTATAAATCACTGGCACAATCAACAAAGTGGTGACGGTTGCAAGAATCAATCCTCCAATAACCGCGCGGCCCAAAGGCGCGTTCTGCTCGCCGCCCTCACCCAGTCCCAGCGACATCGGCAACATGCCAAGTATCATGGCCGTCGCGGTCATCAGCACCGGGCGCATGCGGGCGCGGCCCGCGGAAAGCATGGCTTCATAGGCGGATTCTAGGGTTTCCCGTTCATCGTTAGCGAATGTGACCATCAAAATGCTGTTTGCCGTTGCTACGCCGATACACATCATGGCGCCCATCAATGACGGCACGCTTAACGATGTGCCGGTAACAAACAACATCCATAATATGCCAGCCATAGCCCCCGGCAGCGCTGTCAGAATAATGAACGGATCGAGCCACGATTGAAAATTCACGGTCAGCAGAAGATATACCAGCAGCACCGCGAACAGGATCCCCAGCCCAAGCCGGAAGAACGACGATTGCATCGTCTGTACCTGTCCTCGCAAGTTGAACGTGGTGCCTCTGGGCAGCTTTCCCTCCTCGTCGCGCATAATTTTCTCGACGTCTCTTCCCACGCCGCCTAAGTCGCGCCGGTCAACGTTGGCATATACGTCAAATACCGGCCAGACGTTGTAGTGATTCACAATCACAGGTGTGTAGGTCCGCTCCACACTCACAAGATTCGATAGAAGCTGCGTACCGCCCGGCATTGCCCCCGGATTGCCATAGGCTTGTGAAGCACTATTCGGAGCCGCCGCGACAAACGAATTCCCGGCGGCCGACGCTCCCGCCTGCGATCCCGGAGTGTTGCTATTCTGCGCAACGCCGCGCGCCGATATGGGGGTTCGAAGCAGTGCGTCGAGTGAGTCAATTCGATACTGAGGCGTCTGTACGCCGACGCTGTAGTTTACGCCGTTTGACCAGTTCATCCAGAAATTCGGCGCAACCGTCGAACTCCCGCTCAACGAAATCAACATGCTGCTGGTAACGTCGCTCTGCGTTAGCCCCAACTGCGAAGCCTTGATACGATCGACATTGATGCGCAACTCCGGCTGCGCGGCGACTTGATGAACATGCACATCGGCCGCGCCCGGAATTTCGGATATCCTCTTCGCTAAACGCTGCGCAATTTTGTAATTAGCATCGGCATCGCGGCCAACCACCTGTAAATCGATGGGCGCCGGCAGCCCGAAATTCACAATCTGCGTCACGATATTCGCCGGTTGAAAGAAAAACGTCATATCCGGAAAGTTATGGCGCAGCCGTTTCCGAAGCAAAACCTCATAGTCCCGCGTAGACCCGTGCTTTTCTTTGTTCAACGAGATCAATATCTCGCCGTCGGCGGCGGAAATGGTGGGAATATCGCCCTGCGCGATTGCCGGCCAGCTATTTGGGATGCCGATGTTATCGATCAGCATGTCGATTTCGTCCGGAGGGATCACCGCCCGGATTTCTTTTTCGAGTGCCGCAAACCGTGCCTCCGTTTCTTCGATGCGAGTCCCGGCCGGAGCCCGCGCATGAAGCCGCATTTGCCCTGAATCGACATCAGGGAAAAAATCTTCGCCCACGAAAAAGATCAGCCCCATCGAGGCCACGCAAAACACGACGAACACCCAAAGAACCGGCGCGCGATGCCGCTGCGCAAAGTCGAGCAGCCCCAGATACCAATACCGGAGCTTCTCGAACTGCGCGTTGAAGATATGATGAGCACGCCAAATCAAACCGCCCCGGCCACTCTGCTCACCACCTCGGTAGAGATCCAGTTCCGACCCAAGCAAATAGACCATCATGGTCGGTACCAATGTTCGTGACAACAAATACGAAGCAAGAAGCGCGAACACAACCGCGAGCGCCAGTGGCGTAAACAAATATCTCGCGGTGCCCGTAAGCAGCAAAACCGGAACGAACACAATACAAATGGATAGCGTTGCGACAAAAGTAGGGGCAGCGATTTGCGACGCGCCATCTAGCACCGCCCGTACCAGCGGCTTTCGCATTCCAATGTTGCGATGCGTATTTTCGATTTCGACGGTTGCATCGTCCACCAAAATGCCTACCGCCAGCGCCAGACCGCCCAGTGTCATGACATTGACTGTTTGACCGAGTAGATTCAGTACCGCTAACGACGCAAGTATCGACAACGGAATAGAAAGACAAACAATAAGCGTGCTGCGCCAGCTTCCCAGAAACAACAGAATCATGAGTCCCGTAAGCCCGGCAGCAATTAAGCCTTCACGCAATACGCCCTGAATGGACGCCCGCACGAAGACCGACTGATCGGCGAGAGGAACAACTTTCAAGTCGCGCGGCAGATTGGCCAGAATCCGGGGTAGCACGGCTTTGACGGCATCCACAATCGCGAGCGTCGAAGCTTGCCCGTTTCTGGTGATCGTGATAAGCACGCCGCGCGCTCCGTTTGTGCGCACAATATTGTTCTGCACCGAGAAGCCGTCATGCACTTGCGCGACGTCCTTCATATAAACCGTCGCACCATTTACGGTCTTAAGCGGCAGATTATTTAGTTGGTTAAGAATTACCGGGCTGCTGTTCACCCGCACCTGGTATTCCGTTGACCCCAGCTTTGCCGTCCCAGCCGGAAGAATCAGATTCTGAAGATTCAGAGCGTTCGAGACATCAATCGGGGAAAGCTGTTTGGCATAGAGCTCGTCCAGGTTCAGATCCACCATTACCGATCGCTGCTTCCCGCCGAACGGGTACGACACCGAAGCTCCCTGCACCGTGCCGAGCGGTGTTCGAATGAAATTGTTTCCCAAATCGAATATTTCCTGCTCGCGCAATGTTTTGCTCGAAAGTCCGAGCTGAAGGACCGGCACGCTCGATGCATCGTATTTCAAAATGTTGGGTGGAAACATGCCCGGCGGCATCTGACGAAGCGCGGTTTGCATCGTAGCGGTAACCTGCGCCACCGCCATGTCGATTTTGACGTTCGGATGGAAGTAAACTTTGACTACCCCGTAGCCGTTGTACGATTGCGATTCTATGTGTTCGACATCGTTAACATTGGCAGTCAGGCTCCGTTCAAATCCGGTGACGACACGCTTCTCCATCTCCTCCGGAGAAAGCCCCGAATAAACCCACAAAACGCTGACAACCGGAATATCGATATACGGAAAAATATCCACCGGCATCGTTTTGATGGCCACGCCACCTAGAATCGCGATGAGAATCGACATCACGATGAAAGTGTAGGGCCGGCCAAGGGCCAATCGGACAATCCACATAACGGTTTCTATTCAGGGTAGTTCAGCCGCTTAGGTCTATGGTGCTTTTGCAAGCTAAACGGTTACCCTTACACTGGAACTAATCGGAGCCGGAAGCGTTAGCGACCCCAAGTATGGAAAAGCACCGGATGCTCCTAAGTAACCGACATTGCGCGTAAGCGACCCTAGTCTTATCTCTACCTCGCCACCAAAGTCCGGACCAATAGCAGCGAACCAATCAACATCAGCACAACATAGGCAAATCGCAAGAACACATGGCCCTTTAATGAATGGTTCGCCCAGCGCCCTAGCAGAATGGCCGGAACCAGCACCGGCAGCGAGATCAGGTAATATCGCGTCACAACTGGGGTCCACAAACCCGCCAGCCAATAGCTAAGGATCCCAACGCTGCTGGCCATCAAAAAATATCCCTGCAATGTAGCTCGGAATTGCTGCGGGTTCCATCCACGCATCGCACCGTAGATCACAAGCGGAGGCCCGTTCATTCCATAAGCCCCTCCAAATATGCCTGCAAGAAAACCGCAGAGGACGAGCACCGCGTTACCTCCTCTTTTCAATGCCGGCAGCCGCCGAACGGCCAACCCGTAAACGGAAAATGCGATCAGGAATAGCGCAAGCGTAATTTTTACTGTCATCTGATGCGACGAAGTAAGAAGAAGGAGACCGAGAGGAATTCCAAACAGCGTCGCGACGAATAAGCCCGCCGCGCTTCGGAGATGGACCTTCTTCCAATCCTGCACTACAACAAATGCCGCCACGCTGATCGACAGAAGAACGGCAACCGGCGTAGCAACGGAGACGGGAAGGTAGAGCGCAAGCAGCGGTACCGAGACAAGCGCCTCGCCAAAGCCGAACAGAGACCGGAAAAACGTGGCTCCGAAGACAATCAAAAGGACCGCCAGGCTTGTGGAATCCACTAGCGAAGCCAATCGTCGATATGTTCTTTCACAAATGCATCGTCCGCCAAATGCGGATAAGCGCGGCAAACGCGGTCGATCTCTTCGTTTTGCCCCGGGGAAAGATCCTCTGCTGGATCAAGACACCAACGGCCCTCCAGCAATCCCTGCCGCCGCAGTATTTCGTGAAGCCCCGCAATGCAGCCGTGAAAATCGTGAACTGGATCGAACAACGCCGCATTGGCATCCGTTATTTGGTGGGCCAGAGTAAAAAATTCCGACGGAATCGGCGATTGGGAGGCGTGCAACTGCTTCACATGCCGCAAAAGATTAACAGCTTCTCTCGTCCAAACCGACCACTGACCCAGCAGCCCGCCGGCAAATCGAATATCTCGCCCCTCAAACCGGAACGTGCTCAACAAATCGAAAACAATGCTGTCGTCATTGCCGGTGTACATGGCTATCTCATTCGCGCGCCCCGATGCCGCGAGCGCCCGCACCACGTCCAACGTCTGGTACCGGTTAAACGGAGCAATCTTCACCGCCACCACGTTTTCAATCTCGAAAAATTCGCGCCAGAACTCGTACGGCAACACTCGGCCGCCCACCTTCGGCTGCAGATAGAAGCCCACGATTGGGATCACCGATGCCACCGCGCGGCTATGCTCGAATAATTCATTCAACGATGCCGTGGCAAGCGCGCCCAAGCTAAGCAGTCCTGCTTCATAGCCGAGTGAAACGGCAAGTCCCGCCTCGGCTACCGCTTCAGACCTCTTCCCGCAGATCCCGGCGATCCGCACTGCGTTACTGCCCCGCATCTCCTCCGCCGCAAGCGCCAGAACCGGCTGCAAGAGCCCAATCTTGGGATTATGAATTGCGAACTGCGTCGTGTGAACGCCAACCGCAAGTCCCCCCGCCCCTGCGGCAAGATAGTACCGGCTGAGCGCGCGCTGCCTGCGTTCATCCAACGATCTACTCTCGGTCAACGCAAGCGGGTGCGCAGGAATCACCAGCCCTTCACGAAGCTTCTCGCGCACGCCCATCAAAATGCACCATCCCGCACTTGAAAATGTGTTGGCTTGTTGTGAACTTTTCCGCTCCTCATTAGCCAATCCGCGGTCCAATCAATCAGCTCACCCGCCGTCACCGTGGGGTAACCGAACAGGCGATGCGCTTTCGCTGCGTTGTTCAGCAACGCGGAATCGGATTCCACCCCCGCGAACTCCGGTACGATACCGAACCGCTTTCCAAACTGCTCGGCCACATAGCGTACAGAAAGAGTCTCCGGTCCCGTCAAATTGAAAATGGCCGGCGGCGACGCGCAATGCGCAATCGATCGGAGACAAACGGAATTCGCATCTCCCTGCCAGATAACATTAACGAAACCCATCCGCAAGTCCACCGGCTGTCTGTTATAAACAACCCGCGCAATATCCAGCAGCACGCCGTAGCGCAAGTCGATCGCATAATTCAGGCGAAGCAGCGCGACGGGAGTCCCATACTGGTGCGACACATACTCAAACATTCGCTCGCGGCCGAGCACCGATTGAGCGTACTCTCCCACCGGACCGGGCAGCGTCTCTTCAGTGGCTCCTCCTTCGTTCAACCGCCGCAGCGGATAAATGTTTCCGCTTGAAAACGCGACAATGCGCGAGCGGCGAAATCGCTCGGCCACCTGTCCCGCCAAGTATGTATTTGAGGCCCAGCTCAGGTATTCGGCGCCGGCAGTGCCGAATTTCCGCGCCGCCATAAAAATTACATTCGGCGCATCCGGCAGCTTCTCCAAGGCTCCCGGTTCGAGAAGATCGCACGCCACCGTTTCAATGCCGTTTGCTTCAAACCGGTCCCGCGCCTCCCGCTCCCGAAACCGCGCCACAGCAATCACGCGACGCCGCACGCCCGCCTTCTCCGCCGCTCGCTGTGCCAATGAGGCTAAACTCGGACCCATTTTGCCGCTGGCGCCCACGATCAATAAATCGCCCAATAAATCACCGTCAAGCTGCCTGAGCGCATCCACATCCGCGTCCGACGGCCGCGATAACCGTTCTTCCAGTTCGCTTTCCGTATGAATCAATCTAATGGCTCCTACCCTAATTCAAATCCGGCAATCCCATAAACCGGCTCGATGGATTCGCGCAGTTCCCTGCCCCACGACATTCTCGTCAAGGCTCGTTCTCGTTCAAAACCATGCCGCCGCGCCAGTTCGCGCGCCGGTTCATTGCTCGGAAACAAGTCCCAAAGGAACGCCCCCTCACCCGATGCAAGTCCAAGCGCCAGCAATTCTTCGGCTGTTGTGCCGTCATGGCCGATAAACGGCCCGATATACGATGCTCGTCTCCCCCTCCGGCTAAGCAAATAATCATTTTGCACTTCGAACGCTTGGCTTCTTTTGCAAAGCGCGCTCAGAACCACCGATCGGTCTGCCGGAAACACGTCGCGATCAATCCCTAAAACTCTTCGCAAATCAGACTGCGCCGCTCTTTCCTGGCTCATCCCTATGTCGCCGCGAAACCAACGTTCAATAGCGCATTCAGGAACAAACCCCAAACTCTCATATAGCGGCCTTCCCTGATCGGTCGCATCCAGTTTCACCGTTTCGATTTGACGCTCACGGGCAAGTTCGAGAGCGCGCGTCATCAGCGCCCGCGCAAACCCTCGCCGTTGAAATGTAGGCGCAGTAAGCACCATGCCGGCCCACGCCAGCCGTGTCCCATAGCAAATCAGGGTCGTTGTCGCCGCAAGCTGGCCGTCGCATTCGACGCCCATACACGTATCCGGGGCCAGCGCCAGTAGCATCTCCCAGTCTTCCGCGGTTTGGTTCCATCCCGCCCCGAAAGACAAAGCCATTAACTCCGGCAGATCGCCCGTTTTTAACAAACGAATTCGCAATCCATATTATGCGTCTGGTGGGACAATAAAAGACGCAGTCCGCCCAGGCCCAGTATGGGAGCGGTTGGACTCGGGAGGCGACGCCATGCAAACCCTTGCGAAAAGCTGGTGGCTACTGTTGTTGTGCGGCATCCTTGAAGTTATCTATTGCGGCATGAATTTCTTCATGTTGCGCCCCGATGGAACCCTCGCCGTTCGCACATTTGTAAGCCGGAGAAGCACAATTGTGGATATGGGAATCCTCGCCCTGGGAGCGGGACTTTGCGTTATCGCAGCCGCCATTTGGAATTCCAGGAAGACCTCGGCATGGATTCTGGCGCTCAACGGCATTGCTCTTAGCGTGCTCGGGCTCATTTTTATGTTTTGGACCGGTCCGCTCTCTTTTCGCACCATCGCGCTTCTGTTCGCGGCAATGGCAATCACCGCTGGCGCGTATGAGCTGAGAATTGCGCGAACGGCTCGATGGCCCTGGATCGCCGCCGGAATCGTTTCATTTGCCTTTGCCGCAGCATTCCTGTCTTTCGCTTCTCGCTCGATCGAGCTAGCCAATTCACCAAAGGCAACCTTTATCTGGATGGGATCCTACTTCGCATTCAGTGCCGCCTGCATGTTCATTTTATCCGCCAAAACTGAACCGAAAACGCTAGCGGCTGTGTAGGGGCGAGGCCTGCCTCGCCCGGAAAGCCATGGAAACTGACTTAGGCGATACCCTGATTCGGCTGGCGCCTCGCCGCTCCACTAACTATTTAAGTCTTGGGCGAACGGTGCTGGCGACAGGCAACGACGGATTTATTTCCGGCGAGAAAGATCAAGGCGCTTGGTGTTATCAGACACGGATTCTGTCTCTCTACCGCTGGCGAATCAATGGGCAGGCACCCGAAGTAAGCGCAACTTCCGGCGTCTCACAACACCGTTGGATGGGCTACTACATCGCGCCCCTCGCGAACTGCAAGGAAACCGAGACCCACGATTGCGATCCTGCTCAGCACACCATCGAGCTAAAACTCACACGAGGAATCGCCAACGGGTTCTGGGAAACAGCCGAACTCACCAACTACACGCAAATCGCCACTACCGTCCGGCTCGAACTCGAGGTGGACGCCGATTTTGCCGATCCAAGCGAGGCCACGGGCAACAAGCGCCAACAAAGAGGTGCGCTAAAGAAAACCTGGAAGAAAGCTAGCGCGCACCTATGGATGCTCGAATTCGACTACTCGGCAGAGCACGAGTTCCACCATCAGGGCAACAACGGCGTCGCCAGAATGCATCGCGCCGCGAGACTGCGCTTTGAAATCGCGAACGGCGCGCCGCAAAAAGCCGGGCGCAAAATCAGATTCACTATCCATCTGGAGCCGCATGAAACATGGCGTGTGTTCATCGATTGTTCTGTTGCCTTGGAAGGCGAGTGGCTGCCGGCGATTGACACGCGGAATGCTGCCGGCGATTGGCCCACGAAACGTTTGGAGTTTCTCACCCACGCAACCGCATTCAGCAGCGAACAGCAAACCGCCAGCCTGACCAATGTGGTTCTTAAAACGCTTAATCGCGCCAAGGAGGATCTATTTGCGCTTCGCTTGTTCGATCTTGACTGCCCGTGCGCGTGGACTATGGCGGGCGGTGTGCCTTCCTATCTGGCGTTCTTCGGGCGTGATGCCATCGCTGCGAGTTGGCAATCCGCGCTGCTAACGGATAAACCCGCGCGAGGAACGCTTGCCCAACTCTCCGCGCACCAAGCCAAGGAAACGAACGCCTGGCGCGACGAGCAGCCCGGCCGCATGATTCACGAATTACATACGAATCCGCTCGCCGTATTGAATTTCACGCCTCATGCCCGCTACTACGGAGACGTAACAGCCTCAATTCATTTTCCTGTTCTCGTCACCGCACTCTGGCATTGGACCGGCAGCAAAGAAGCTGTACAGCCGTATATCGAGCCTGCTCTTAAAGCGCTGCACTGGGCGGACGAAAACGCCAATGTTTACGATGATGGATTCTATCGCTATCAAACGCGATCCGAGCAGGGCGAGAAGAATCAAGGCTGGAAAGATTCGGACGACGCCATCGTAACCGCCGATGGCAAGCAGGTCCCCGACCCTCTCGGCACTTGCGAAATGCAAGCCTTTGCCTACGCTTCAAAGCTGCATTTTGCGGAATTGTTGTGGTGGTTTGATGAAATCCACCTCGCCAAACAGCTCTACGACGAGGCTATCGAACTGAAGAAGCGCTTCAACGATACCTTTTGGATGGAAGATGAGCAATTTTTCGGCATGGCTATCGATTCGCAAGGAAAACTGGTTCGCTCCATCGCATCCGACCCTGGGCATTGCCTGGTAAGCGGCATCGTCGATGAATCGCTGGTCTGCCCCATGACCCATCGTTTCCTCCGGAACGACTTGTTTTCCGGCTGGGGCATCCGCTCGCTTTCCGCCAATCATCCGGCATTCAATCCATACGCCTACCATCGTGGAACCGTTTGGCCTGTTGAAAACGGCGTGTTTGTCCTGGCAATGGCGCGTTACGGCCTCCAGGCGGAAGCGCACCGCTTAAGCAAAGCATTCTTTGAAGCGGCATCGCTATTCGACTACTGCCGTTTGCCCGAAGTGTTTGCCGGACATCAACGCGACAGCAACCATCCTTTCCCCGGCCTCTATCCTCGCGCGAATTCTCCCCAAGCATGGTCCTCATCGGCGCCCTTCGTTGTGCTTCAGGCATTGCTCGGAATATTTCCCTATGCTCCATTGAAGACGCTGCTGCTCGATCCATCACTGCCGGAGTGGTTACCCTCCGTTACGCTTTCCAACCTTCACATCGGCGATGCGATTGTCGATCTCCGATTCGAACGCGGCCACGACGGCCGAACCGATTACCAGGTCGAGCAACTTCGCGGCGATCTGCACATCATCCGTCAGCCGAGCCCATGGTCGCTCACAACCGGCTATGGAGAACGCGTTCGGGATCTCATCACCAGCCTTCTACCGGGGCATTAAACAATGCATCTGCGCTTGATGACCGCCTTGTTCCTTCTCGCCACTCCAGGTGCAATCCCGTTCCCCTCATTCGCCGCAAGCGACGACAACAATGTCGAATGGGACGGCCTGTTTTCCGATCAAGGGCCTCTTTACATGAACCCGACGGAGCCAGGCATCACAACACCGATTACGCTGACCTTGCGCGCTTTTAAAGGCGACATCACCGCCGCTACCATCAGATATTTCGACACAGTCGACAATTCGTTTCACTCGGTCCCTATGACCCGCGTTAAAGATGATGCAACCGGGCGATTCGAGTTTTGGCAGGGCGCCGTTCCTGCATCGCAATCGCTCAAATACTACCGGTTTCAAATTGTTGACGGCACAGCAACGGCCTGGCTAAACGCAGGCGGTATCACATCCGCGGAACCTACAACGGAGGATTTCTGGATCGTTCCCGGATTTCACACGCCCGACTGGGCTAAGCACGCCATTTACTACCAAATTTTTCCCGATCGTTTCTTCGATGGCGATCCGAGCAACAACCTCGCCTTCAAGTCCAGCACACCAGTGCTGCCCGTGAACGGCGTCTGTCCCGCCGGAAGCTATTTATATTCCAATCGCTGCGCCTATCAACACAACGCTTGGTCCGAATCGCCTGAGAATCCCGGCTTCGGCGACGATTTCTTCGGTGGCGATCTCGCCGGCATTACAACAAAAATCGATTCCTATCTGAAGGGCACGCTAGGAGTAACGGCTCTATATTTGAACCCGATATTCGAATCGCCGAGCAATCACAAATACGACACACAGGATTATACGCGCGTCGACCCGCACTTCGGAACCAATGCCGATCTCGGAACCCTGATCCAAACGGCCCATACCAGCGGCGGTGCGCGCATGGCGGTGCTGCTTGACGGCGTCTTCAATCACACGAGCACGTTTCACCGCTGGTTCGACGAGCAGCACCTGTATACAACCGATGGCGCTTATGAAAACACAAATAGCCCATGGTCCGACCGCTACGTGTTTTTAACTTGGCCCAATGTCTATTGCGACTGGGCAGGCTATACGAGCCTTCCGAAATTGAACTACGGCTCTTCCGCCCTGCGCGATGATCTATACCGCCGCGCCGATTCCGTAATGCAGACCTATTTAAAGCCGCCTTATAGCGCCGATGGCTGGCGCTACGACGTCGCCGAAGATCTGGTAACCATCAGCAGCGAGCCCAACGCCGCAAGTTGCGGCGGGACTGACGACCATCCTATCTGGCGCGAAATCCGCCAATATGTGAAGGGCGTAAATCCGGAAGCCTTGATGCTCGGCGAACAATGGCATAACGCGAACGCATGGACGAACGGCAAAGAATGGGACGCGGTAATGAATTATAACGGCTTCAACGTTCCCGTTTCCAAATGGATCAACTGCCAGAATCTGCATGGCGAGGAAGCCGGCCAATGCCTGACCGTAACCGCCTTCGATCAGTGGCTGCGTGGCACGCGGGCCGATTATCCGCGCCCCGCGCAACTTGCAATGATGAACTCGTTGAGCACCCACGACACTGCCCGTTTTCTGTGGCGCGCCGCTGGCGACGAATGGAAAATGAAGCTCGCCGTCATCTTCCAGATGACCTACGTAGGTGCGCCCGCCATTTACTACGGCGACGAGGTCGGCCTCACCGGCGGCAACGACCCCGACGATCGCCGCACTTTTAACTGGGATTCGGCCACCTGGAATCAAACACTGCTATCGCTCTATAAAACCATGATCGGCATTCGTAAGCGTGTGAGCGCACTGAACGACGGTTCCTTCAAAACTCTTTTGATCGATGACACCAATAAGCTGTATGGCTATGGCCGCTGGGACGCGAACACCTGGGCAATCATCGTGCTGAACAACGACATCGTGGGGCACGCCGCCTCCGTCCCTGCCGATCAATTAAGCATTCCCGATGGAACAAAGCTGGTCGATCAGTTAACCGGAAATTCATATACGGTCAGCGGCGGCATGGTGGCTGTACCGGCAAGCGCTCTACTCGGCCATTTCGGCGTTGTGTTGACCGCCCAAGTTTCTCCTAATTAAAATCAGTTTTTTATTTTACTTGCAGGTTTTCGATGTTATATTCGAGAATTGTGATCTGCAATACCATCTAGCTCAACCCACGAGCCACTAGAGGACATCGTCAATATGCCGAGTGCAGCCCCCTCCGCCCGTGCTGTCCCTGCTAAACAGACTCTCTCGCACCGGGAGATCGCCGAGCTTATGCCCCATTCGGTTCCTTTTTTGTTAGTCGATCGGGTTATTGAACTGGAGCCGGGCCGCAGAGGCAAAGGCATAAAAAATATAACCGTGGACGATCCCCTGCTGCTGGGCCACTTCCCCGAGCAACCGGTTATGCCGGGCGTTCTTATTGTGGAAGCCTGCGGCCAGCTTGCCGCGGTGGTTTGCGCCGCCGAACGAGCGCATCAGCCGAAGCTCGAGAGTAGCGGAGGCCGCAGGCCGCTCGAAATTCTGGCTATGATTGAAAGATTCAAATTCTTGCGTATCGTGACGCCGGGAGATCAACTTATTCTTGAAGCTGTTATTGGTAAACAGTTTCAAAATATGACACGGATTGAAGTAAGTGCGCGTGTAGGACGCAATCTTATAGCCGAGGGCACGTTACTTGCCACTCGCGGATCATAGGAGATAGCAGAACAGTGACAAGTCAGATGAAATTGGCCATTGAACGCCGAAGCGAACTGACAGCAAAGGTAAAAAATATCCTCATCGACCGGCTCAGCCTTAAGGCCGAACCGAACGAAATTACCGAAGACGCTCCCTTGTTCGGAATGGGGTTAGCGCTGGATTCTATTGACGCCCTGGTGCTGATCGTCGGAATTGAGGACGAGTTCGATATCAGCCTGAATACGACCGATCATCAAATCTACCGTTCCATCAATACGCTGGTGGATCATCTCATCGGAACGGAGGCGGCAAAGGCGACCCATGTTTAAAAGCCCGTTACACGACATTTTCTCCGCCGCTGGAGCGGTTTTTGAAGAGCGCGCCGGATACGCCGTAGCGCAGCACACAGCAGCAGGCATTGACGCTGAGGCTGAAATGATACGCGGCAGCATCGGCATTTGGGACCATTCCGATCTGGGCAAGCTGCGCATTACGGGCCATGGCGCTCGTGAACTGCTCGACCGCACCGTCACCGGCGATATCGACGGTTTACCGGAAAATTCCATCCGCTATACGCTGATTTTGAACGAATCAGGCCATATTGTTTCCGATGTTCAGGTCTATAACAACTTCGATGAGTTCCTATTGACCTGCACCGCGCTTAAAAAAGACGAAGTGCTCGCCGCCCTCAATGCAGCAAACTCTGAAGGCGTCACCATCGAAGATGTCACTTCCAAATATGCTGCCATCTGTATAGAAGGCCCGGAAGCCTGGCGCATTCCAAGCGCTCTCGCCGATCTGGATATTCGCAGCTTGCGACTGTTGACTTTCGAGCAAGTCACAGTCGCCGGAGCGCCGAGTCTCCTAAGCCGCATCGGCTATTGCGGCGAATACGGGTACGTGCTGCTGATTCCGGTCGACTCCGCGGCAGAAGCTTTGCGTCAGATTCTCGAACAAACGCCCCAGGCAAAACTTTGCGGCCGCGCCATTCAAGATCTGCTGCGCCTTGAAGTCCGTTCATTCAATTTAATGAAAGACGTGCCCAAAGGAGAAAGCCCGCTTCAGGCCGGCCTCCACTGGATGATTAACTTTCAAAAGCCCGAGTTCCCGGGGCGCGATGCCATCGTTGCCGAAAAAGACAACGGGCTTGCGCGAAAGTTAGTCGCATTTGAATGCTCCGCGCCGGTGCGCCAGAACCATCTCGACGTTGTGCGCGATGAAGGCGATCCGATCGGCTACATCGTCAATTACGACTGGTCCGAGCGCCGTGGAAAAACCATCGGCCTGGCCTATCTCAACGATCCGTATGGATGGCCCGGCCTCGATCTTCTTGCCGAAACACCCGGTGGCCTCATTCCAATCCGCACTGTCTCCGCGCCGTTTATCCAGGCCGCCAGCAACCGCGTCCAGGTATCGTAGTGGGGCAGGGCCGTGCCCTGCGGGCGGCCTCTCAGGCCGCCCTTAGCCATAAAAATAACCATGCTGAAATGGAAACCACGAAGAGTCGCAATCACCGGCTTAGGCGCAATCACCGCCCTCGGCCACAGCCGCGAAGCTACCTGGAACGCCCTCACTGCCGGTATATCCGGCATCTCCGCCATTGAAGCGTGGTCCACGGAAAATTATTCCACCAAGATCGCCGGCGAAATTAAAGACTTCGATCCCGCAAAGCACTTCGACCGCAAGCGAGCGCGCCGCCTGGATCGATGCCACCAACTGGCAATCGTCGCATCGAGAGAAGCGTTGGCAGACGCGCGATTGACGGAAGGCGAATTCGATCCGGCAAGAGTCGGCGTCATCATCGGCAGTTCCCTCGGCGGTATGCTCTCCGGCCAGACCTACGATCGAGAATTGCTGCAGCGGGGCCGCCTTCGCGGCTACCATCTCCTTTCCCATCCGCTGCACGTCTGCGTAGACGAATTAACAAAGGAGTTTGGATTTCTCGGCTGCCGCACACTCATTTCCACCGCCTGCACCGCCTCTACCATCGCCATCGGACACGCTGTTGATTTAATCCGTTCGGGTCACATCGACATTGCCTTAACCGGTGGTGTCGATCCCCTCTCGGACTTCTCTTTCGCCGGCTTCTCCAGCATGAAGAATGTCTCTACGGTGCCCTGTGCGCCCTACAGCGAACCCGTCGGGCTGAATACCGGAGAGGCCGCGGGCATGATCGTACTCGAAGACCTGGATCGAGCACTCGCTCGCGGCGCGCATATATATGCAGAGCTTGCGCACTATGCGCTGAGCGCGGATGCGTATCA
>Ga0134125_10004269_pt1 | contig 16367 bp, 25 predicted proteins | sample KB31751_FD_96464 | JGI IMG/M metagenome (GOLD analysis project Ga0134125, IMG submission 96464) | Terrestrial soil microbial communities with excess Nitrogen fertilizer from Kellogg Biological Station, Michigan, USA - KB3-175-1 | ecosystem: Environmental > Terrestrial > Soil > Unclassified ...
CACCCTTGCCTGAACACTTGGAACATTTGTCTGAACCAGTGGCAGAAAAGAATCCGATTCCGCATGATACGCATTTCATACCTGGCATGTATGTAATAGAATACTGCCGTTATTTATGGATATTATATTCTGTAGGTGAAAAACAAGTCTGGTCTTTTCATGGTGATTTTTCAAAAGTTTAACATGTCCTGATGTTATCCAAAATTATCATGGGCGATATCAAGCAAGTAATTGTTGTACGAAAAGATCTTGGAATGGGTACTGGAAAGATTGCAGCCCAGGTAGGTCATGCATGTGTTCTTGGGGCAGAACATGTACGAAAGTCAAAAAGAGAATGGTTTGACCAATGGGAACGATACGGACAGGAAAAAGTCGTTGTCAAAGTATTCAGCATGTCAGAGCTTGATAAAGTAAAACGAGATGCAATATCACATGATCTTCCATGGTCTGAGGTTACAGATGCAGGCCATACTCAGATAGAGCCTGGAACTGTTACATGCATATCAATAGGTCCTGCACCGGAAGAACTAATTGACAAAGTCACAAAAGATCTAAAACTTCTCTAGTCTGCTAAATCTTGTGCTCTCTGTCTTTTACCTTTACGTCATATGTCGCAGTGATGTTGTCCCCCACTTTGGCATTACAAGGTATGTTAGGTATGTTGAAACCATCGTTTGTTTCCACTGTGCACTTGCCATTGTCTACATAGACTACTCTGGCTTTTTCTGTGACCATGCTAGGAATCAAATTCCAAAACGGGAATACTATGGTTGACATTATGATAATTGCTGCAGCAATTGATCCATATGCCAAGAGCTTCTCATTCATGTGTTTGATCGAATTACTCCGTTATTTAGGATTACTGAGACTGGATATGTTCAGAAAATATGTGATTGACCATACCTGAAAATCTTAGAAATATTCTTAAGCATATTCATATTGTCCAGTCATATGTTTGTGGTTTCAGCAGAGATACAAATCAAAAAGGGCTCTGAAGGTGAATTCAAAAACTGGATAAAAGAGTCTAATGCAGAACTTGCCAAGTTTGATGGCTTTGTTCAAAGAAGGCTGCTTGAATCCCGTAATGGAAAACATGTCATACTAGTAGAGTTTGAGACTCAGGGAAAGTTTGAAGCGATGCACAAGACACAAGAGCATTTTAGAATCCAGTCCAAGGGACACTCTTTCATGGAAGGTCCGCCCAAGCCAACATTTTACGAAGTAGTGTCTCAATAAATCATCTTTGCACTATCTGATTTTACATCACAAATAATGTATTTTCATGTGGTTGTTATGTACTGCCTCAAATTGTGTAACATGTCCACAATGCACGCATGAAAAAAACTGGTCTGTTGGATGAGTTGGCTGGACTTCAAGCTTATAGTCATCTACGGCAATCACTGAAACCGTGTTTTTCTTTTGTACAACTGCAAAGTGTTTCTCAATTGATAATGACTCTAGAAAACTCTTGATTGCTTTTATGACTAGTCCAGCATCAATGTCTTCGTCACTTAGGGGTGCAAGCACAAACTCGTGAATCTTTAGTGCTGGCATTGCTCCCACTTGGTCTGATGTATACACTGCAAGGGGAGACTTTAGAGACGGTATGTCTCTACAGTCTACTGTAATCATATGTTGTCAAGTTGTTCCATGATATTTTAGTCTAACAATTTATTTGACAGAATTTTCTCTTGTTTTGTAACATCTTGTTATGGTATACATGTAATGTATCCAGGATTCGGTTAGTAAGATTTACATAAATACTTGAATCATCTGTGTCGTGGGCACAATTTATGAAAATGCCGCAAATGATTTTCTAGAACTGGCAAGTGAGCAACGACTAAAGATAATTTTCAAACTATTAGAACAAAAGTCAAAAATCTCAAACATGGCAAAAGAGTTACACGCAACTGTCCAGGAGGTACACAGAAACTTTGAGCGTTTGTCAAATGCTGGACTAATCATGAAAGACAAAGATGGGTTCTTTGACCTGACAACATATGGGAAAACAATGTGTACTCAGGTTCCATCACTGTTGTTTTTATCTAAGAATAGAAAATATTTTGAAACTCATGACTTTGGTGATATTCCAATGAAATTCATACAACGAATCGGCGCCCTTGCAGGAGGGCAACAGATCAAGGGATTTGTCAATGTACTAGAACAGTGGAAACTTGTGTACAAGAATGCAGATGAATACATCTATGAATTATTTACCGAAGTTCCTTTGGATCTAATCGAGCCACTGCTTGCCAGAGTAAAACGCGGAATCACACTAAATTACATATTTTCTAATACTGTAATCGTTCCAAAAGGAAGAAAAGAACTGTTACACAAATTGGGCATGAAGGAACTATTGGACAAGGGATTAGTTGAGCGAAAAATGAAGGATGGTGTCAAGGTAGTCGTCGTTTTAAACGAAAAAGAGGCATGTGTTCTATTTCCAACCCTTGATGGTGATGCGGATATGCGTGAGATGTTTTATAGCAAAGACTCATTATTTCACGAGTGGTGCCTTGATTACTTTAGATACTGTTGGTATAACTCTGGACCATTTCACGAAAGCAAAATTTCAGAATAGGCAATAGTTATAGATTTAATCTCTTGATGATGCTTGATCTATATTGTACGAGTCTAGTTTGCAATACATTTGCTGTGTCAAATGCAGTCATTTATTGGACTTGGAAACATTTGAGAAGAAAAATGAAATCATTGAGGGAATTCTCACTTGTGTCAAGTGTAATACTGTCTACCCAATAATTTTGTCAATTCCATTATTGGTCGAAGATCTTTCTTTATTTTTGTCCATTAGGACAAAACTTGGTGGATATCTTTTACTAAATGCCAAAAATCAAAAAATAAAATCATTGATAAAAAAATCTCTGAGAAATATACAAAAAGTTGGTGACGATACGACTAATCTGGAAAAAAATTGGGTTAGAATTTATAAAAAAAGTACTCCATCTGCGTTTGAAACCACGATGAAAACCATCATTCGTAAACTACCAAAATGTGATTTTGTTGTAGAGCATGGTTGCTCCATTGGTACAATGTCTGGAATTATCGCAAAATATCACGGAATGATATTTGGTATTGACAAGTCATTTTTTGCTTTACTTGAAGCAAAAAAACATAAAACAAAAAATGCTGATTTTTTCCTTGCTGATTCATTGTCTGTACCATTTGGTGCCTTAAAGTTTGATCTTGTTGTAGCACTTAATGTATTGGAATTGGTGGAGCCTTTGAAACTTTTAAAAATTATCAATATCCAGTCTAGAAAATTTGTATTATTATCTGACCCTTATGATTATGACAGGGGAAAAAATTCTGTCAAAATCAGACTAGATGAAAAAACATTACGGTCAAAGTTAAGACAAATGGGATTCAAGTTAATTGCAGGTACTGCCAAACCGTGCTTTATTTCATGGAAACTGAGGGTAAATCCAAGGCTGGATCTGGATTACAAGGCCGATGTGCTTCTTGCACAACTCTGATTGGTGTAATATTATTCACTTTCCACACCATGAGAAATTCTTCTTTTAACTTAAATAATGATTAAAAAAAGTATCAATGTTGAAAATCAATACAATTTCAATTATTTTGGTTCTCTTGACAGGTTCAATGATTGTACCAGTCGGATTGTCTTATGCGCAAGTTTCCAATTCTACCATGTCTGATAAAACAAGCATGAATGATACCATGACTACATCTGAAAATGCTACCACATCTGCTAATGTCATGACTAATCAAACTGGTACCAACGAAACAATGACTAGTGAAAATTCTACGGCTTCACAAACTAATGATACACAAGATGCTGTCAAAGTATCTGACTTTATTCATCAAGCAGTTACAGACTTTAAACAACAAGGTGATGACACACGCAAAGTCATATTTGACTGCAGAGATAGACTCTCAACTGCAGCTTCTGGCGATATTAGTTCAATAAAGAATGACTGCTCAATACAGCTTAATGCTATCAAGGCAAAGTATCAGGAAGAAAGAATCCAATACCATGACTTGATAAAACAATACCGACAGAGCGTAATGGTTTTCCTAAGTGATGCTAGAGGACTCTCAGTAGGTAAAACAACATTTGATAATGCTATCTCACAGTTGGGAATGATGATGCATAGTGCAATGTCTAATGGAACAATGATGGGTCAGGCAGCTACTATGAACAATACCAATTGTGTAAATCCGCCTGGCGGACCTGCATACTGTTAGATTCTAACGGTTCAAAATTCCACAAGATATTTTACTAGTCCATAAATTTTACAAGTAAAATGAAATCAATCAATTTTACACTTCTTGCAGACGAATCTATTGCAAAGGATTTTGGAAAAAAAGGAACTGCTACTGATATTACAATTTATGACAGAAAAGAGTCGGGGGTTTTACGTACCTGGACTATACCAACTTCGTTTCCAGACAAGATCCAGTCATTGTTTCAAGCCATCAACATGGGAGAATATGTCATATTTCATATCACAAAACTAGACAAGTTCACAGGCGAGCAAATCATTGCACTAGACGTACTTGGGAAAAAACAAGGCATTCTTTCACACTCGTTTGATGTTGACAAGAACACATTGCTTTCCATGATAAAGGGAACTGTTGTGGAACAATACAAACTGGTAGAACCTGAAAACCTGAAAAAAGAGATTGACTTGCTGGAACCAATATCTAAAGATGGCAATCCTTTGATTGTAATTGACCATTGCTTTGATGTAAAAGGTGTAGGCACGGTAATTCTTGGCAAGATAGCGCAAGGAAAGCTCAAAGTGTATGAAAACTTGAAGCTATTTCCCAAAGGAACTGATATTGTAGTAAAATCAATTCAAATGCATGATGATTCGGTTGAAGATGCAGTGTGTCCTGCAAGAGTTGGTCTTGCAGTAAAAGGTGTAGGGCCTGATGATGTTCAGAGAGGGGATGTGCTTTGCATGCCAAATACAATGCAGGTTTCACAGGAAATAGAAATTGATTACATTCAAAGTAAATTCTTTAAAGATAAGGTATCAGAAAACCAAATGTTTCTTGCAAGTATTGGTTTACAAATACGACCTGTCAAAATTGTATCACTTAGTCCCATGAAACTCTCGCTTGGAAAACCTACTGTCTATGAAAAAGGAGACTCGTGTGTTATCTTAAAACCCGAGTCTACCACTATACGCATTGTGGGAAGCGGAAAAATAATAAAATAATTCGATACTACCAAGTTCACTAAAATAGGTCTACCAAGTAAATACTTGTAGAATTTGGCTCTTGTTGATACAGTTGCTCTTACTTCGTGGTCTGTTGTTACAGCAGTATGCATGGCAGTCATAGGTTTGATCTACATACGGTTTACTAGACACAAGAAAAATGAGTCAAATCCATCTTGAAAAAAAAGGCCTAAGGGGGCTTGTAATTGCTGAGAGTTTCAAACCTGGTGACAAACGGTCAAGACTTACAGGCATTGTAATGCGCAGAGATTTTGTAATTGACGGATTTGTTTTTGGGCATTGTACTATAGGTGGAGATGATGTGACAAGTTCAATTCTCAAAATGTATTCAAAACTTGGACGCGATGACATTAATTTTGTCTTGGTATCTGGGTTAATAATTGCCATGTATAACATCATAGATGTTACCACAATCCGTAAAGAAACAGGATTACCAGTGATTGGTGTGACCTATGAAGGGTCTCAGGGAATAGAATCTGCAATAAAGCACCACTTTCCTGATTCATACGAACAAAAAATTGCGAAATATCGCAAACTTGGCAGACGATCTAAGGTTAGTCTACACACAGGTTATGATATCTATCTGAGAACTGATGGCTGTACTCTAAAAGAGGCGCAAAAATTGTTAGATCATTTTACACTACAAGGTGCTATTCCAGAACCATTGCGAGTTGCACAACTTTTGGCAAAATCACTGTAACATTACTTTCTTTCTTCCTTTGTTACTTTCCAGTCCCCCTGGGATAACCTTGATGATTCAAACTCGATTTGACCGACTGTCCTGTCACCTTTTTTCACCATCCCGTATTCATTTTTTGCAAGTTTTACCAAAAGTTTTCTTGTCTTGTACCCGCCTTCTATGACTTTGATCTTGAATCTCTTGCTTGCCCTCATTGTTATCTCCCTTGCAGCCTTTGGATCTCCTATCAACGAAAACATTTCAAATGTCCCAAAGTTCTTTGTTTGAATTTCATAATTGTATAACCTTGCCTCAAACTTCCAGCCCATCTTTCTTGCTTCCTCATTCATCCATTCTACTGCTTGTTCACCATATCCTTTTTCAACTCCAAAAGTTTCTGAGTCCATATATGTTGTCTTGACTGATCAGTTGAATATAACTCAAAACAAATAACCTGAATAATATTATTAGTTGGAGTTCATTACAGATTGTATGAAACGCACATCTGCTGATATTCGAAAATCAATCGAATCAAGCTGGAAAGAATATCTGTCACGTTATGGTAACCTGTTTTCATCTAATCATATCGACGGTTCTACTCCTCCATCTGTCTTTGTTGGTGCATATGGATATCCCAAAGTTCTGGTAGGACCAATGCTGCCTCCTGTTCATGGGGATACAATGATCCTGGATTCGCCAGAAAAATGGACTGGAAAGAGTCTTGAGGATATAGTAAATTATAGACTAAGTCTGGTTCGGGGCATCAAGCCAGTAAAAGTAGGTGATGTTGGTCAAAGATACATAGAAAGCCTTCAGGAAATGTCCATGTCTGAAAGATCAACTGACACAGAACTTGAACTTGTAAAAAATGCGTCACCAATAGTTTCAGTTGACGGGGATAGTCCGATCTTTGGACCTATTGGGGAGATAAAATCTGCTAAATTTTCAAGTTCATCCTCTGACAAAAACATCCAGCGTACGTTCTATGACAAGGATCTCTTGGCACAAGATGCAGTGGTGGATCTCTACAATCGCGGCATAGAGATCTCAAGAATCCAGAAATGTTTCAGCATTGGAATGTTTGGAAAAGAAAGAAAACTTGTTCCAACTAGGTGGAGCATTACTGCAACAGATGATGTTATCTCAAAATCACTTGTGGAAAAAATAAAAGAATATCAAATCCTGGATACGTCTCTGGTGTTTTCGTATAATCATCTAGGCAACTTTTTCTCTGTAATTGTATTTCCAAGCAGATGGATGTTTGAGATGCAAGAGGCATGGTATGATGAGCAGGGAAATGTGGGATTTGGTTCTGATTTTGAAGACATCACAGGATTGAAACACTATCCAGAAACTGCTGGAGCACACTTTGCCTCAAGACTTGCAGTCTCTGAATATCTTGTAGAAAACAAGATCCAAGCAGCAGTGATGGTGCTTCGTGAAATAAGACCTGAATATGCAGTGCCAGTTGGTGTCTGGCAAGTGCGCGAAGGAATCCGCATGGCCATGAAACAAAAACCATTAGAAGTTCCCAATTTCCAAGAAGGGCTTGATATTGCATGTAAGGGCCTAAGCATTGGAAAAAAAGAATGGCTTGCTCACAGCAAACTGTATTTGGCAAAAAAACAAAAATCAATATCAGATTTTTTCTAGTTACTAGAGTTTTTATTTAACGCAATTTGGACTTAGTTTGTTGCAAAACAAAAGCATCATCTTTGCACTGGCAATACTTGCGTCTCCTGTATTATTTGCGTTAATTGTATTTCCTAATACGTTTAGTCTTGGATGGAACCAAGGCAGAGGAGGATTTCTTTTTGCGATGGCTTTTATCGCAGCAGAACTAATTGGTCTGAAATTAGAAATTCCAAAGAAGCGTTTACTTACAATAATCCCACTTGCCGTAATAGTAATTGTATATCTCACAAGTTTGGAATTTGGCCTAAAAGACTATCTCATTTCGGTTGCACCACAATTCCACGTACAACTAAAAGACTCTTGGACCTGGATGTGGGACTTTATCATAATTGCAGCATTTTTCATGGTAAGCATGACTATTTTGTTTGGTAAACGATGGATTCGTGTCTCTCCTGCTGGCCCGATATATGCTGCAGGTACTGCAATCATTTTGTCACTAGATGCATTTTTCCCATATGACTCTCTTGGTCCACTGCAATACGTTGTACCCTATCTTGTAAAACTTGATGTATTTTTGATCAATCTATTCCATCTGGGACTGGCTACCTCGCATGGAAATGTCATGTTCCTCAGTGGAGACCATGGTCCGTTTGCATTACAGGTATTCTGGCCTTCAGCTGGTGTACACAGTATCATAATCTACTCGCTTGTAATGATGGCATTTTTGCTAAAGATGAACATCCCACGAAACAGAAAGATTGTATATTTTGCCATGGGTGTAGTGGGAACAATAACTGTAAACGTAATTAGGATACTTTCGTTATCGATTTTTGTTCTAAAGGTATCTACTAACGTAAATGAATTCGAGTCGTTCCATGGTATTGCCGGAGAGATAATGTTCTTACCTTGGCTCTTCATATTCTTACTTATAGTAACATATGTTGAAACAAAACGCATCAAAAAACTAGGAGCGGGAAAGAATGGATCAGATCAAAGTAAATAATGATGTGGAAAATGGCGTATACAGTATCGAAGAAATTTTTGTAAATCTAAAAAATACTAAAGTCCTTTTAAAAATATTTGAAACTAGAGAAAATCTTGAAGATGTATTTGAAAACATCTCTGTCATTGTAAGTGATAGTACGCATTACATGCATGTGCAAAACGAAGATGCAACAATTGTGATTGGAAAAAACCATCTTAGAAATTCTGAAAAAAAGATTCTCTATCTTGATATAATTCACGAATTGGTACATGTGAAACAGCAAAGACAGGGTCTAGATCTCTATGACAATTCGTATTCCTATGTTGACCGACCTACTGAGATTGAAGCATATGCAATCGCAGTTGAGGAGGCAAGAAGATTAGGCATGGATGATCGTGAGATATTTGACTATTTACACGTGGAATGGATATCTCATGACGAACATAAACGTCTGGCATCCAGAGTAGGGGTCTTGCTCTAGAAAAATTTTGTAATGTCTACCTGTCCACTAGGCTGCGTAAAGTCTGATACCCGTACTCCTAATCGTCTTATGAGCAATTCTTGATCTTCAAGTGACTCTTTTAAAAGTTGAATCACTGTTTTTTTGAGCTCGTCAAGACTTGATGTATGATTTCTAAGAGTTTTTGACTTTGTTCTATTTGACAAGTCTGATTGTACAAATTGTATTCCAACTGATTTGAAAAGTATATTGTCTTTGATTATGGTTTCATGCAAGTCATCGCACAGCTTTTCCAAGTCTTTTACAAGAAAATCAAAATCTTTGGAATCTTGCTTTAGTGTTACTATGCGGCTATATTGAACTGGGTCATGTCTTGGAGATACTGGATCGTCGTCTATTCCACGGGCCGCGTTGTATATGTAAGAGCCAACTTTTCTTCCAAACAATCCATTCAAGGTAAATACATCTACACTACGAAGCTGCGATATTGTTTCAAGATTCATTTCGGAAAATTTTTCCTCAGACTTTTTGCCTATCCCAGGGATTGTTCTAATTGGCAGTGGACCCAAAAACGATTCAATGTCCTGGGGCTCTACGATGGTAAGACCGTCTGGTTTCTTGTATCCTGATGCAATCTTGGAGATAAGTTTGTTTGATGATATACCTATGGTACTTGAGAGTTTGATTGTAGTACGCAATGAATTCTTGAGTTGTTGCGCCAAGTGTGCAGCCCTTTTAAAATCATGACCTGTCCTATTTGTGACATCGAGATATGCCTCATCTCGTCCAACATACTCGAATATGTCTGCATGATTTCTTATTATTCCCATGGCATTTTCTGATATCTCACCATAATACTCAAAATCAGTTGGCAAAAACACTGCCTCTGGAACATCTTCTAGTTTCTTTTTTGCAAACTTGATTGGCATTCCAGAATTGACACCATATTTTCTTGCCAAATAGTTGGCAGTTGCGATTGCTCCACTGTCACCACCTCTGTCCGAATATACACATACAGCTACAGGTTTTGTCTTCAAATCTGGTCTACGGATCTCTTCACACTGGGCAAAAAAATAATCAAAGTCAATATGAGATATTACTCTGTCAGTCACAGTGAATTTATGATTTGAAATACTTATTACGTTATTGTTGTTGCAAGGACTAGCTTGCTAGTGATATCATCTAAATATGCTGCATGGGTAAGTCACATGTGGATTATCCTATAGTGGTGGAACCAGAGGGTGTAAAGATACGATCTGAAAAGATGGAAATTGATAAACTATACTATTGTATATATCAGGAAAAAATATTGTTGTTCTACAAGGAGAAAAATGAAATGCTAAACTGTTATGAAATCGCAGAAAAAGATGTAGTTGACGAAGTAAAACAGTCTCAGACAGAGGATATTGAAAAAATATTACAACGGTACGTTGACAAAAAGAATCTCGACTAACATTTCACATTTTTGTCCAAATAGTAAATCATATTTTTGCTGTGCTAACTATTAAATAAAACACAACAAGAGTGGTCTTGTGTCAAGACCACCAAATATTGTATTTATTGGCAAAAAACCAATTCTGACATATCTTAATGCCACTCTTACACTTCTTGCAAACGAGCCTACTGTGACCATAAAGGCAAGAGGTAGAAGCATAGTTACTGCAGTTGATGTATCCCAAATGATAGTCAAAAGAATGAGCGCCATGGGTTACAAAGTAAGCGGAGTGAGGATCTTCTCTGAGAGACTTGAATCAAAGGATGGAAAAGAGAGAAATGTCTCAACTATTGAGGTAGACGTCTCAAGAAGCCAGAATGCCTAGCAGACAAACAAAGTGGATTTTGGTCATAATTGTAATAGGCTTGGCTGCAATCTTTGTTTCTTATAAAACTGAATTGTCAAATGTCTGTGCAATACGGCAGCTAAACATTGCAGGTGATGAAAAAAAATATGAGCAAACAAAAGACCCGCAATTCTGTGATGCGTTAAACTCTAGGATCTCTCAATTTAACAGCGAATGCAAATCAAATGTTGAAGAACTTGATTGTGGTTGAATTTCAGTACGAAAAGATTCTTGATGTTTGATTGATGTGATTCTTTAGAAAATCAATTACTTCGGCAGTGCTATTTTTGTAAATGAATTCATCCTTGTCGCCTGTTGATATGTCAATACAGTATCTCTTTGATGTCTTGTTTACAAATATGTGGTTTGACTCATTGTCTATTCTGATGCCTTCGTCCGAGTCTAATATCCTTAAAAATTTCTCAAGATTTTCTCTTGGAATGATTTTCTCTTGGAATATCATCCGTAGATTGCATCTCTGAGTGGACCTGCATCTTGTTCTGTTTGCTTTAGGTTTTGCTCTATGCCCTCTGCCTCATTGAGTAATTGTTTGAGATCACATGATGCTCCTGGAACAAGTTTTGTCATTGCCATACAAATCTCTGCACCTGCCTTAAAGTCAGGTCCAGAGTCTCTTGCCTTGCATAACAATACTATGACGTTGATGTTTGCTATCATTCCTTCATTTAATAAAATTCCTGGAATGCCTGGGACTGTTCCGTTTTTTAACACTGGAACATTTGCATCTTGCAGTTTCTTCTTTGCCGCTACAGTACTTCCTACTCCTATCACAAAGGGAGATTCGTCATCGCTTTTGATTGCAGAACTGCTTATGATAAAAGAGCACTTGTGATCACTTGCCCATTTGAGCATGACTTTTGCAACATCTCGGTGAATTGATTCATGAGGTGTAAGAAATGATGAAAAGACTGCTACTTTGAGGTCCTTGTTGACTAGAATCCGTGCTGGAAAGCTTGGTACCTCATCTCTTACAATGCTGATTGGAGGAAAAAGTTCAGAATCTAAAACACCTGCAAGCTCAAACTGTGATGTGGTGTTGACAAGTGATTCTGTTGCAATGGCATTTGCTAAACCTGTATACGGAAAACCATCTATGAGATAGCCGTCCTTTACATCGATTGGAATAATTTCTCTGACAAATACTTCATTTCCCATGATGTGAATATTGAATACGGCTTTTTAAATATGGATATCGTTTTATGTGGCTAAACCAGTCTTTAGTTATGGAAACACTCTACATACTCATTAACTGTGATCTAGGTTCAGAAGTAGAGATAATCAACGAACTTACAAAAATTTCTGAAGTAAAAGAAGTACGAGGCACATATGGAATATATGATATCTTTGTAAAACTGCAAGCTGATTCAGGTGCTGCACTAGAATCTGTAATCACGCACAAGATAAGACGACTTCCAAAAGTTCGTTCTACTGTGACATTAACTCCAATCCTTTCACAAGGTGGACGTTAAGTCAAAAAAATGCTCAAACTTTTTAATTCTTTTTCTTTATCTAAACAAGACTTTGTCCCATTTGACAAAAATCTCGTAAAAATATTCATCTGTGGTCCTACTGTATACGATTATACTCATTTAGGACACGCTAGAATATTTTTGACATATGATCTTCTGTCACGATATCTAAATGACCAAGGTCTAGAAACCGATGTTCTTGTGAATCTGACTGACATCAACCAAAACGTGTTTAACAAGGCAAAAGAAAACTCGACAACCTACAAAGATGTTGCAAAGTTCTATGCTTCTGCATTTGTAGTTGATTTACAATCACTTGGAATACAAAGTATCAACAGACTGGCATATGTATCAGATTATGTCTCAAGTATTGAAACCCAAGTACAAGAATTGCTACAAAAAAAAGTTGCCTACACGGCTCATGGAAATGTCTACCTTGACGTTTCTAGAGTCAAAAACTATGGAAAAATCTCACAACAGACTAGAACTGAACTAAATCTACACAGGTTGGACATTGGGCCTGGTAAGAAAAATCAAGAAGACATTATGTTGTGGAACTGTACCGATGAGTTTGATTTTTCATGGGAAAGTCAACTTGGCAAGGGGATTCCGTGGTGGCACATGCAAGATACTGCAGTTGCGGTAGAAAATTTTGGTAAAAATTATGACATTCATGGGGGTGCAAGAGAACTACTATATCCTCACCATGAGGCGCATCTTGCGCAGTATGAACTCTTGACAGATTCTGAAGAGCCAGTTCGAGCTTGGGTTCATGTGGGCCTTGTCTTGTCTGATGGTGAAAAAATGTCAAAATCTTTGGGAAACGTTGTCTGGGTAAAGGATCTGATAAAAAAATACAGCTCTGATTTGATTCGACTGTATGTATTTTCAAAACATTACCGTGATGACATGGATTTTTCTGAAAAAGATCTAGAACGACAAAAACCATTGCTTGATTTGATTCGTCTGGCTAAATCTCGCGTCTCTGATACTACACATGAGGATATTTCTAATCTTATTCGTAGTTTTATGGAATCACTAGATGACGATCTTGATTCTCCCACGGCTCTTGCAAACATGGAAAAAATATGCACCGAGGTAAAAAATGGAAAGGGCCTGAGCCAAATTGATTACAATCGTCTGTGCAACATACTTGGATTACACACATGATATCAAAAATTGAATCAAATGACATGGGCTTTACTGGGGCCTGGAGTGATACAACAAAATTTGACTGTGGCACACTATGTGCAAACCCACGACTTGCAGATGATATTTTTTTCAATAAACTGACAGGTGTCACATGTATGAGTGAAGACATGGTTGACAAATCAATAGAATATTTTAGAAAAAACAACCTGGTACCATGTATTTATTCAACGAATTATCCAGAATTTGATGACCTGCTTGAAAAAAAGGGGTTCTCTCATTATGATATACAGTATGTCCTAAAAAAAAGAACTGTATCTACCAAGAAAACAAGTGCAATTAAAATTACACATGATTCTATTGATGTCTGGACCAGAATTTTCTGCAAGGCATATGACTGTCCATCCTGGTCCGAGCATGTATCTTCCATCCTGGAACAATCGCTATCATCTGTAGGCTATTTTGTGGATGAATCAGGCAGCTCTTGCATGGCTTTGTATGAAAAAGACTCTGTCTTGGGACTGTATTGTCTTGGTACCATTACAGATAAACGAAATCATGGAACTGCTGCATCCTTGATTGATTTTGCATCAAATGAAGTCAATTCTAAAAATTTGGAATTTTTAATGCTGGAGACATATGGAAAAGACAATCTACTGGAATTTTATTCAAAGTTAGGGTTTGAGCAAGTATATTTCAAGACTGTTTATACTATTTGAGTTTTGCAAGCAGAGCAGAGTAGATAAATGGCAAAATTGTTGTTGCTTCTGCATGAATTGTGGTCTGTTTGGCATTCTTTGTGACCTTGCCCCATGATATTGCCTCTCTAACAAGTGCACCGCTCAGACTACCGTCAAATTCTTGTGCAGTTGTGATGTATACTGCATAGTCTAGGCCGTCTCTGTACTGGTTCCACCATAACGTGTGATGCTTTGATATTCCTCCACCTATCATCAATGCACCTGATTTTTTTGCCTTGAAAATTAATCCTGATAATAAATCTCCGTCTGCTACAACATTTAATCTAAAATCGTTATGACTTTGAGAGAACATCCAGATTTGACTTCCTACTGCACCGTCCATTATTCCTGGAACAATTACTGGTATCTTGTTCTTGTTTGCCCAGTACAGAAACGAGTCCCCGCCCAAGTGTTCTCCAATCATTTTTGTTACATCATGAGTTGACATTTCTTTTTTTCCATCCTTGTATGCTTTCTGGAGAAAACTCTGCATTTTTTCTTCAATCAATGGACCATAGCTTTTCATTGGGACTAGCACATTTCCTAATCGGTGTATCTCTTTTTCCATGAGTTCGCTGTCATCCATGGTAAACGAGCCCTCCAAATAATTAGAATAGTGTCTTGCAATGTCGTGATCCAAGGCACCGCATGTGGTAATTATCACATCACACATTTTATTTTTCACCATGTCAGTTATCACACCCCTGAGGCCAGTTGATACAACTGCACCAACAAATGACATGAACTTTAAACAGTTCTTGTCTTCTATCATCGAAGTTAAAATGTTAAGGCCATCAACAAGATTTTTTGATTCAAATCCTCCTGATTTTGACATTTGATCAAATATTGAATCAATGGTATCGCCTTTTTTAATAGAAATATCCTTGACTGGTTTGCCAGGTTTTATCATAAGGCATAATTTGACTTTGGGCTATAAAATCCTCTGTTCTCGATCACAAGTAATTAATATAATGGATTATTTGGTAGCTATCGAAGTTGGGTAAGAAAATAAAGATTGCAATAGCTGGTGTTGGCAACTGTGCTTCAGCAATTATCCAAGGTGGAAAATACTATACACAGAATACTCACGATACTATCGGTTTAACTGCATACAACATTGGAGGGTACGAGCCAGGAGACATTGAGGTAGTGGCAGCATTTGATGTTGCAGATACCAAAGTAGGAAAAGATGTCTCTGAGGCAATTTATGCAAAGCCAAACAATACTATAACCGTATCAGAGGTACCTAAGATGGACGTGACCGTGCAAAAAGGTCCTACTCTAGACGGTATAGGTAGACACCTGAGCAGAATTGTGACTATTTCTAAGGAGCCTGATGTTAACGTCAAAAAGGTTCTCCAGGATACCGGTGCAGAGATGCTTGTAAATTATCTACCAGTTGGAAGTACTAATGCTGTAAAACACTATGCAAGCCAGGCACTGGAAGCAGGAGTTGGATTTCTCAATGCAATTCCTGTATTTATCGCATCAGAGCCAAAATGGCAACAAGCATTTACTGACAAAAAGATCCCACTTGCAGGTGATGATGTAATGAGTCAACTTGGAGCGACGGTTGTTCACAAGACACTTGTTAAACTCTTTGTAGATAGGGGAGTCCAGATTGATGGAACATACCAACTAAACATTGGTGGTGACATGGACTTTTTCAACATGCTTGACGAAGAAAGACTCGAAGACAAGAGAATCAGCAAGACAAGCGCAGTCAAAGCAATGGCAGACTATGACATTCCAATGAGAATTGGTCCTAGTGATTATGTTGACTTTATTGATAATGAAAAGATCTGTTACATCAACTTGGAAGGAAAATACTTTGGCAAGATTCCAGTCAAGTTAGATCTTAAACTCAAAGTAATTGATGCATACAACAGTGCGGGAATAATGATCGATGCAATACGCGGATTAAAGATTGCACTTGATAGAAAACTGTATGGACCGATGACTAGCATCTCATCGTACTGCTTCAAACACCCTCCTATACAGATGCCATATGCTGAGGCAAAGAAGGCATTTGGCGAGTTTGTAGAAGGCAAGCGCGACAGTTAGATCTCACATTATAATTTTTATTCAGCAGCTCAAGTAAACTTGTCAATAATCGGTTATTTCGACTCGAACGTTATCGGATACATTGGTCCATATACG
>Ga0134125_10004270_pt1 | contig 16366 bp, 14 predicted proteins | sample KB31751_FD_96464 | JGI IMG/M metagenome (GOLD analysis project Ga0134125, IMG submission 96464) | Terrestrial soil microbial communities with excess Nitrogen fertilizer from Kellogg Biological Station, Michigan, USA - KB3-175-1 | ecosystem: Environmental > Terrestrial > Soil > Unclassified ...
CCCCACGACTGGCCGATCTTGATCTTCACCCGCGGGATCCCCTCGCCGTGCACCCACCCGGAGAGCTGGTGGTGCAGCCGGTCGGCGTCGTAGGTGGTGAACCCGCCACTGCCGTAGACCGGGACGTCCTGGCGCACCGCCCCCAGCAGCCGGTGCAACGGCAGGCCGAGGAGCTTGGCCTTGAGGTCCCACAGGGCGATGTCCACCGCGGAGATGGCGTACCCGCACACCCCGGCCGCCCCCTGGTTGCGCACGGCGGCGAGCATGGAGGCGAAGCATCCGGCGATGTCCATGGCCTCCCGGCCGAGGACGCAGTCCGCCAGGGTCTCCCGCACCACGGAGGCGCACGCGGCGGGACCGTAGGTCCACCCCAGCCCCTCCTGGCCGTCGGCCCGCACCCGCACCAGCACCATGGTCGTGGAGGACCAGGACGTGGTTCCATCCGCCTCGGGGGCATCCGTGGGGATGGTGTAGACGGCGGCGGAGACGCCGGTGACGGGGGTGCCGGTCATGACCCGCCGCCGACGATCACCGGGTTGGATCCCCGTGGGTGCGGGAGGGGGACCGGACGGGTTGGTCCCACGGGACGTGGCATGGTGTTCCTCCTTCGGGAGCGGGCTGAAAGCGGGCGCCGCAGATGCCGTAGGTCAGCCGTGGCGGGCCAACCGGTCGGCGGCCCGGGCCGCCAGCGACATGATGGTCAGGGCGGGGTTGGCGCTGCCCTGGGTGGGCAGGACGGATCCGTCGGAGATGTAGAGGTTCGGAACGGCGAAGCTGCGGCAATCCGCGTCCACCACGCCGTCGCGCTCGCTGGTGGCCATGCGGGCCCCGCCGACCAGATGGGCGAAGCGCTGGATGGTGACGGTCTCGCTGGCCCCGGCGGCGTTCAGCACGTCCTCCATGGTCGACTGGGCCGCCCGCAGCAGCTGCCGGTCGTTGTCGCACATCGAGTAGGACATGTTCGCCACGGGCAGCCCGTGCCGGTCCTTCTGCTCGTCCAAGGTGACCCGGTTGCCCGGCAGGGGCAGCAGTTCGCACAGCGCCCCCAGGCTGGCCCAGTGGACGTAGTCGCTCATACGCCGGCGCAGTTCCGTGCCCCAGTAGCCCTGGGCGGTGAGGTGCTCGGACCAGGTGATGGGCAGCGGGGAGACGGTCTGGATCGAATAGCCGCGCTTGTAGGGCTTGGTCGGGTCCGTCTCGTAGTATTCCTCGCAGCTGACTTCCGGCGGTGGTGCCTTGTACATGCGCACCTCCTGGTCCATCCGCCCGGCGGTCTGCGGGGCACCCTGGACCATCAGGTACCGGCCGACCAGGTCGAAGTCGTTGCAGAGCCCGTCGGGGAAGCGCTTGCTGGCCGAGTTCAGCAGCAGGCGCGGGGTCTCGATGGAGTACCCGGCGACGATCACGACGTCGGCAGGCTGGAAATGCGCGACGCCGTCGCTGACGTATTCCACGCCGGTCGCCTTCCCGGTGTGCTCGTCCGTGACGATGCGGGTGACCATGCTGTCCGACCGGATCTCCGCGCCGTGGTCCAGGGCGTCGGGGATGTGGGTGATCAGCGGGGAGGCCTTGGCGTTGACCTTGCAGCCTTGGAGGCAGAAGCCGCGGTAGATGCAGTGGTTGCGGTGCCCGAAGCGGCCGTTGGCGATGGCGACCGGCCCGACCCGGGTGGGCAGGCCGATGGCGTTGGCTCCGCGTTGGAAGACCTCGCCGTTCCCGCCCACCGGGTGCGGGCGGTGGGGGTAGGAATGCGGGCGTCCCCACGGCCAGTCCTCCCCCGCCACCGGCAGTTCGCCCTCGATCTGCCCGTAGTAGGGCTCGAGGTCGTCGTAGGCGATGGGCCAGTCCGCGCCGACCCCGTCCAGCGTGTGGGTCTGGAAGTCGCTGGGGTGGAAGCGCGGGACGTAACCGGCGAAGTGCACCATCGACCCGCCGACGCCGCGGCCGGAGTTGTTCGAGCCCAGCGGCACCGGGTCGGCCCCGGAGATCACCCGCGGGTCGTTCCAGAACAGCTGGTGGGATCCTGCCTCGTCGGAGACCCAGTCCCGGTCCGGATCCCAGAAGGGCCCGGCGTCGAAGCCGACGACCTTCCACCCGGCGCGGGCCAGGCGTTGCAGCATGGTCCCGCCGCCGGCACCGCACCCGATGACGACGGCGTCCACGGTGTCGGTGGTCGGGTAGCGGCGCATGTCCTCGCGCAGCTGGTGGTTGGTGGTTGTGCCATCGGCGGGCAGCAGCCAGGCCGAGGCGTTGCGTTCGCGGACCCCGCTCATGCGTGCGGCTCGCTTCCCTGTTCGGGATGGGCTTGCGGGACCTCGGCGCCTTCGCGGCGGTCCAGGCCGATATTCTTGTAGCCCCGCGGGAAGGCCGGCCCGGGGAAGCCGATCTCCTGCCAGGCCAGCGGGTGCGAGTAGAACTCGGCGCACACGTAGCGCATCCACAAGCTCCAGATGCCGTGCATCCACAGTCCGTGCCACTCGTCGTCCCCGAGGCCTTGGAGGTCCTCGAGCAATTGGTTCTGCTCCTCCGGCGAGCAGTCGGCGAAGTCGGCTCCGTGCCTGGCTTGCGCGTCCGCATCGAGGTGGAGGAGGGATTGGCGCCAGGCGTCGGCGTCGTGCGGGAGCTTCTGGTAGTGCCAGCCGTCGGTTGTGCCGGCAGCCAGGCGTGCCTCGAGCATCGGCAGCACGGGGACCATCTGCTCATCATCCTGGCCGGTGAGCCGGTTGACCAAGGCACCCGCTGCGCGGCGCTCGGTCAGGCTGAAGAACGAGGCCGCCGTTCCCGGGTCCAGGCGGCTCTCGACCAGGTCCCGCGTGACCGGATCCCAGTGGTCGGCCTGGGCCATGACGTCGAAGCCGGGAAAGCGCGGGTAGGGCAGTGCCGGACTCATGCCTCCCTCCTCAGGATCGCGGCCAGCAGGCCCATGCCGCCGACGAGGGTCACGAGCAGCGGGGCCAGCAGGGGCGGACCCATCTCCATGTTGTAGCGGAAGTTCTTCCAACCGCCGGGTTTCTGGCGGATGCCGCGGGCATGCAGGTACACCCCCTGCAGCCCGTTGGCCACGATGAGGGCGGAGGCGATCGGCAGGGCGGTCTTCGCCATCCGCTGGCTGAAGAACCCGGCAATGCCGGCCGCAGCGCCGATCGGACCGCCGATGACCGGCAGCCACATGTTCGGGTTGCCGAAGCTGGCCTTGTCGTGCTCGAAGAAGATCTCCGCGGCGGTCACGACTGACCCCATGGCGGTCATGGCCGAAAGGCTGCGTTCGAACCTGCCCGTCTCGATGTTGCGGACCAAGCGGTCGATACCGTGCAGGGTCTGCGGCGGCGCCGGGAGCGGGCGGGCGGGCTTGAACAGTTTCACCGATGCACCTCTTTCCAGGGAGCGGCGGCCGACATCCCCAACGCAGGGTCTCGGGCCGTTGGTTTCAGGTGCCGTCGCCGTCCTTTCCACACTAGGCATGCGTGGGCCGAACCGGCTAGGGATGATGTGCCATCGTTATCGGCGCGCTGGCGACGTGTGGCCGAAATTGCCGAGGACACGTCGACGTCCATAGACTCAGGCATGGCCGATGAGAGCAACGCACCACAGCATCCCCCCGAAGTCCTGCGCAATTACGCGCTCGTCGCCGACGGCGAGCGCGGGGCGCTGATCGGACCCGACGGCGATGTGGCCTGGATGTGCGCACCGCGCTGGGACAGCGATGCCGTGTTCTCCGGTTTGCTTGGCGGCGCCGGGGCCTTCTCCGTCTGCCCGGTGGACCGGGGATTCGTCGCCAGCGGCTGGTACCTCGAGGGCAGCCTCGTCTGGCGGAGCCGCTGGCAGATGGATGTGGGCGTCATCGAATGCGACAGCACACTCGCGTTCCCCGGCTCCGGGGAACGCGTGGTTTTCCTGCGCCGGATCCGGGCGATTGGTGCCCCGGCGCGGGTGCGTATCACCCTCGATGTCCGGGCCGGGTTCGGCCGGCACGCCATGACCGGGCTATCCACCCGTGACGGCGTGCGCACCGGCCGCTCGGGGCAGGTGCACTTCCGCTACACCGGAGCCCCAACGGCACGACGGCGCCCGGAGGGTGGGCTGGTCCAGGTCCTCGAGCTCGAAGCGGGCCAGGAGCACGATCTGGTGCTGGAGCTCTCGGAAGGGGAACTCGACGGGCCGGTTCCCGACACGGACACCACGTGGGCGGGCTCCCTGCACGCCTGGCGCCAGGAGGTCCCCTCAATGGACCACACGGTGGCGCCGCGCGATGCCCGGCAATCCTATGCCGTCCTACGCGGGATGACCTCCGCCAGCGGCGCGATGGTCGCGGCGGCGACCACGTCGTTGCCCGAGCACGTGAACCAGAAGCGCAACTACGACTACCGCTACGCCTGGGTGCGCGACCAGTGCTTCGCTGGGCAAGCGGTCGCCGCCTGCGGTCCCTATCCGCTGCTGGATAGCGCCCTGCACTTCATCTCCGAGCGGATCCTGGAGGACGGGGAAGAGCTGCGTCCGGCCTACACCGTTGCCGGGGGCGACGTGCCCGATGAGCAGGACCTGGACTTGCCCGGCTATCCGGGGGCACCGGCCCGGATCGGGAACCACGCCAATCGCCAGCACCAGCTCGATGCGTTCGGGGAGGCCCTGCTGCTCTACGCCGCCGGGGCCCGCCACCAGCGCCTCCAGCCGGCGCACTGGGAGGCGGTCGAGGTGTGCATCCGGGTGGTCGAAAAGCGCTGGCGGCTGCCCGAGGCCGGCATCTGGGAACTCGAGGACCGCGAGTGGACGCACTCCAAGCTCATCTGCGTCGCGGGCCTGCGCACCCTGGCCTCCCACGTACCCGGCCCCGAAGCCGCGCGCTGGATCGCGTTGGCCGAGGAGATCATGGCGGAGGTCTCGGCCACCTCGATCCACCCCTCCGGTCGGTGGCAACGCAACCCGGAGGACCCGCGGGTCGATGCCTCGCTGTTGCGCCCGGCGCTGCGGGGCGCGGTTCCCCCCGAGGACCCTCGGACCGTGGCGACCCTGCAGGCAGTCCGCGAGGAGCTGGCCGAGCAGGGCTACCTCTACCGGTTCCGGCATGACGAGCGCGAGCTCTCCCGCTCCGAGGGGGCCTTCCTGCTCTGCGGCTTCGACATGGCGCTGGCGCTGGCCCAGCAGGGCGACCGCACCGAGGCCATGCGCTGGTTCGAGCGCAACCGCTGCGCCTGTGGATCCCCCGGCCTGTTCACCGAGGAATATGGGGTGCAGGAACGCCAACTCCGCGGGAACCTGCCCCAGGCCTTCGTCCATGCCGCGATGCTGGAAGCCGCCGCGACGCTGGCGGTGGACGGGGACTCGCAGGACAACGCCCCGGGCAGCCGCACGTTGTCCGGGCCCCGGGACCGGTTGGACGAAACCGGGTAGCCGACCCAGGGCTTCTGGCTGGTCCCGCGTTCCCGGCCAGCGGTCCAGCCGGCGGCCGGGCCAGCGGTTTGGCTAGCGGTCATCGGACTCCTGGCTCAGCGGTTTGGCGATGTCCTCCAGGCCTTTCTGCTCCGCACTGACACCCAAGAAGATGGCCACCACGCCTGCAGCCATCATCAGCGCGGCTCCGATGGTGAAGGCGATGGCGGTGTCCAGCGGCTGGCCGGTTTCGACCATCTTGGCGAACAGCAGCGGGCCGGTGATGCCGCCGGCGGCGGTGCCGATGGCGTAGAAGAACGCGATGGCCAGTGCACGGGTCTCCATCGGGAAGACCTCGGAGACGGTCAGGTAGGCCGAGCTGGCGCCGGCCGAGGCGAAGAAGAGGGCCACGCACCAGCACGCGGTCAGCGTCACCGCCGAGAGGATGCCGGCGTTGAACATCCAGGCGGTGGCCAGCAGCATCGCCCCCGAGAGGAGGTAGGTCCCGGAAATCATCGGCCGCCGGCCCCAGGTATCGAAGAACCGCGAGAGCACCAGCGGGCCGATGAAGTTCCCGGCGGCGATCACCGCGTAGTAGTAGCCGGTGCTGCCCGAGGGGACGTCGTAGAACGTGGCCAAGATCGTCGCATAGCCAAAGGTCACGGCGTTGTACAGGAAGGCCTGTCCGATGAACAGGGAGAACCCCAGCGTCGCCCGCTTGGGGTACTTCTTGAACATCGTCCCGGCGATTTCGCCGAAGCCGATCGAATGCCGCTGCCGGATGGTGATCTTTCCCTCGGGTCGGCCCAGTTCCGAGCCCGACTCGCGGCGGATCGTCTCCTCGATCTCGCTGACCAGCTTCTCTGCCTCATCCTCTCGCCCGTGGATGAACAGCCACCGCGGGCTCTCCGGGACCGAGCGGCGCACCAGCAAGATGACCAGTCCCAGGACCAGCCCGAGCCCGAACGTCAGCCGCCAGCCGAGGTCGACGGGGAAGATGTCGGTGTCCAGCGCGATGATCGAGAGCAGCGACCCGCCGATGGCCCCGAGCCAGAAGGTCCCGTTGACGATGATGTCGATGCGCCCGCGGTGCTTGGAGGGGATGAGCTCGTCGATGGCGGAGTTGATGGCCGCGTATTCGCCGCCGATGCCCGCGCCGGTGAGGAAGCGGAAGATGAAGAACATCCAGGCCTCGGTGGCCAAGCCGGTGCAGGCCGTGGCGGCCAGGTACAGCGCCAGGGTGATCATGAACAGCTTCTTCCGCCCGAGGCGGTCCGTCAGGTAGCCGAAGAACAGGGCGCCCAGGCAGGCACCGAGGACGTACATCGCCGCGCCGATTCCTGATGCCTGGGCGGTGGTGATGTCGATGCCGCTGCCGTCCTCGGACAGCCGCGTGGTGATGTTGCCGACGATGGTGACCTCGAGGCCGTCGAGGATCCAGACGGTGCCCAGTCCGATGAGGATCTTCCAGTGCCACCGCGACCACGGCAGCCGGTCCAGGCGGGCCGGGATGTCGGTCTCGATGGTCTTCAGCTCTTTGCGTGCCACGATGCCTCCTGTCGACGTCGACGTCGCCGGAACGCCCGCTCCCCGGGGTGCCAGCTGCGGCGAGCCTATGCCCGGCCGTCGGTGCCGCTCAAGGAATTCCGTTCCGTCCGCCGGTTCCGTGTCCCGCCCAGGCGTCGGGCGGGCACGCGGCCGGCGGCGGCCTCGGTAGACTGCGGGGGTGACTTCCCAGCCGCTGGACCTCGAGCCCCGTCCCGATTTTTCCGACCGCGTCCGCGCCGTCCTGCAGGCCAGCGCCGAGGGCGCCGCGGCGGCTCGCGGGACCACGGGCCTTGGCGAGACCGAGACCCTGCAGCTCTTCCTGCTCGACGGCCTGCTCGAAGCCGTCGAGTGGGCCAACGACGGCGTGGCCGCGGATGAGGCCGCATGCCTCTGGCTGGCAGGGCTGCGCTGGTACCGTGCCCGCACCGGCACCTTCCCCGTCGGGACGCCCGAGCCGCTGCCCCGGTGGATCGACCGGGAGCTCGAGGCCCTGCCCCCGGGACCCGCGCCCTCGGGATCCGAGCCCTCGGGGTCCGCCCACGCCGGGTGGGCGCCCGGAGACCGGCAGGACGCCATCGGGCTGTCGGCACCGGAGATGGGCAGCACCGGCCGCCCGGTGTTCCCGACGGCCGACGGTCCCGGCGTGCTGCCCCGGGCCGCGGCCATGGCCCTGCTCCCCCGCGTCGACCAGGCCACGACCGCCCGGCTCGCCGCCGATGCCGCGGCCCTGACGCACGGTGCACCGGCCGCGCACCGTGCCGCCGGCCTGGCGGCAACCGCCGTCCGCGCGGGCCTCGAGCACGGAACCGGTGCCACCCGGCGGTGGACGGAGCTGCTCGAGGACGCCGGAACTGGCCCCGGGACACAGGAGGGATCACAGCAGGGGTCACCGGAGGGGTCTCAGGACGGGAACGACGGCGGATCCCTGGCTGCCCTGCGCTTGGCCCTGGCCGCGGCGATGGCCGAGGTCGAATCCCGGCAGGAAGCCGGTGCCCGGGAAAACCACTCCGCCGGTGCGGCGGGGGGTGGGCCGACCGGACAGGATGCCACCGCCGTCGTGCACCGGTTGGGGAGGGATCCGGATCCCTCGACCGCGTCCTACGCCGCCGCGCTGGTCGCCTCCGCCTGCGGACACCGCCGCCCCGGGGACCGGCAGGCCACCGCCGCGGACCCGCTGATCGGGCAGCTGCACCGCCGCTGGATCGAGGCCGTGCTCGGCACCGCACCGTAGCCACCGGCTCCCGGATCCGGTGTCAGGCGCCGGCCGGCCAGAGCCCCCCGACGAGTTGGAGGAATTCCCCCTCCGAGAGCAGCGAGACCTCCTGGCCCTTCCCGCGCAGGCGCAGGGCGTGGCGGACCTTGGTGGTGTGGCGTGTGGAGTGCAGGTCGCCGGGCACGAAGCCGTCGCCGACCACCAGCACCGTGGTCGCGCGGGTGACGCGGCTGGCGCAGCAGGCCCCGACGTCCGCGGCCCGGCGTTTGGCCTCCGGACGGCTGATGCCCAGGTTCCCGCTGAAGACGACGGTCTCCCCGCACAGCGGATGCGACGGGTCGGCGTCGGGGTTGGGCACCGGGTTCTCCCCCTCGGTGGGCCATCCACCGGCCCAGGCCGGCTGCTCCGGGACCAGCTGGCCGGCGGCGAGCTGGGCCTGGGCGGTTGCCGTGGCCTTCGAGACGGTCCCGCCGGGGGCATAGGCCTCGGCGCGGCCCATCGCCACGCGCAGGGCGGCCGCCGCGGCGAGCACGGAGTCGGCGGCGTGCCGGCGGCCGACGTCGATCATGATGGAGGCGCAGGCCCGGGCATCGGCCAGCGCGTCGTGGTGGTGGGTCATCGGCGCGCCGGCGGCCTCGGCGACGAAGGGCAGCGAGTAGGACTCGAGTGAATAGGTCTTGCGGGCCAGCTTGACGGTGCAGGCGAAGTCGTAGGCCGGGCCGGCCAGTTCGGAGACCTCCAGGGCCGAGCGGATGACGCCGAGGTCGAAGGCCGCGTTGTGGGCCACGAGGGTGTCCCCGCCGATGAACGCGCCCAGGGAGGCGAAGAGTTCGCCGAAGCGCGGGGCGGTGGCGACCATCTCGGCGGTGATGCCGTGGATCCGCACGTTGCGCGGGTCGAAGTGGTCGAAGCCGGCCGGTGGGCGCATCAGCCACTGGGTCTCCTCGACGATCCTGCCGCCCCGGACCCGGGTGAGGCCGACCGAACAGGCCGAACCGCGGAATCCATTGGCCGTCTCGAAGTCGATCGCCGTAAAGTCCAAAGCCACGCATCCATCGTACCGGGGCGGCACCACCAGCCGGCCCAGCTGGGAGTCTGCCCACACTTTGGCGCCCGCAGGCTCCAGCGCCGGGGTCGCGGCCACCGCGCCGGTAAGCTGGAGAGGTGATATCTGACGCCCTGAGCCCGGCCCTGGACGCCGCCACCCTCCTCCAGCCCCAGATGGCCGGCCTGCTGCCGGACTTCCTGAACCCCGACGTCTTCCTGCGTGACCCGCGGCTTGCCCCGTGGATCATCCTGCTGGTGTGCGGCATCGTCTTCGCCGAGACCGGCCTGCTGGTCGGGTTCTTCCTGCCGGGCGACTCGATGCTCTTCACCGCCGGGCTGCTGGTGGCCACCGGGGCGATCGACGTGAACCTGTGGTTCTTCGCGCTCTGCGTCTTCGTCGCCGCGTTCGTCGGCGACCAGACCGGCTACCTGATCGGCCGCAAGGCCGGACCGTCGGTGTTCAACAAACCGGACTCGCGCTTCTTCAAGAAGGAATACGTCGACAAGGCGCACGGGTTCTTCGAGCGCTTCGGAGGCCGCGCCGTCATCCTGGCCCGCTTCGTGCCCATCGTGCGCACCTTCGTGCCCGTGATCGCCGGTGTGGCGAAGATGCACTATGCCACGTTCATCGTCTTCAACCTCGTCGGCGCACTGCTCTGGGGCGTCGGGGTGACCCTGCTCGGACACTGGCTCGGCCAGTACGAATGGGTCGGCAACAACATCGACATCATCTTCGTGGTCATCGTGCTGCTCTCCGTGATCCCCATCGGCATCGAGCTGCTCAAGGCACGCAAGAAGGCCCCGAAGGCCTGAACCCCGAGCCGGTTCCCGCGTCACGTCCCGTCCCGGGAGCCGGCGGACGCGACCGCATCCAACGAGGCGACGATGGCCCGCGCGTACGAGCCGACGTCGCCCTCCAGTCCGGCCGGAACCCGGGCGTTGAAACGCCGGGACACGTAGTGGCCGCGTGAGCGTTCGCCGAGGACCTCGGCGGCGGTGGAAACATCCCGTGCAGCCTCGCGCAGGAACCGGGCCAGGCCCTCCTGCGGCGTCCCGCCGCCGGGTTGCCGGTGGGACGCGTCCTGCGTGACCAGCACCGTGGCCGCCACCAGCACGTCGACGTGGTCCAGGGTTTCGTCCAGCTGGCGCAGCCGGGCCGCACGACGACGTCCCCGCACCGTCCGCCGTCGGATCCGGTGGGCGATCCGGCGCTGGTTCGACAGGTCCGCGAGGTCGCTGCGCGCCTCGCGGGCCAGGTGGACCGCGGCGTCCGACGCCTCGGGGTCCTCCTCCCCGACGCCCCGCGCCGCCGCCGCCAGCGACTCCTCGACCCTGCCGAGCACGTGGCGCAGGGAAGCGGCGACCAGGGCGACCGGATCCGGGGTGAAGAGGACCTGGCTGCCCAGCAGGCCCAGCGCCCCGCCCACCACGGCGTCGACGAACCTGCTGGCCGGATTCTGCAGCGGCGGCAGGACCAGGACGAACAGCGCCGAGGCCGCACCCTGGATGTAGGCCAGGCGGCGGAAGTCGATGGCGACGGCGGCGAGCATGCCCAGCACGACCACCGCCACGACCTGGATGACCCCGCTGCCGGACCCCGTGTAGCGCACGAGTTCCCCCACCACGACACCGGCGAGGACGCCCGCGACCAGGTCCACCGCCTGGCGTGCCCGTTCGCCCTGCCCGCCCGCCAGGCAGATGATGGCGGCGATGGCCGCGAAGACCGGCCGCTGATGGCCCAGCAGGGTGGAGGCCACCCACCAGGCAATCCCCGCTGCCCCGGCGCACTGCGCCACGACGGGCAGGGCCTGGCGCAGGCGTCCCCACAAGGCCGTCGGGCCGGCCACCTTCGCGGCGGTGCCCACCGCGTTGTGGATCCGCCGATTCCCCACGCGTGCCCTTCCTGTATGTCGTTCTGGATGACGACCCGCGGCCTGCCGGCCCACTGCCCATGTCGTTGCCGCCCACTATAGGGCGTGCCTAGGGTGGGGAGAACGCACGCATCCGATGTGACCAGGAGGCCATCCGTGGACGAGCACCAGCCAGAACGCCAGAACGACGACGAGGACGGCACCGGGCACGACGGCGAACCGGGAGCCGGCGGCCAGGGGGCCGGGGACGCCGAAGCCGACGACCAGGAACCCTACGACTCGCTGGACCGGCAACACACCGTCCGCGTCGTCCTCATCTCCATCGGCGCCGCGGTCGGCGGTTTCATCTTCGGCTTCGACAGCTCGGTGATCAACGGCGCCATCGAGGCGGTGACCGGCCAGTTCGACCTGAGCCCGGCCATCACCGGCTTCGTGGTGGCCATCTCGCTCATCGGCGCAGCCATCGGCGCCTGGTTCGGCGGCCCCGTCGCCAACAAGTGGGGCCGGACCCGGGTGATGCTGATCGTCGGCATCCTGTTCCTGCTCGGATCCCTGGGGTCGGCCTTCGCCTTCGCCGCCTGGGACCTGGCCGCCTGGCGCGTCGTCGGCGGGCTGAGCATCGGCGCCGCCTCCGCGATCGTGCCGTCCTACATCTCGGAGATCTCCCCGGCCGGGCTGCGCGGCCGGCTTACCTCGCTGCAGCAGCTGGCGATCGTGCTGGGCATCTTCGTGGCCCTGCTGGTGGACGACCTCTTCGCCGGGGCCGCCGGTGGGGCGGACCAGCAACTCTGGTGGGGGATGGACGCCTGGCGCTGGATGTTCCTGGCAGGCGTCGTCCCGGCTGTCCTCTACGGACTGCTGGCGCTGCGCTTGCCCGAATCGCCCCGCTCCCTGGTGGCCATCGGCGACACCGACCGCGCCACCAAGGTCCTGGGCCACGTCCACGGGCGCGGCGAGCACGAGACCGACATATTGGTCCAGTCGATCCGCAAGTCCATCCGGAGCGATTCGAAGCCCTCGTTCAGCGATCTGAAGGGCGGAGCGCTCGGCCTGGTCCCGATCGTGTGGGTCGGCGTGGCCCTCGCCGCGTTCCAGCAGCTGGTGGGCATCAACGTCATCTTCTACTACTCGAACTCGCTGTGGCGCTCGGTGGGGTTCAGTTCCGAATTCGCCTCCAACGCCTCGGTCATCACCGCGGTCACCAACATCGTGATCACGGTCGTCGCGATCTTCCTGGTCGACAAGGTGGGGCGTCGCCCGCTGCTGCTGGTCGGTTCCGCCGGCATGACGGTCAGCCTGGTGCTCATGGCCATCGCCTTCACGCAGTCGGCGATCGTGGACGGCCAACCGCAGCTGCCCCAGCCGTGGGGCCCGGTCGCCCTGGTCGCGGCCAACGCCTTCGTGGTGTTCTTCGCCGTGTCCTGGGGCCCGGTGATGTGGACGCTGCTCGGCGAAATGTTCCCCAACCAGATCCGCGGTCTCGCTGTCGGGATCGCGACGGCCGTGAACTGGCTGGCGAACTTCGCGGTCACGGTGACCTTCCCGGCGCTGAGCGAGATGTCCCTGCCGTTCACCTACGGCATGTACGCGTTCTTCGCCCTCGTCTCGCTGGTGTTCGTGTTCTTCAAGGTTCCCGAGACCAAGAACGTCCCGCTCGAGAAGATGTCCGACCGCTACAAGCGCCAGCGGCGCAAGGCCAACCAGCCCGCCGGTTGAGGCCGCACCCGTGCCGCCCGGTCGTCGAACGGCCCGGACATCGCGGCACGGGAGGCCCGCGGCGGAACAGGCCGGCCCCATCGGCCCTGCTCCATCGGCCCTGCCGCAGCGGGTCAGCCGGTGCAGGTCAGCCGCTGCGGGTCAGCGGTCGGCGAGGACGGAGACGATCTCCGGCATGAGCGCCCGAAACGCCTGGCCGCGGTGGCTGATGGCGTTCTTCGCCTGGCTGGTCAGTTCGGCGCAGCTGACCCCCAGGCCCTCGGGCTGCAGGATCGGGTCGTAGCCGAAGCCGCCGTCCCCCCGCGGAGCCTCCAACAAGGTGCCGCGCAGGTGTCCCAGCTCGACGCACTCGGTCCCGTCCGGCAGGGCCAGCGCGGCGGCGCACACGAAGGCAGCGCCGCGGTGCGCGGTGGAGATGTCGCCGAGTTGGGCGAGCAGCAGGTCCAGGTTCGCCTGGTCGTCGCCATGGCGGCCGGCCCAGCGGGCCGAAAAGATCCCTGGTGCTCCACCCAGGACGTCGACAGCCAGACCGGAGTCATCGGCGATCGAGGGCAGCCCGGTGGCCTGCGCCACGGCGTGGGCCTTCAGCAGGGCGTTGGCCTCGAAGGTGACCCCTGTTTCGCGCACGTCGGGCGCGCCCACGGCGCCGGCATCGACGACCTGGGTGTCGACGTCGAGCCCGGGGACCTGTCCGCGCAGCAGCTCGCGCAGTTCGCGCAGCTTGCCCTGGTTGTGGGTGGCCAGGACCAGGCGCGGTTCCGGCGCCGTCACTGGCCGAGGGTTTCGCGCTGGATGGTGGCCAGTTCCGTCGTGCCGATCAGCGCCAGGTCCAGCAAGGCGTCGAGTTCGTCCCGCTTGAACGGGGCGCCCTCGGCGGTGCCCTGCACCTCGACGAAGTCGCCGCTTCCGGTGACCACGACGTTCATGTCTGTCTCGGCCCGCACGTCCTCCACATAGGGCAGGTCCAGCATCGGGGTGCCGTCGATGATGCCGACGGAGATGGCCGAGACGCTGTCGGTGAGCACGGTGGCCTTGGCGGGGATGAGCTTCTCGCCCTGGGCCCAGGTGATCGCGTCGGCCAGGGCGACGTAGGCACCGGTGATAGCGGCGGTGCGCGTGCCGCCGTCGGCCTGCAGGACGTCGCAGTCCAGCACGATGGTGTTCTCGCCCAACGCCTTGGTATCGATGACCGAGCGCAGCGACCGGCCGATCAGCCGGGAGATCTCGTGCGTGCGGCCGCCGATCTTGCCCTTGACCGACTCGCGGCTGTTGCGGGTGTTCGTGGCCCGGGGCAGCATGGCGTACTCGGCGGTGACCCAGCCGGTACCCTCGCCCTTGAGCCAGCGCGGCACCCCGGCGGTGAACGAGGCGGTGCACAGCACGCGGGTGTTGCCGAACTCGATGAGCGCCGAGCCCTCGGCCTGGCGGGACCAGCCCCGGATGATGGAGATGGGCCGCAATTCGGCGGTGCCGCGCCCGTCGGCGCGCTGGACGGAGGGTGCATTCGAGCCTGTAGTCATGCCTCCCAGTCTATGGTCCGCCGCCGGCGCGGACCGAACCGGCAGCGCGCACCGGCAGGCCGCAACGGGAGCGGCCCCGGCCCGGCTCTGGCGCCTTCCGGCGTCCGGGCGTAGCGTGGCTTCACCGGTCGGCACGGCCCGCCAGGGAGGCCGGCTGTGAGGACGACAACGCAGCAGGACTGCGACGCAGGACGACGACGCAGGACACCAGCGCAGGCACGACCAGGACCGGAAAGGGCCGCCATGCCCGGAATACAACGAATGGACCACGTCGGGATCACCGTCGCCGACCTGGACGCGGCCGTGGCGTTCTTCACCGGGCTCGGCCTGCAGGTGGAGGGCCGGATGCCCCTGGAAGGCGGCTTCGTCGACACGGTCACCGGCATCCCGGGCTCGCGCACCGAAATCGCCATGCTGCGCGCCCCCGACGGGGGCGCCGCGGTGGAGCTGTCCACCTTCCACGATCCACAGGTCGTCCCCGGCCGGCCCGCGGCGATGGCCAACGAACTGGGGCTGCGCAACGTCGCCTTCGAGGTCGAGGACCTGCGCGCCCTGGTCGAGACCTTGACCGCCGACGGCTACCAGCTGGTCGGGGGCATCGGCGAGTACGAGGGCATCTGGCGGATGGCCTACATCCGCGGGCCGGAGGGGATCATCGTGGCCCTCGCCGAGCGGATCGGCTGAACGGACTGGTGGGCAGACCGGTGGAGGGATTCATGGGCGGACGACGGCGGTGCCCCCTGAGTCATCATCCGCCCGCCGGGACGCCACCGGGCTGTGCATCCGGATCGTGCACCGGGGTCGTGCCGGCTCAGGCGCGGGTGGGGTCCTTCGGGACGGGCCGGGCCTTGGGCTCCCCGAGCCGGTCACCGGACCACACCCCGTAGGTGACCCCCGAAACCGCGATGGCCAGACCGCCGTCGTACGTGGTCCTGGCCTCGTCGACGACGGTGTTCACATCGGTCCAGACGGGGATGTGGGTCAGCAGCAGGCGCTTGGCCGCGGCAGCGGTGGCCATCTCCCCGGCGCGCTTGCCGGTGAGGTGCACGCCGTCGATGCCGTCGTCGCGGCCCTCCTCGAACGCTGCCTCGCAGAGGAACATGTCGGCATCGCGGGCGGCCTCGACGAGGCCGTCGCAGGTGTCGGTGTCCCCGGAGTAGGCCAGCACCGAGGTGCGCACCGAGCCGTCGGCGAGCGTCTCGGTGGCCTCGACGCGTAGCGCGTAGGCCTCCTCGACGGGGTGGCGGACCGGGACCGCCGTGACGGTGAAGGGCCCGAGCCTGACCGGGGCGCGCGGGACCCAGTGGCGGAAGTCGAAGTCCTCGTGCATGCCCGGGTCCAGTTCGAGCCCGTAGGCGGTGGCCATCCGGTCGGCGGTGGCGGCGGGCCCCCAGATGGTGACGCGGTCGCGGTTCCAGCCGTGCGGGTTCCAGTGCACGGCCACGTGCAGCCCGCAGATGTCCATGCAGTGGTCGGGGTGCAGGTGCGAGAGGAAGACCGCGTCGATGTCCTCCAGGTCCATGTACCGCTGCAGCACCCCGAGCGAGCCGCTGCCCAGGTCCAGCAGGATGCGCCAGGTGCGGTCGCCGTCGTGCGCGGTGACCAGGTAGCAGGAGGCCGGCGAGCCGGGGCCGGGGAAGGAGCCGGAGCAGCCGATGATCGTCATCTTCACGGGCGGCCTCCGGCGTCGACGGGGTCGGGCACGACGCCCAGCCGGGTCGGCTGCACGCGGGGCTCCACGCGCGGGATCTCCCCCGTGGGGTGGATGGTCCCGCCGTGGGAGATGTGGCGCACGCCCTGGACCTCCGGGCCCAGGAACCGCCGGGCGAGGACCTCGAAGGAGGCGGCGTCGCCGGTGGCCATGAAGTCGTGCGTGCCGTGTTCGCCGGTGCCGGAGGACAGGCCGTGGCGCATCAGCGCCGCGTAGACGTCCTTGGCGGTCTCCTCCGCGCTGGAGACCAGGGTGACGCCGTCGCCCATGACGTAGGAGATGACGCCGGTCAGCAGCGGGTAGTGCGTGCAGCCCAGGACCAAGGTGTCCACCCCTGCGTCCTTGAGCGGGGCCAGGTAGGCCTCGGCCGTGC
>Ga0134125_10004271_pt1 | contig 16365 bp, 11 predicted proteins | sample KB31751_FD_96464 | JGI IMG/M metagenome (GOLD analysis project Ga0134125, IMG submission 96464) | Terrestrial soil microbial communities with excess Nitrogen fertilizer from Kellogg Biological Station, Michigan, USA - KB3-175-1 | ecosystem: Environmental > Terrestrial > Soil > Unclassified ...
CAGCCGCAACCCCTGGCGCGGCGTCGAGTAGGCGGGACCGCTTCCAAGTCGAGTTGAGGTGGTGTTTCTATGATGCAAGCACTGCTAATCCTTTGGGGCGGTTTGACACTGGTTTTGGTCCTTCTGCTCATCTATCGCGGTACCCTCACCATGCACGAAGATGATCAGCTGTTTCTTGACAGTGCTGAAGCGCACATGCAGAAGGAGCAGCAAGAACTCATCAGCCGGATGGACAAAATCACCCCCTGGGTACGCATTCTGGGCACCTGTTCCGTAGTGCTGATCGTACTGATCGGGGGAATGTATTTTTACACGAACCTGACCCGGTAAATCGGGCTGCGGCTCAGCAAGGTCGTCCGCGTGAAAAGTCAGGGCCGTTGGAATCGGTCATTTCGCGCGCTCGAGGAACACCAGGCGGGCATGCTTTACCATTTTTGTGGAGTTCGAGTCTCTGCTCATTTGTAGTACCCCGCCTTTACTTTTCTTGATGATGGAGCATGGGGGAGCCCCCAGGTTGCCCTTCGCATCGCTCTGAAAAACGCGCGGTCCGTCATAAACGGGCTCTGCAGCAGTTCTCCATCGGCATCCTCCCCAGTCTGCGATGCATCTTTTTTAATCAGAAGCGCCTGATCACAGTTTTGTTCTGCTGCGCCCTGCCATTTTGGAAATCCGTAATCGCTGGAGATGCGGCGCTTCCCTAAGCTGAAAGTCATTGAATGACCAGCCAGACGAAAAACAGGTTGGATTCAAAGCCCACCGGTTCGGATCAGATGGGCCAACCTGAGTTTCTGACCATCATGAAGGAGTGAACTATGCCGCCGCAGGAACAAAATGAAAAGCGCACATCAGACCCTTATATCGGCGAGCCTCAATCGGTAGAGCAGAACGTTCCTGCGGGCAAGTACTCCCTTGAATCCATCATGGCTTTGCAGAAAGCCCTCGAAGATGGCATTCCGGACAATACGGCTCATGAAGCAACTCTCCTTGCCGAACGACCCATCGTTGTCTCTGACAAGCAGCCACAAACGCCCTTCCTGCACGAGTTCTTCAGCGAAATAGTGAATGACTTCCGTGATTTAGGACAGCGTTTGCACCTTTTGATGTTGAGAGCCAGAAAATCCAAAGCGGCCGATAAAGGTAACTCTGCCCGGCACACGGGCTGAACAGAAGCTACGACCGCTGAGCGAAGCCGGGCTTTTCCGCTTCCCCGCCCTGCGTCAACGCATTGTGCATCTACTCAGCCGCAATCAGGGCCCAGGTGACGATTGCACTGCACACGGAACTCCACCGCCCGAAGCCCTTGTAAATCTGGGCGGCCACTGCGGCTTGCTGTCTTAGGGTACCCTCGGCTTTGATCTGTGGATCTGAAACATTTCGTACGGCAAGCCAGCGAGGAGCGCTCTTTCCCATCTGACTGGCGACGAGCCCAAGAACGGCATCTCCCATTTCAGATACATCTCCCAGCCCCTGAAGCTTGTAGTGATTGTCCGAGGTATCGAACCCGAAGAAATCCGTTGTGAGCACGGACGATTTGAGGGTTGTCGGCGAGACGCGCACGATTTTTGGAGGCCGTGTGTTGTCCCTGGGCAGCTGTCCCGCATTTGCCTTGAAAAGCTTGTTTGCGCTGGCAAAGAATTTCGGCTTCGCCGCAGCGCTTGAATAGTGAGCATCGTGGAATTGTTCACTCTTGAATTTTGAGATGCAATCAAAGCGCACGATTGGACTCACAATCACATCGCCCACCTCAAACTGCTTGCCGATCCCGCCTGCTGTTCCGGTTGTGATGACGAGTTCAGGGTTCACTTCAGTGATGATCTGCCGCCAAACGTCTTCATTAGCAAGCTTCGGACCATCCTGCGACATGTGAGAGTCAGACTTAAAGACGACAACTCTCTTGTCTGCGATTTTCGTGGTCCAGAAAGCGCCAAGCCGCCCGGCCTGGAGCGCGGGACACCCCTTCCGCATCTTTTGTGATATCGAACTGAAATTGTGCGTGTAAGGCCGGTAATCGTTGCGCGAGTCTTTGCCCGGGGTAAGCACACGACTCAACGCATGGCCTTCGTCCACCGTCCACGTCACCACAAGCACATCCGCTTTAGGAAGCGGCGCCGCAGTTCCTCCGCTGGGTGTGGAACCGGTTTGTGGCGCGAGCCCTTTCGGCCACGGGATATCGGTGAATCTCGACAGTCCGGTCGCGGTCGTGAACGCCAGGAATGCCTGGCCGGCCGGCGACTCGGAGTCAAAATCGATGATCTCGCGCTGTATATCTTCATCTTTTGCCGCTTTCATTGCCGGCGCAAAGGCGAATGTTGTCGCGGGTGGAGGAGTGGAGATCGGATCGAAACCTAAGTTGCGTTCGACCCATGCTCGGTTGGCGATCATACGCTCTTTCCCTTCTGATTAGTGCTGAAGAGTCGACACAAATCATCCGATATAAAGGTCCGTGCCTGGAAAGGAATCCTGGCTAGTAGTGACCCAACTTAGCCTTGCGTTTCACGCAATTTATCTCTTTTTGGATGGAAGGCTTTCTGCAGCCGATACGAACATGTGATTGTCGTCCTAGTTTGCCTTCGGTGGCCTCGTAAGACCATGCATTTACGCCCGGACAAAACTTCTCGGCAATCGCTGCCGCTTGGCGCTGCCGCAGCAGATGCGTTTACAATACAAGCAATCCCGATACGTGCGAAAGTGGCGGAATTGGCAGACGCACCAGACTTAGGATCTGGCGGGTAAAACCGTGGGGGTTCGAGTCCCCCCTTTCGCACCAGGCCTTGATTCCATTTGAGATCCTTCGACTCACTGCGTTCGCTCAGGATTTCGCCTGCGGACTCCCGCTTCGCTCACGCCCGCAAACCGGCTCAACTGATGCGCAGCTATATCTTCCACATTTCTGAAGGCGACTTTTCAAGGCCGCCATTGCTGCCGAGACTTCGAGTGCTCATCTCGATTCAATTTTGCTTACCGCCTCAACGCTCAAGGCCCTCCTGGGAACGTCGTGGTCTATCGACATCTAGGGTGACATTTCTCGCCCTGACAGGTCATGCGCTTTCGGGCACTGCTGGCTCGCCAGAAGTACCATCTACTCTCCTGACCCTCTGTGGACACGATTCATAACGTTGTACGCGCTCGAATGGCATATGCGCAAGTTCACAGTCCGTTCTGCCTCGGGGCATGTACTCATGGCCGGGGATTAGAGCAAATTTATTAAGATTTTCACCCAATCTAATCGAGCTAAGTAGTACCCTAATCCTACGTGCCACTTCATCAGTTTCAATCCCTTTGTTCAGATTACTTTTTTGGAGGCCCAATGAAACGGGTTCTTTTTGTAACACTTGTCACTATTGTGTTTGCTCTTGCTCTCATCGCCGTAGGCTGCGGCGGAAACAGCAACAATCAGGTCCAGGCTACTGGAACCAGTACCACCGTCCAATTCGGCGATGCTACCAACGACCAGATTGCCAAGTTTGAACTGACTGCCAGTTCAATTACCCTGACCGGCGCAGGTGGCACAGCAAACACCGCCAACCTTCTGGCGGCTCCGGTTGAATTTGAATTTTCACATGCAGCCGGTACGTTTGAGCCGGTTTCTCTGTCAAAAATCCCGGCTGGAACGTACTCAGCGGCGACCATCAGCTGGTCCAATCCTGAAATCGTCACAGTGAACGCGGGCGTTCCGACCAAGCTGACCGTGTCTCCGACTTCGGGTACGGCGAATGTAACTTTCAGTGCGAACATCACGATAGGAAGCACTCCGACGTTCCTCAACTTTGATCTGGACCTGGCGAGTTCTGTCACGATCAGCGGAACCAGCGCGACTTTGAACCCCACTTTCACAGCAACAACGTCAAGCGTAGCCCCGAACGAGAATGGGGAAGACGATCATGATGGCGAAGCAGATGAGGTTCACGGAGCGATCACAGCCATCAGTGCTCCAACATTCACGATTCAGACCAACGCGGGCGCCAGCATCACTTTCAGTACGGATGCCAATACCAACTTCAACGACGGAATCAAGCAGCTGAGCGACCTCAAGGTCGGCGATGTTGTAGAAGTCGACTCGAAAACCCAGGCTGACGGTTCCAAGCTGGCGACCAAAATTGAACGCGAGTCCAATGAGGGCGGCGAAGAGGCCGAGGGTCTCATCCAGACTCTGGATAGCCCGCTGACCACCATCACCATCGTGCATCAGCTCGATTCCACGAACAAAACGGCGCCCACTACGGTGAGCATCGGAGTAAACGCCCAGACGCAGTACATCGTGAAGGGCGACAAACTGACCGTAACCGGTACGTTTGACGCAACTCACATCGGCAAAGGCCAGCGCATTGAAGCTGATGCTGACGGCCAGGCAAGCCCGATCACAGCCCGCAAAGTCCAGCTTCGCGAGCAGGCCCTGATCGGCACAGTATCGAACGCCTCGGCTACTGGCTTCACGTTGACTCCGAGCACAACGTCGGCTTTCGCCAGCCTGAGCGGGGCGACCAGCGTTGCCGTAACCATCGTGAGCGGCACCAACCTGCAAGTTACACCGGCGAACAGCGCAACCGTGCGTGTCCGCGGCCTGGTGTTCTTCGATGGAACCGCCTACACAATGACCGCCACGAGGGTGGACAACAATCACTAAACCCTGGCTTATGTCCAAAACAAAAGGCCCGCTTCGGCGGGCCTTCATTTTTCTTATATCGATGCCATCTCTCGGCCATGCGGCGCTGCATCAGGGCTTCGCATAGGGCAATGCTGTTAATTCCGGCTCAGGGACCACACAAAGATCGATAGCTCCTTCCTGCGGAAGCGCATCAAGCGGGAGCCGATCGCGCCACAATGAGAATCGCACGCGAAGCGTTGTACCTGGCGCGGCGTTGAGTAACGTGAATGGAATTTTGCAGGTGAAGATCGACTGCAAGCCGGTCTCAACTGCTGATTTATGCACCATACTCTGTCCGTTTTCGCCGAACTTTACACCTATTAGCTCTCCATTGGAGATCGTCGCTTCCAGCCGGTAAACCAGATCGGGCCGTCCGTCAGCAGCCACGGTTTCAATGGTCACCAGCAACACGCATTCCTGCCCCGACCATTCATTCGCTGGGCCGGTAAAATCCAACCGACAATAAAGGTTCTCTTCGTCAATTCCCGCGTATGCCGTATCCAGCAGAAACAACTTGCCGTGCATGGCCGACGAACGGCGATCTGCCACGTGCGTGGCCGCGCCCATCCAATGAAAATAGCCGACATTGCGACCGTCAACACGCGGCTTGATGTAAACCGTTTGCGGCGTAAATTGCGGTTTAGCGTGCCATCCGGTGATGGCATGGGCGAGCATGTCAGGAGGCGCCGCGCCTAATGCGTGGTACACATTGGACAGGTGCTTGCGGTAGAGATCATCAAAGTCCTGATCGTTGTCCGAATGATGCTCTGGTCCATACCACCAGTTCCAGTCGCTTCCCTCAGCGATCAGGAGCTCCTCATAAGCCAGCGTTCTTTGCGGCTCAGAAGCCTGCTCAGCGTGGCGAGAATAGAACTCGCGCGCGTCATACAGGTAATCCCAGGCGAGATTGTCTTCCGGCGCGCCGATCCACACATCGAAGTTGGCGTTAATCCACGAACCTGGGAAGATGGATGACAGCATCGCCGGAGATTTTTCCGGCTCCAGCGCTTCTGAGACTGTCAGCGCCTGGAAAGTCTCATCGGACTGTATTCCATCATAGAGCCTGCGGAGAAATTCCCTGCCCGACTGCGGATAGCTCTCCCATGCGTTTTCGCCGTCCAAAATGATCGAAACAACCGCGTCTCTGCCCCTGGCGAGTAAGGGTTCTGCGGATTCTTTAATGCGTTGAATGAAGTCTTGCGCCGCTTCTCTGGCCGGCACTCCGGAATAGACAAACCCAATCAGGTCAGAGAGCGAATGATCGCGGAAGATAAGGTTCATCGCCAAGTCGTCCTGTTCCCAGCGATACACCTGGTAAAGGTTCTCGGCTGCGTCCGGCACAAGCTTCCCGCTTCCATTGCGCTCAAAAAGAAAGCCGAGTGAGCGCCCCAGAACGCCTTCGTCGGTTGCCATCCACTCGATGCCGGCGCCGTGTGCTAATTTGAGCACTTCATTGGAAACACTTCCCTCTGATGGCCACATACCGCGTGGCCGCAGGCCAAACACCTTCTCATGCAGTTCTATACCACGCACAATTTGTTCGTGCGCATCCTCAGGTTGCCGATAACGCTTTTCCGGAAGCGGCAACCCTCCATGCGAGAGCGCACCGGTATCGGTGTCGCAGACGAGCGGCAAAATCGGATGATAGTAGGGCGAGGTTGAGATCTCAATCGTTCCAGCCCCGGCTGCGGCCTTGTAAGCTGGCAGCACTTTGGCCAGAAACTCACGCTCCTTGTTGACGATCAGGAGTTGGTCTTCAATGGTGTAGCCACGGCCCTTCCTGATCAGCTCACTGATGTCAGGATCTTCAAGAAAAAATTCGTCCATCCAGGCAATCTGTGACAGCACTTGCAGGTCAGTCAGGTCCTTATCGGTAAGCCGCGGCACCAGTCGCGCAGCCTCTTCCGGACGTGACCTGAATTGCTGCCATAGCTCGCGATAACGCGGATATCGCCCGATCATTCGATCCAGATTTGCCTGGAACAGATACTGGATGGCAAATAGACGTTCGGTGAAACCGAGCTCATGAGCCGGGCGGGCAGCAATCTGGAAAAAGGGATCATTCGCATTCCCGGAAACATAGTCCTCAATCTGCGCCATGAGAGAGGGCACCAGATTGAAGGTCTGATGCACGCCGGGAAATTCGTCCAGCAGCTTCACCATGCCGTAATAATCTTTGAGCGCGTGCAGCCGTACCCAGGGCAGGCGGTATTCTCCCGTTACCAGATTTTTGTAATACGGCTGGTGCATGTGCCAGAGGAAAATGAGGCGGATTGTGGGCATACCCGTTATTAATTAATAACATATCCACCTTCTGCTAGACTTGAACCGAGTGAAACCAACGCGGAGAATCTAGCCGAACAGCGTGCGCATCTTTACCCGATACATTCTCAAAGAAGTGCTCTCGCACGGACTCATCGGGGCTTCCGTCTTTACGTTCGTCATTTTCATGCGCGATGTGGGCCGGCTCCTGGAGTTGGTGGTACGCAACAGCGCTCCGGTTCCCAGCGTGGCGGAAATTTTCTTTCTTATCATGCCCACGGCGCTTACCGTCACTATTCCCATGGGTGTCCTGGTGGGCATTCTCATCGGGTTGAGCCGGATGGCCGCCGATAGCGAAGTGACGGCCATGCGGGCATCGGGCGTCAGCGTTCGCACATTTCTCAAGATCGTGGCCATCTTTGGCTTTGCCGCCTGGCTGATTGCGCTCGTCAATACGGCCGTCCTTGCGCCCCGTTCCGCGGCTGCTCTCACTGATCTGCAAAAGAACATGGCGTCTTCTCAGATCTCGTTTGAAGTTCAGCCTCGGGTCTTTTATGAAGAGTTCAAGGGCTATGTGCTCTATGTTGAAGACGTATCGACTGCGTCCGGCGGAGCCGTGTGGAAGAACGTGTTCCTTGCCGACATCACCACACCCGGCGCGCCCAAGATCACGATTGCCAAAGAAGCTGTTGTAACCAGCGGAGGCACCAACACCATTCATCTTCATCTGATGAGCGGTGAAGAGCACAACAGCAATGTGCGCAGCCCTGACCAGTACACCATCCAGACTTTCAACGAGATTGATACGACTCTTTCCCTTCCGCCTGCGCCGCAGGCTGCACAGGAGCTTGTTCCCGTCTCGCAGATGAATACACGCGAGTTGTGGCGACAACGTTTTAACCCCAACAAAGAACAGGCGCGACTGTACTGGGTGGAATTCAATCGCCGGCTGGCATTGCCTACCGCCTGTCTCGTCCTGGTGCTGATTGGTATACCGCTGGGACTTTCTGCGCGCAAAGGCGGCAAAGGCGCGGGATTTGTTCTCACAATCGTTCTCGTCTTTATTTATTACTTTCTTTATGGAACCGGGTTATCTCTGGCTCGCAATGGCAAGGTTCCTACCCTCTTTGGCGTGTGGCTGGCCAACATCGTGTTCGGCCTGGTTGGACTCGCGCTGCTCTGGCGTACGGACAAGTTACCGGTTGAAATTGGGCTGGGGCAAGTCCTCAGCCTCCGCTTCAAGGATCTGATGGCCGCGCTGACCAGACGCCGCGATACGGAGCGCGGTAACGGAGCGCGGAAACGGCGTTTCAGCACGCGATTTCCTCTCCTTCTCGATGACTACGTACTGCGCAACTTCATCAGCAATCTCCTGCTGATTGTGGCCAGCTTCCTGGTTCTGACCATCGTCTTCACTTTTTTTGAACTCATCAGCGACATCCTGCATAACAAGATCCACATGCTCACGGTGGGCGAGTATCTATTTAACCAGGTGCCGTCACTCCTCTATCTGGTAACGCCGCTCAGCGTGCTTCTCGGAGTGCTGGTCACCTTCGGCCTGATGCAGAAGTCCAACGAGATTACGGCCATGAAGGCTACCGGCATCAGCATCTATCGCACGATCACGCCCATTCTGGTGATCTCAGTCTTCCTGGCTGGCGGTCTTTTTCTGCTCGATCAGTGGTACGTTCCTTACGCCAACAAACGCGTGGAAACCCTGAAGAACCAGATCAAGGGACGACCGGCGCAGACCTACTCACGTCCGGATCGCAAGTGGATTTTCGGCCAAAACGAAAAGAAACATAATGGCCAGCAGCCACCTCGCAAGATTTACTACTATGAGTTCTATGAGCCGGACCGCAATGTCTTCGGCAACATCTCATCTTTTGAACTGGACCCACACACATTCCAGATCAGCAAACGCATGTATGCCGCGCGCGCTCACTGGTCAGACAATCTGCAAAAGTGGGTTTTTGAAAATGGCTGGGAGCGTTCCTTCGACGGCGACAACGTAACCCAGTATCAACCGTTTGAGGTCCAGACCTTCGCTGAGCTAAACGAGCCGCCCAATTACTTCAAAAAAGAAGTCAGGCAATCTCAGGAAATGAGTTACGAGGAATTGAGAGCGTATATACGCGATCTGGAACAAGCCGGATTTGACGTGGTCCGCCTGCGCGTCGCTCTGCAAAAGAAGCTGGCTTTCCCACTGATCACGCTCGTCATGGCGATACTGGCGGTTCCGTTCGCGCTCTCCATGGGGCGCAAAGGCGCGCTTAGCGGTGTGGCCACTGCGCTCATTATCGCGCTTGTCTATTGGGTCACTTCGAACTTGTTTGAAGCCATGGGAAATGTGAGCCAGTTACCGCCCATCATCGCCGCCTGGGCGCCAGACATAATCTTCGGCCTGACCGGCGGATACATGATATTGAAAACGCCTTCCTGACATGTCTGAGCCGATCAGCGTTTCATAATCTCGTTTGTGCAAAGCTCATCGAAATCAAACTTGTTGCCGTAGGACACGCTCACGTCCGCGCGCTCATCTTTGATCGGATTCGCGCTGTAGACTCCCTTCGCCTGGACTGAACCATCTTTGCGAAAGGGCTTGCCCATACTGCCGTTATCACTGAGCACCAGCGTGCCATGCTGCCAATCTCCCTGAAAGTGCAAGCTGGTATCGATGGGTGCGCCTTTTACCTTCCACAGATCAAGTTTTGTGTGTTTGCCTTCCGTGTAGAGCCAGGCGTGCTCGATCCATCCGTACACGTTGTACTGGAAAGTCTCACCCTTCGGTGTACAAAGCAGCGCGGTCCCACTCAAATTCCGGCTGCTCCTCCGCGCGGAGTAGTGAGCCAGCTTCAGATAGAGCCCATAGCTGGCGCCGGTGGATGACTTCACCGTGCCTGTTCCTTCCCAGGACGTGGCAGGCGAGAAATGCCCGCCAATATAAAACGCCCATGGTGAAAACAGCGTCGTCAGTAGCAGGGCGCCAAGAAAACCGCCGAGTAAGTATCCCAAACATCCAAGTGTTTTATTTTTGGCCCCGCTGAGGATCTCCGCTCGAATCTCTCTCGCCTGTTCCCGCTGCCTGTCCAGCGATTCATCATCCATTTTTCTATCCTGGAGTAGCAGGATTATAGCAATGCATGCCGCTTGCGATCCGCGGAAGGACGGCATCTTTAGCCTGTCGCAACGCCTTTCGGCGACAAAAGTCGCGCAATGACTGGATTACGTCTGGTCACGACCTGCAGCTCCCAGATACACGCGCGTGACTATCGCTCTCCCATGACTGTGAAAAACCTTGCGCATGCCAATTTCTACGATTCTTACGAATTTCAGCAACTTACCTTTTTAGCCTGGGTTAGTGCACCCCGGCACCAGAAATTTTTCCCCAATCCACTCAGGAGTTCGATTGATGCGTCGCTTGTTTGTTTTGGGCTGTCTAGCAATCGTCCTGTTTGCCCTTGCCGGTTGCGGGGGCGGAAACGCTAACAACAACCTCAGTTCTGCTCAGACAGGGTCAGTATTTGTTACCGGCGGAGACGCTCCGCTTCCTTCCGTTCTCGCCTTCAATGTCACTTTGACCAGCATGAAGCTGAACGGCACCACCGAACTGCTTTCAGAAGCTACTACGGTGGACTTTGCCCGACTGCTCGGATTGCGTACGCTGCTTGGGTTTAACACGGTCCCGCCGGGAACGTATAACAATGTTTCTATCACGCTGACTTCGCCGAGTATTTCTTTTCTCGACCTCACTACAACTCCGCCTTCAGCGTCCACAATCACGGGGACGTTTCAAGACCAGAGCGGGAACCACGTTCCTAATACAACGATTACAGTGCCTCTGACTCAGCCTTTGACGGTAAGCGCCAGCGGTCTGGCAGGCCTGCATCTCGATTTCAATCTGCATGATTCGATCATGACCGATGCCACGGGGCAAATCACGGGCGTTATCAATCCTCAGATTAAAGTGAAGCCGGTCACGGTTAGTGATCCTGACGCGGAAGTTAACGATTTTCGCGGAGGTCTGGTCTCCGTGAATACGGCCGGAAACAGCTTTGTTCTGCAAAGAATCGCCGGCCACCAGTTCACCATAGACGTGAACTCCAGCACCAATTTCAGCGGCAACTTCACTCTGGCAACGCTCCCCAACCCATCGGTGATTGAAGTTGACGGTCACGTCCAGGCTGATGGCAGCATCATGGCCGATGAGGTAGAGGTAGTCACCACCCAAAAGGCCTTTCTGTCAGGGCGCATCATTGCCGTAAATCCCACAACCGGGCCGGCACAGCAGGTGACCCTTCTGGTCGGCGAGGAGCTGCCCGCCATCAACGGAATTAACGTGGGAACGCCCGTAACGTTGGACGTGAGTACGGTGACGGATTATGACATCCGTCATCTCGATAACTGGTTCACGAGCTTCCTGTTCAACAGCAGCGCGCTGATTGAAGGCCAGCGGATTGCTCTTGGTGGTTCTATTGATTCCACCGGCGCATTCGTGCCGGCAAGGATTGTGCTGCGCCGGCAGGGCGTTGTGGGGCAGCTGGTGACGGGAACCGTTGTGATTAACAACGGCGATGCCGGCAGTTTCCAGCTACAAAACAACGGAATGCTGGGATATGTTCTTGGCACAGCTCTCGACGTGCAGACCGCCAACGTTACGAGGTTCCAGGGAATCAGCGGACTGTCTGCCATTCAGACTGGCGGCAGCATGAGGCTGGCGACTTTTGGTCTGATGCTCAAAGACCAAACCAGCGGGAATCCTGAGATGTTTGCGCATCGAGTAATCCTGCTGCAATAAGTGACGGGCCTGCGACACCCAATCCGGGTGGTTTCCGCCACCCGGATTTTCCTCACCTCACGAATGCGAAGCCTCATAATCAACCCTTCCCTGCTCTGGAAGGGATTGCTGGCATTGCTCTGCTCAGAACGTCCGCATTGGTTACACTACTCGCATGTGCGGACGCTACCGGCTCACGGCGAAAGAACGCTATATCGCGGAACACTTCAACCTGGATGACGAAGAGGTGCAATGGTCTCCGCGTTACAACATCGCCCCCACGCAGCAAGTACCCGTGATTCGGCAGGACACGCGGGAGCCGCGCAGGCACTTTTCCCTGATGCGCTGGGGGTTGATTCCGTACTTCGCGAACGATGCCGGCATCGGCAACCGGACAATCAATGCCATGACCGAAACGGCGGCAGAAAAGCCGGCCTTTCGCGACGCCATCAAGCGGCATCGCTGCCTTGTTCCAGCGGACGGCTTTTACGAATGGAAAAAACTTGGTACACGAGACAAGCAGCCCTACAACATTGGATTGAGTGATGATGGCATCTTTGCTTTCGCCGGATTGTGGGACAGGTGGCGCCAGCCTTCGGGCGATTGGCTTGAGAGTTGTACCATTCTCACCACATCCGCAAATGCTGTTACGCAGGACGTTCATGGTCGCATGCCCGTGATCCTGTGGCCGGCAGACTATGATCTGTGGCTGGACCCGGGAATTGTGGATCCGCGTAGAGTGAAGGAGTTGTTAAAGCCGTTCTGCGGCGCCATGAGAAAGTATCCGGTCAGCGCACGCGTGAGTAATCCAGCGAATGACGATCCGGAGTGCGCCAGAGAGGCACCCGCAGTTGAATCTTCCACTCCTACACTGTTCTGAAGTTCGTCAGCTGGTCTTCTTTTCGAGAGTAACGATGGCCGACGCGTCATCAGAGGGCGCCTCGGCTTCACTTTTTACGCTGGACGGCGGCAATTTTTCCTGCGATTCCTTTTTACGGTTGCGGCGGTATTGCCATTCAAACCAGGCGGCAACAGCAGAGATCGCTATGGTGGTCCACCACATTTTCTATTGGGATGATCGCAACCGAACGGCGAGTTTTCCTATAGGCGCTGTCTTTCCGCCGTTTGGATGAAATCTTAAAGGGATGTGGGCTCCTGAGCTTCCTCGGCGAGCGGGAGTTCAAAGACGTGAAGAGGCTCGTATTGATGGGCAGGAGAGACAGAAAGCATCAGTTCGAAGCTTACTGCGTCAAGGCATTGTGAACACCTGGGAAATCGGTCGCCCTGCAAGAGCATGACAGAGCGTACCAGCCTGTGGGCTACATGGTAGACGTAATAGACACCATCCGTTGGAATTTCATCATGAGTCGAAAAGCGTTTTACTGCCATAACTCTCCCTGAGAGGTTGTATTGGATCTTGCAATTGTCTCGCCAACGGTCGGCTGCAACTGGGCATCTCTAAGATTAATGTGGTTAAATCTTTTCGCACATAAGCAGTCAGACAAAATAACCCTGTACTCGGCACATGTATGCGCGGCAAAACAGGACCGAGATGCGGGTGGAATGCAATCTCGACGACCCGAGCCTTGGAATGAGTTGCGCGCTGCACTGTTGGATGCTGGTTTGGAAAACAGGGTCATCTCAGAATTGAAGACTTGGCTCGACCAGGATCCGCTTCGTCCAGTTCAGGTTGAAGTAACTGAAGTTCAGGTACATCTCCTCGGGATTCCGACGGAACGCCCAAACTAGCTTCTAGTCTCCTTAACCCCGAAAGGAACGCGAACCGTAAGTCTAAATAGCCTGTCATCATGCGTCCAGCGCCGATTTGTGCCAGAACCAACTTTCGACAACATCTTTCGACAACATCTAATGTTCGGTTTCGAAATAGCATTCTCTTAACGTCTTTTGTAGAGCCGAAGCCCCACTAAAGAATCAAACCGAATTCCGGGCAATACAGCCACGGATAACCGTGAGCAACTCCTGATGATCAACAGGGACGGTCAAGAACGCCGCGGCACCGACAATTTCTGCGCGAAGGCTGGAACTCGCATTTGCGCTGGTGCCGGTGTGAAAAACCACGGGAATCGCGTGGGTCTGCGGGTCTTCTTTTATACGCTTGCAGACCTCAAAGCCATTGATGTCGGGCAAGTTGATATCAAGCAGAACCAGGTCCGGCAGATGCCGGAGAGTCAGGACCAGGGCGTCTTCCCCGGTGTGCGCCAGTAGCATCTTGAAGCCTTCGTGCTTCAGCGCGTGCACCATGGCGTATGCATGGATTTCATTATCGTCAACACACAAAATGGTTGAAGCTTTGTTCGGTATCTCCACTTTCAGGGCCTGGCTAGATTGGATTTGTGGCGGTTCAGGGTACCGGAAAACATTCCAAGCTGCAAACGTCAAGATGCGCCGCGAAAACATGGAGAGGAGTTGCAGCATCTACGAAGCTAATTGGAACGTGGCGTTGCTGTGATTACCAAAGCTGATGATTGGGAAAGACTGCGCGGCATCTCTGCTTGCTGGCGAATAGCCATCATCCAACTAAAAGGATGAGACATATAGCTGCCGATCACTCGCTCACCAGCCGTGTTGCTGACGAATCGACATCCTCAGCTCAGAACCAGACATTTCACGTCCCCACGAGCTGGCTGGTCCGCCTGCGCCCGAGACACTCGACCATTTACGCCAGCCAGGGCCGGAGCGTGATGGCGACCAGCCCGGACGGATTTGTCTTTAAGCACAAGGAGCACGGGCTATGGGTTTACCAGAGCCGGATGCTCTCCCGATACCGCTGGCTGGTGAATGGAAAGCCTCCGGTGATGTCCGCCAATTCCAATCTGCACCAGCAGTCCTGGCTCGGTTACTACGTTGCGTCGCCGGCCAATGTGAAAGACACCGGACTGGATGAAACGGACCCGGCCCAGCAGACGATTGAACTTCGCCTGTCGCGGCAGGTCGGCCCTGGTTTGCACGAGGATGTTGACGTTACAAACTTCAGCCGATTCTCAACCACGATTCGTTTGGAGCTCGAAGTCGAAAGCGACTTCGCCGATCCCAAAGAAGACGGGGGAAGACGCAGACAACGAGGCCAGCTGCGCACCCATTGGCGCGATCTCGATGATCGAAAAGCTGAGCTAACGTTCGACTACCTTGCCGAGCACGACTACGATCACCAGGGCAATCGGGGAACGGCACGCCTGCATCGAGGCACTCGTTTACTTCTCTGCTGCGATGGCGGCAGGCCGCAGTACAGGGGCAGGAAGATACACTTCTCACTGCACTTAGATCCACACCAAAGCTGGCACGCGTGTCTGAAGTGGCATCCGCAGATAGAAGGCGTGGAAAAGCAAATTGAGACCGGTTGCCGCTTCTCCGGTCAGAGCGAATGGAACGGCAAACGGGTGAGGTTCCTTGAAGCGAGCACCGCGTTCACCGGTCCCGAGAGCTCAACCCTGACCGGCGTGGTCGTGGGCGCGCTGGAACAGTCAAGACAAGACCTTGCCGCGCTCAGGCTCTATGACCTTGATCGCGATCAAGGGTGGACACCGGCCGCAGGATTACCGATTTACGTTGGGTTATTCGGCCGCGACGCACTGGCGGCTTCATGGCAGGCGCTAATGCTGAGCCCGGAAATGACCGTGGGCACGGCAACGGAACTCGGGAAGTCGCAGGGCACGACAGTGAACGATTGGCGCGATGAGCAACCAGGAAAGATCGTGCACGAGCTGCACACCAATCCCCTGTCAGTCCTGAGTTTTGATCCTCACGGCCGATACTACGGCGGGGTAACCGGGGCTATCTACTTTGGAGTGGTGGTTGCAGGTTTGTGGCATTGGACTGGAAACAAAGAGCTGGTGCATCCGCTGGTGCAAACGGCCCTGAAAGGCCTGCAATGGGCCGATCAGTACGGCGACATCGATGGCGATGGCTTCTGCGAATACCTGACGCGGTCCGAACAGGGGGAAAAGAACCAGGGATGGAAGGATTCGGGCGATGCAATTGTTTACGAGGACGGAAGCCTGGTAGCGGATCCGCTGGGCACATGCGAGATGCAGGCGTTTATTTATGCCTCCAAGCTGCATCTGTCTGAGGTGCTGTGGTGGATGGGCGAAGTTGATCTTGCCCGGAAACTCTTTGAGCAAGCGGAGGAATTGCAGAAGCGCTTTAACGAAGTCTTCTGGATGGAAGATGAAGAATACATCGCCCTGGGGCTCGATAAGCAGAAGCGGCAAATCAAATCTATTGCGTCCGATCCTGGGCACTGCCTGGCGAGCGGAATAGTAGAAAAGAGCCTGGCGGAGAAAGTGGCGCAACGGCTGATGCAGGACGACCTGTTTTCCGGCTGGGGCATACGCACTTTGTCGGCAAGTCATCCGTCCTTTAACCCTTACGCCTATCATCGTGGAACAGTATGGCCCGTGGAAAATGCAGTCTTCGCACTTGCCTTTGCCAGGTATGGATTGCACGAGCTCATGCACCGGTTGTGTGCGGCCCAGTTTGAGGCGGCTGCGTTATATGACTACTATCGCCTTCCGGAAGTCTTTGCCGGTCACAAACGCGATCAGGAGCACCCGTTCCCAGCGATGTATCCAAAAGCCAATTGGCCGCAGGCATGGTCTGCTTCGGCTCCTTTCACTCACCTGCAGGCAATGCTGGGCATATATCCTTACGCGCCGCTGAACGC
>Ga0134125_10004272_pt1 | contig 16363 bp, 10 predicted proteins | sample KB31751_FD_96464 | JGI IMG/M metagenome (GOLD analysis project Ga0134125, IMG submission 96464) | Terrestrial soil microbial communities with excess Nitrogen fertilizer from Kellogg Biological Station, Michigan, USA - KB3-175-1 | ecosystem: Environmental > Terrestrial > Soil > Unclassified ...
CGATTTCCAACAATACTTCGGCCGGCATCGGCGGCGGCATCAACAACCTGGCCACGCTGCTGATTGGTGGTGGCACCGTAATCAGCAACAATTCTGCCGGTACCGATGCGAAGAACTCGGGGGGCGGCGGCATCCGTAATGATGCTTCTGACGGCCTTACTTTAAGCAAGGTTACGATTACCGGAAACAGCACCACGGGCAATTGCGGCGGACTCTACACCGGAGACTGCCGTGGCGCTGGAGCAGTAACTATTAATTTCAGCCGCTTCGCCGGAAACAGCTCCACTCACACGCCCGCGAGCTCCAACATTTTCAACGTGACCGCCACGGTAGCAGGCACCGGCAACCCGGTCACAGCCACCAACGACTGGTGGGGGACGAACGCACCTGCGAGCCTGATCTCGCAGAATGGCTCCGCCGCGGTGAGCACGTGTCCTGCGAACGCGAATACCAACGTTGTCTGCTTTGATCCATTCATCGTCCTTACGCATCAGGCAAGCCCGGCAAAGATCCGAATCAACCAGAGCACCACGCTTACCGGCGACATGAGCAAGGATAACCATGGCAGCGGCGCGACGCTGCTCGGCAATCTGAATGAGATTGTTGGATTACCAATCAGTTTTCTTCCCGATTCGCTGGGGAGCATCCCGCAGGCACAGCCGGAAACACTGAACGCGAGCGCGCAGGCCACGGCGACCTTCAACGCGGGCGGCACCTCTGGACGCGCCAACCCAACCGCTACGGTGGACCAGGGAACAGCCCTGGCCAATGACAGTCTAATTGCCGCTGCGACAGAGGCAGGCAGCACCGTGACCATCACTACGGTGGGAGCGCACGGCTTCTTCACAGGCGAGACGGTGGTGATTTCCGGCGTTGGAGCAGGCGGCTACAACGGAACCTTCATCATCACAGGCGTTGTAGCAAATCCGGGGAACCAGCCGATTCAATTTACTTACACCGATCCCACCACGGGCCTCGGGCCCTCGAGCGGCGGCACTGCCAATGTGGGGATCGTTATCCTGGAGCCTCCCCAGATCACCAAGACCTTTGGCGCGGCCACCATCCCAGTGAACGGCACGACCACTGTGACTTTCAGCATCATCAACCCCAACGTGGTCCCCATCAACGCGAGCTTTACTGATACGCTGCCCACCGGCTTGCAAGTAGCTGCGACACCCGGCGTGACCAATACTTGCGGAGGAACGGTGACGGCAACCGCTGGCACTGGAAGCATCAGCTTCAGCAATAATCTCTTGCCGGTAGGAGTCTGCACGATTTCGGTGAACATTACCGGAACGGTGGACAATCACTACACCAATAGCGTGCAGATCCTCTCGACAGACGCTGGAAATGGCAATACATCTTCCGCGAGTATCACGGTCATTAATCCGCCAACCATTGCCAAAGCCTTTGGCGCCGCTACCATTCCGTTGAACGGTACCACCAGCCTGACGTTCACATTGAGCAGCAGCAACCAGAACCTCACGATTAACGGTGTGGCATTCACAGATAGTTTGCCTCCCGGGCTGATCGTGGCTACTCCGCCAAACGTAGGCGGCACTTGTACCGGTGCAGTGACGGCCCCGGCTGGCGCGACCAGCGTAATCCTGAGCGGCCAAACGCTGATCCCGAACACGAGCTGCACAGTTTCGGTGAACGTTCAGGGCACCACCACAGGCGCGAAGAGCAACACTGTTCAGGTCACGTCAACGAACGCCGGAACAGGCAACACCTCGAACGCCTCTATTACAGTTGTTGGTCCGCCGAATATCAGCAAAACATTTGGCGCCCTCAGCATCCCGCTGAATGGCTCTACTTCGCTCAGCTTTACCATTACCAACCCCAATGCCACAGTCGCGCTTACGGGCGTTGCCTTCAGTGACACACTTCCTGCAGGTTTAGTGATCTCTACCCCGAACGGCCTCACCGGCTCCTGCGGTAGCGGAACGATTACGGCGACGCAGGGCACAAACGTGATCAGCCTCTCTGGCGGGACTTTGGCGGCCAGCGCCAGCTGCACGTTCTCCGTCAACGTGACTGGGATTGCGGCGGGCTTGCAGACAAATACCACGGGCAACGTGACTTCCACGCAAGGCGGCGCCGGCGGAACGGCGACGGCCACCCTGAAGGTGGAAGCGCCACCGTCGATCGCCAAAGTCTTCAATCCTTCGACGATGGCCTTGCACGCCACCACCTCACTGACATTCACCATTGCCAATCCAGCGGCGAACGTGGATCCGCTGACCGGCGTTGCTTTTACTGACACGCTGCCTACGGGCCTGACGGTGGCCAACGGGACAGCCACGGTTTGCGGTGGAACGCTGACCACGACAGCTCCTACCGGAATCGCGCTCTCTGGAGCAACGATTGCCGTAAACAGCCAGTGCCAGTTCAGCGTGACCGTAACCGGCGCGGCTTCAGGCCAGTACACCAACACCACGGGAAATGTGACTTCAACAAATGGTGGAACCGGCAATACTGCTTCAGCCAATCTGACCGTGGCCACACCGCCCACCATTCAAAAGGTGTTTGGCGCAGCTACGATTCCGGTGAATGGAATTACGTCGCTTACCTTCACGATTGCGAATCCGAACACGGGCCTGGGCCTGACTGGCATTGCCTTCACTGATAGCTTGCCCGCCGGCCTCGTCATCGCCGCGACGCCAAACCTCAACAACACGTGCGGCGGAACAGCGACTGCTTTGGGCGGATCAGGATCGGTAGTTTTGTCGGCGGGAACTCTGGCAGCGAGCGCCTCGTGCACGGTTTCCGTCAATGTTCAGGGAACTACCGCAGGCGTGAAGAACAACAGTGTGACCGTGAGTTCAACTGAAGCAGGAACAGGGAACACCTCGAATGCTTCTATAACTGTGGCTTTACCTCCAGGTATCATCAAGTCGTTCGGCGCCGCCAGCATTCCGCTGAATGGTTCTACGTCTCTGAGCTTCACTATCAGCAACCCCAACAGCACGAACGCGCTGACCGGTGTTGGATTTAGTGACACGCTGCCGGCGGGCCTGGTGATCTCAACCCCCAGTGGCATCACCGGCTCCTGCGGTACTGGGACAATCACAGCCACGAGCGGGGCGAATGTTATCAGTCTGAGCGGCGCCTCGATTCCTGCGAACGGCTCTTGCACCTTCTCCGTCAATGTGACAGGGATTACGGCTGGTTTGCAGAACAACACGACCGGCAGTGTTTCTTCGACCGAAGGCGGCCCCGGCGGCACCGCGTCGGCAAGCGTTAAGGTGGAAGCTCCACCGTCGATCGGCAAGGTTTTCAATCCTTCGGCGATCGCCTTGAACGCCACCACCTCGCTGACATTCACCATTACCAATCCAGCGGCGAACGTGAATTCGCTCACCGGCGTTGCTTTTACTGATACGCTGCCGACGGGCCTCACGGTCGCCAACGGGACAGCCACGGTTTGCGGCGGAAACCTGACCACTACATCTCCTACTGGCATCGCGCTCTCCGGAGCAACGATTGCCGTAAACGGCCAGTGCCAGTTCAGCGTGACTGTAACCGGCACGGCTTCGGGTCAATACACGAACACCACGGGCGCCGTAACTTCGACCAACGGCGGAACGGGTAACACAGCAACGGCCAACGTGACCGTGGCGACGCCGCCTTCGATCGTTAAAGTGTTCGGTGCATCCACGATTCCGCTGAATGGGATTACGTCACTTACCTTCACGATTACGAATTCGAACACGAACCTGGCGCTGACCGGCATTGCCTTCACCGACAGCTTGCCCGCAGGTCTCCTTGTCGCTGCGACGCCGAACCTCAACAACACATGCGGCGGAACTGCGAGTGCCGTAGGCGGATCAGGATCGGTGAGCTTGTCGGCGGGAACTCTGGCAGCGAGTGGCTCGTGCACGCTTTCCGTGAACGTTCAGGGAACCACGGCAGGGGTGAAGAACAACAGTGTGACCGTCAGCTCAACCGAAGCAGGAACAGGGAAGACGTCGACCGCTTCTATCACCGTGATTGGCCCACCACTTATCATCAAGTCGTTCGGCGCGGCTAGCATTCCGCTGAATGGCTCCACCAGCTTGAGCTTCAACATCCAGAACAACAACACCACGGCGCTCAGCGGCATCGACTTCAGTGACACGCTGCCGGCCGGCCTGCTGATCTCCACTCCGAACGGCCTCACCGGCTCGTGCGGCGGCGGCACGATCACGGCAACGCAGAACACAAACGTGATCAGCCTGACGGGCGCGGCCCTCGCTGCCAGCAGTGGCTGTACGTTCTCCGTCAACGTGACGGGCATCGCTGCCGGGTTACAGAACAACACCACGGGCAACGTGACGTCAACCGAAGGAGGTCTGGGGGGGACAGCCTCGGCCAGCATCAACGTGGTGGCGCCGCCATCGATTGCCAAGGTGTTCAACCCCAGCAGCATCGCACTGAATGCCACGACCTCGCTGACATTCACAATAACGAACCCTGCGGCGAATGCATTGTCCCTGTCCGGCGTGGCCTTTACTGACACGCTGCCGACGGGCCTCACGGTTGCCAACGGGACAGCCACCGTTTGCGGCGGAACGCTGGTAACGACAGCGCCCACTGGCATCGCGCTTTCCGGAGCTACGGTCGCGGTTGGCGGCCAGTGCCAGTTCAGTGTGACTGTAACCGGCGCGGCCGCGGGTTCCTATACCAACACCACTGGCGCTATTACGTCCACGAACGGCGGCACCGGCAACACAGCAAGCGCGAATCTGACGGTTGCGACTCCGCCTACGATCACCAAGGCCTTTGGCGCGGCCAGCATTCTGGTGAACGCCAGCACATCGCTGACCTTCAACATGAGTAACCCAAACACCACGCTTGCGCTCAGCGGAATCGCGTTTACTGACAGTCTGCCGGCCGGCTTGCAAATCTCCACGCCAAGCGGCCTAACCAGTTCATGCGGTGGCACCACCATAGCGGCGGCTGGCTCTTCTTCCATCAGCTTGAGCGGCGGCACGCTGGCCGCTAGCGCTTCTTGCACGATCAGCCTGAACGTAACCGGTATCGCCGCAGGGGTTGACAACAACACCACCGGTCCGATTTCTTCGACTCAAAGCGGTCCAGGAGCACCCAGTAACACCGCCACAATCACGATCATCGGACCTCCGGCCATGGCCAAAGCCTTCGGCGCCGCCAGCATCAACCTGAATGCGACGACCACCCTCAGCTTTAACATCACCAATCCCAATCCCACTGTCGCGCTGGCGGGTGTTGGTTTTGGTGACACGCTGCCGGCCGGCCTGACGATCGCGAATCCGAATGGTCTCACCGGCTCTTGTGGCTCAGGCACTATCACCACGGGAACCGTCTCCGGCGTCTCGGTGGTCAATCTCTCCGGCGGCACAATTCCGGCAGGCGGGGCTTGCACCTTCTCTGTGAACGTTGTCGGAACCACCGGCGGTCACAAAGTTAATACCACCGGAACCGTGACCTCGAGCAACGCCGGTTCGGGCAATCAGGCAACAGCTTCCATTGATGTCTTTGCTCCTGATACGGCCATTACCAAGACTCACATCGGCACCTTCACCCGCGGGCAAACCGGCGCGCAATGGGTGATAACGGTCAGCAACGTAGGGTTCGGGCCGACCTCCGGAACGGTTACCGTAGTTGATACCTTGCCCAATGTGGTCAACCCGCCAGTACCCACGGACATCAATGGGACGGGATGGACCTGCACGCTGGCGACGCTTACCTGTACCAGGGTTGATGCTTTGGCAGCCGGTAGCAGCTATCCGGCAATCACTCTCACTGTGAATATTCCCAAAAATATTCGCAACAACTTCACCAATACCGCTACGGTTTCCGGCGGCGGTGATGTGAATCCCAATGACAACACCGCGACAGATCCAATTTCGCTTGGACCGCCGATTGTGATGACCCCGCAATTTTCCGGCCTGACTGTGCTTCCAGGGACCCTTGGGACAATAGGAATCAGCGTAGACGCGCCGGATCCGACGCTGGGAAAGATCGTGTTCACGTGCAGTGGGCTGCCAACTGGCTCGTCCTGCCTTTTTAGTCCGCCCTCGATTGATACAGCGGTCACCCCGGGTCCGACCAATCTAGGCCTGACTATTTTCACCGTTAAGCAAACTGCGTCTCTTGCGCCGCAACGGCCGGGCCGGCCGACGCACGCTCCCGTTTACGCCATGTTGTCTCTGCCGATATTCGGAATGGTGCTCACCGGATTCGGTACGCAAAGACGCAAGGGGGTGAAAAGATCGGCAGTGCTGATTCTGCTTGGCCTGTTGCTTCTGTTGGCGATGACGAGCTGTGGTACTAATTCGCGCCAGTTGATTCCTGCTACGCCGGCCGGTACTTCCACCGTTACGGTTACCGCAACCAGTGCTGGAGCCACTGCCACCGCAACTTTCAACCTGGTTGTAAAGTAGTAAACATCTCGTGGCCAGAGATAAGTGGGACTCAGCCACGAGACGGCTGTGAGTTTGATGATAGGAGAAAGCAAGAATGGGAACACCATATGTTGGTGAAATTCGGATGTTTGCCGGAAACTTTGCTCCCGCAGGCTGGGCTTTCTGCAATGGGCAGTTGATGGCCATTTCAGAAAATGAAGTGTTGTTCCAGTTGATTGGCACAACCTACGGCGGCGATGGACAGTCAACCTTTGCGTTGCCCAACCTGAGCAGCCGCGTTCCAATGCACACAGGCTCGGGCTTTGTCATCGGGCAAACGGGCGGCACAGAAACAGTTACTTTAACCACGTCTCAGGTTCCCGCGCACAGCCATGTACCGCTGTGCAACTCCGGAGCGGGAAGCCAGGATGATCCAACAGGAGGCATCTGGGCGCAACAAACAAGCAATGCTCCTTACGTTAATTTAGCCCCCAGTCTTAACATGGCCCAGAATGCGATTGGCTCTGCCGGCGGCTCGCAGCCACATGACAACATGGTTCCTTTCCTGGCGATTAATTTCATCATTTCGTTGTTTGGAGTTTTTCCGTCCCCAAGCTAAACCGTACCCCGGCCACGAAATGGCTTTGCTGGGTTCCGGATGCAGGCAGGTTCGACGAAAACTTCAAGGAGAGAAAATGTCGACACCGTTTTTATCTGAAATAAAGATTGTCAGCTTCAATTTTGCGCCCAAGGGATGGGCATTGTGCAACGGGCAGTTGATGCCCATCAATCAAAACCAGGCACTATTTTCGCTGCTTGGAACTACCTACGGCGGCGATGGGCGCGTGAACTTCGCCCTGCCCAATCTGCAGGCGCGCATTCCCAACCATATGGGCGGTAACTTCACTCTGGGGCAACGGGGCGGCGAACCGGCGCACACGCTATCAGTCAATGAGTTGTCCGCTCACAACCATGTTCCGGTTGGCAATAAGACCAACCCGGCCACTGCGTCCGGCGCCACGGGTAATTTGTGGGGCTTTGATTCGGGCCAATACTCCACCACGCCGAATGCTTCCATGAATCCGGCATGCGTCACGGCTACCGGCGGCAGTCAGGCTCATGACAACATGTCACCTTACCTTGTGCTTAACTTTGTGATCGCGCTTCAGGGAATTTTCCCCTCGCAGAGCTAGAGGAGACTCTTTATGTCAGATCCATTTGTAGCTGAAGTACGAATTTTTCCTTTTAACTTCGCGCCCAAAGGCTGGGCTTTCTGCAACGGGCAACTCATGCCCATCAGTCAGAATACTGCGCTCTTCTCTCTTCTTGGCGTCACCTACGGCGGCGACGGGAAGAGCAACTTTGCCCTGCCAAACCTCCAGGGCCGCACGCCCATGCAGGCTGGTCAAGGCCCCGGCCTGAGCTTGCGCGATTTGGGAGAGCAGGCAGGAGAGGAAGCTGTAACGCTCCTGACAACCGAAATGCCGGCACACAGCCATGGCGCGGTTGCTGCTAGTGGTACCGGACAAGGCAGCCCGGCAAACAACGCATGGGCGTCAGGATTGAAAACGGGCCCGTCCGTTTATTCGCCCAGTGACCCGAACAACAATGTGCAAATGAACCCATTGGCGCTTTCGATTACCGGTGGCGGCCAGCCCCACAACAATCTAATGCCTTACCTCACCTTGAACTTCTGCATTGCGTTGCAGGGAGTTTTCCCTCCACGCTCGTAAACAGTGATCTAATGCTACGGGCTTCAGGTGATCTGAGGCCCTTTTCTTTTTTTCGTATGATGGAAATATGGCGCAGCATGAGACTGTGAAATCGGCGGCAGCCGCCTCGGGCAATCCGCAACGAATACTGGAGAAGTGTGTTCCCCTTTCAAGCTCCGTAATCTGGAGAATGCAGCGCGACTACTACGCCGCCAGGGCCCTCAAAGCATGGACCGAAGACCAGGTGCCTGCTTACATCACCAACAATCCGTTTATCGCGGAAATTTACGCCCGGATCATCGCAGCCTTCCTGCAGGATTGCTGTGCGCAGAAGTCATTCCGACCGTCTCGGCAAAACCCATTGCGTGTCCTTGAACTCGGAGCGGGTACCGGCAAATTTGCTTATCTGCTGTTGCGCAAATTGACGGAGTCGCTTAGCACGCTGGATGTCCCATCGGATGCTCTGCGCTATGTGATGACTGAGTGCTCGGGAAAGGTACTTGAAGAATGGCAAGCCAATCCATATCTTTCCGAATTTGCTGAACAAGGTGTGCTCGAGTTTGGAATCTTTGAGGCTGAACGCAGCGCCAGCGGCGATGAGCGGTTTGGAACAAAAGCCCGCGGACCACTCGTGGTTATTGCCAACTACGTCTTCGATAGCCTTGCTCAGGATGCATTTGCCATTGATAACGGCCGACTCTATGAAATATTACTGACTACTTCGTGCGAGAGTGAAGCTCAAGATTTCCAGAATCTGCGCTTCTCCTTCGATCAATTCGAAATCTCGTCAGCGCGCTACCCGGACGCGGGCTGGAACCGCATTATCGATCAATATCGCACCCGTTTTCCGGCGGCGACTGTGCTCTTTCCCACGGCGACTCTGAACACGCTCGAGCGCCTGAGTGAAGTGAGCGATGGCCGGCTCCTTGTGCTTGCTGCCGACAAGGGAGTATGCAATGAGGACGCCGTCGGGCTGTTGCAGGGCGACCCGCCTCTGGAGTTTCATGCTTCTCAGCAGTGCTTCTCACAAATGGTGAACTTTGATGCGATTGCAAAATACTTTTGCAACAAAGGCGGAGAGGCCCTTCTGCCACAAAAGCGCTTCACCAGCCTGAACCTTTGTGCTCTTCTTAATCACCCGCCGGGTGAAGATTTTCCATCCACTCGCAATTCCTATCAGCAGTCCGCCAATGCGTTCGGTCCGGATGATCTCTTCGCAATCATGAGCTGGCTGAACGATCGTCTGGAACAGATTCCGCTCGCCCAGGCAATTTCATTACTGCGCCTGACTCGATGGGATCCGACGGCGCTTGCGCGGCTGTTTCCTGCTCTTGCTCGCCAGGCCCGTCATGCAGGGGCAGAGCGCAACGATTTGCGTGATGCGGTTCGGAAGACCTGGCAGAACCACTATCCTTTATCCAGGGAAGAAAACATTGTTGCTTTTTACTGCGGCGTGATCCTGCTGGAATTGCGCTTTTTTTCTGAAGCATATGAAATGCTAAGGAAATCGCAAGAACTGTTCGAGTCTTCGGCCGCTACGAGCTATAACCTTGGTTTGTGTTGTCTGGGAATGGACCAGCCGGGCGACGCGCTGGATTTGATGCGGGAAGCCTGTAGCCTTGATCCTGGTTTTGAGCCCGCGCAACAGAGCCGTTTGAAACTTGAAAGTCAGCTTAAACAATGAGGTCAGAACTGCGTCCCACGGTCCCCGCTGACCGCGAATTTCTTTTTGAGCTGTATGCCAGTACCAGGATTCACGAGCTTGCCTCGGTTGGATGGCCTGCTGCTCAGCAGGAAGCTTTTCTGCGGATGCAGTTTAACGCACAGCAGCAGTGGTACCAGACAGCATACCCTGGAGCCGAGTATCAGATCATTCAGATCGAGGGACAGTCGATTGGTCGTATGATTGTTCTGCGTGAGCACAACGCCTGGCTGCTCATAGATATTTCTTTGTTGCCCAGGAATCGTGGCCGCGGCGTCGGAAGCGAGCTGATTAGATGGCTAATCGAGGAATGCTCAGCCGCAGGCGCCGTGCTCAAGCTTCAGGTCCTCAAAGTCAATCCCGCCGTCCGGCTGTATCAACGGCTCGGATTTACCAGCACTGGAGAAGATCAGATCTACATGCAGATGGAATGCCGCGGTTCAAACTCATCCCAGCCTGCGTAAAACGATGGGCGACATTCAAAGTGCTTGAGATCGAATCAGGATACAACGAGTTCTGCTGTCTCGCAGCGGTATAGGCGCACCTGTGAGATCGATTCTACTGCGGAATGAGTGTGCCCCGTAGATTGAGGGCGAACAGGTATTCCTCTCGCTTGCTTTCTATCTTTCCGGGCAAAACGCTGCTGAGGCAGGCAAGAAGAACGAACCGATCTGGCAGGAATGGATGAACCAGTACACCGGAGCGGCGTCGGCCAGTTCGTTGTTCGTAAGCTGGAACTGCACTATACTGTCGCTTTCGCCCCTCCGCTAACATCCTCGTTTCACCACGTTGCGAATCCACATTGCGGGTTGGCGTTCGCGATTTAGTTTGGGAAGCCTGGCGACTGCTTCACTCTTTGCGCCTGCAGCAAGTGGCGGCGCTCGTGGCCGCAGGTGAGCTTCAATCCGGTTCCCACCGTGAAGCGGAGCAACGGCACGAATGGATTGGCGAACCGAATCCGATTCACGTCACATGCTGCGGCCCGGCGAATAAGCTGGCGAGCGTCTTGATTGCTGCTCAGGAAACGGTGGATAACCGAAAGCTCTACGTGACTGCCTGGCGCGATTTTTCCCGGCGCGGAGGCGCGCTTTGTGACAGGCGATGGCTCAATGAAGCTGCGTATAAACCAGTGCGCGAACCACCCCAGCGTAATCTCTTGCACCGGCGAGACAGCCTCGCCCACGAGTGAAGCTGCGATCGGCGGAAAGTACATCTCGTTGCCGAGGCAGAGATGCTCCAGACATTGTCCGACGCTCCACGCCGAGGGCATGGGTTGCCAGTTGAGTTGCTCAAGGGTCAGTCCGGCAGTCAGTGCCTTTGTGCGGCGGTCAATGTCTTCGAGTTCTGCCATCAACTGAGTGGCCCACGCCGTAACGACGTCTGCCGCCATAAACGTTACCTCAAAATAAAGCAGCTTTGCGTCAATTAGGCTCTCCGTCAGTGGGCTCGTCGTAATCCGGCTTGGGCAGCAGGCGGTCGCGATCGTAAGGCGGATCTTCGCGCGCGGGAATGGGGTCTTTGGGCCAATCCTTCTGCCAACTCTGCCGGAAGTCTTCGTCCCCATAATATTTGAGGTAGAGCTCCATATCTTCCTCGCTGCAGCCGCCGAGTATCTGGATGTGGCACGCAGAATTTGGGCCAAGGGTCAATGCCTTGGTTTCCTCCCGCAGGGACTCGGTCCAGAGATGAGTATAGAGTTCGCGATCACTGAGATGATCTGTCTGCTCGACAAACACGCGCAGCAAGGCGAGCTTCTGGATTACCTCCCACAGTTTTGCCGTCAGTTCCTCATCGGTGAGCGAATCCGGCGCTGGAAGTGAGACGCCCGCATTCTCGAGTTGCTGGAAGTTCGTTGTCCATGGGGCTTTCTCGTAGTCCACTACATAGTTCCAGAAACCCTCTTCCACTTCGGATGGGTAGTCGTCCAGGCTATGAACCTCCATCTGGCCGCCAGAAAGTTCTTCCGCCTGCTGTTTCAATTCCTCGATTCTCTTTTCCCGGTCGTCATCAGCTTTACGGTTTGCCACGATTCCCTCCCGTACCGTCTACAAATACTCGCCCATCCTACCTGAGGTTGAGACGGCTTTCTACTCGGGACGTCAGAGCGCGGCCGTCCCAGTCGGCAAAAACCATCTGCTCAACTGACGAACGTCATGAAACGATGCCACTTGTCTTCGCACCCGAGGTGTCCTGAACGTGCTCCGGATTTCTTCCCGCCCGAATTTCATCCGCAGCGCAAAACCCTTTCCAAGATGCAGGGGTTTTTACTTCGCTGAAAGGGCGAAACGGGACATCATCGTAATCGCTGAAGGTAACGAGGCCATAGCACTTGCCAGACAAATTCCTTGATTTGAGATTGCATCTCCTAAAGACATACTGCGAAGGAGTGAAGCATGGTATCAAGCGAGTATTGCCAAACTCTAGAAGAGGATGTCCGGGAGATGCAACTTACCTGTGCGGAAACCCGCAAGCAAAGCGCTCTTCTGCGGGAAGACGCACGGGAATGCCGCAATATTGCCGAGCAGATCCGTGCCCAGGGCGCAAGGCTTCGGGCACGGGCGGCACGGCTCATTCAAACTTAGTCATCAGCCCCGCTCGAGAAAGGTTGAGAACTGCGGATGATGCGGGAAATACCCTCGCCGTAGAGGAGCTCCCAGACTATACGATAGCAGGCCACATTAGTGGGAGTGGGTTGCAAGAAAGCGAATCCAGCCTCTCAGAGTCTCAAAATCCGCAGCACCGAAAGTATGGTATTCCAGTTCCGTGTTGTGGCCGGCACACCGAAGAGTTCATCGATGCGACCAAGATACCCGATCGTCTTCATATGGCGACGATACAATCCAAATACAAACCGATCTTTCGCCCCGATGATTCGTACAAACCACTGCCCATCTTTGGGAATTGAGATCGGTAGGAGTTCGTTTGCGTTACCGGATTTCGACAGGATGCTGACAAACTGAACAATATCCGGACCTGACGACTCAGCTCCAAACGGATTCTCGGCTTCCAATCGGAGAAGATCGGCGCCCTCGCAGCAGGCAACGTTCGCTTCGAACGGCAGCTTCCGTCGCAGTTCAGCCAGGAACTTTGTGCGGGATCCAGGCTTTCGCACAACCAGAGTGCCTGCGGCGCCGACGTTTACGACATCATAAGCGGCCAGTGCTGTTGCCAACAGGCTTGGGCGAAATCTCCTGTACCCTCCAACGTTGATCCCTCGGAAGAAAACAACCAGAGCCATACGGTGTTTGTGAAATATCGATTATTACACCAGTGCGAGTTGCCGGTTGCCAATCGAACACGCCAGCAGCCCGGCTGCCTAATGCTCAGCGGGGGCCGCTAACGGCTTAAAATGCCATTGGATGAACTCCTCATTGTTTTTGCGTCAGCGCAGCATCTCTGAATTTCAGGAATCCCAGACACGCGCCTCGCATCCGAAGATCATGTTTGCCCGCCGCACATCTCGGAAGAGGAGGTATAGATGTCCCGGCTGCTCTCCGTAAATGTGAGTCTTCCCCGCGACGTCACATGGAACAACAAAGTTGTGCGGACTGCGGTCTGGAAATTTCCGGTGCAGGAACGCCGGATGGTGCGCAAGCTCAATATAGATGGCGATGGACAAGGCGATCTTGCCGGACACGGTGGAGAGCAGCGCGCCGTGTTCGTGTACCAGATGGACTCCTATCGGTATTGGGAGCGCTTCCTGGGTCGCAATGATTTCAGTTTCGGAGAGTTCGGAGAGAACTTCACTGTAGAGGGACTCCTTGACGACGAGGTCTGCATCGGCGATCGATACCGGATTGGTGACGCGCTTTTTGAAGTGTCACAACCGCGCGTTACGTGCTATCGGGTAGGCATTCGCATGAGCGAGCCTCGGATGCCGGCGCTGCTTGTCGCCCACCACAGACCGGGTTTTTACTTTCGCGTACTGCAGGAAGGAGAAGTTGGAGCCGGCGATGACATCGTGAAAGTTGCCGATGGTCCCGAACGGATCACGGTCGCGGAGACGGATGCTTTGCTGTACCTGCCAGGGCATTCTCGAGAGCAACTCGAACACGCACTTCGGATACCGGCGCTCAGTAAGGGCTGGCAGGCTTCTTTCCAGGCGATGCTCCAGCAAGACTTGAACGGAAAAGCCACGGAGGGGAATCCTGGCCTTGCAAATGAGGAGCAGGCGCCGGCATGGCCCGGCTTCAGGCGAATGCGGGTCGCGCAAATACGTAACGAAAGCGATAGCGTTACTTCATTCACTCTGGCGCCGATGGACGGACAATCTCTTCCACTAGCTCAGCCGGGGCAATTTATCGTCTTGCGGCTGCAAGTGGCTCCAGATCAACCGCCCATTCTCCGCAGCTATTCGTTGTCCGACCTCCCGGCGCTTGATCATTTCCGCATCAGCGTGAAGAGTGAATCGAATGGGATTGGGAGCTCATTTTTGTGCAACCACGTGCGCGAAGGCGATGTTATGGACGTCAGCGCCCCCCGGGGCACTTTTACCCTGCGATCAGGCGAAGGTCCTGTTGTTCTACTGAGCGCCGGGGTCGGCGCAACACCCGTCATGTCGATGTTGCATGCACTGGTCGCTGAAAAATCACAACGACAGGTCTGGTGGATATATGGAGCTCGCAATCTTGCCGACCATCCTTTTGCGGAAGAATCGCGTTCATTGTTGAAACAGCTGACTCGCGGACGAAGCTACATCATCTACAGCAGGCCGGCTGCAAGCGACAAGGCAGGGGGCAGTTTCGATGCTTCAGGACATCTTAATGTAGCGCTGCTCGAGAAGATTGGTGTGTCATCCACCAGTGATTTTTATCTATGCGGCCCACCTTCATTTCTGCAGAGCATGCGTGAGGGACTTGGAAACTGGGGTGTCCCCGTTGGGAAGGTACACACTGAAATCTTCGGCGCCCTGGCCCCTGTCACGCCTGGTATGGCAAAAGTGCATCACGCTCCGCACCCGCTGCACGAAGCGACACCTGGAGGTGGCCCATCCGTGTCATTCGCACGCAGCGGGATCACCGTCGCGTGGGATCCAAAATTCGAGAGCCTGCTCGAGTTGGCTGAAGCATGTGATGTACCAGTGCGATGGTCGTGCCGGACCGGGGTGTGTCACACGTGCATGACCGGCCTGATTGGCGGCTCGGTCAGTTACCGTCCGGAACCACTTGAAAGGCCCGCGCCGGGAAATGTGCTGATCTGTTGTTCGCAGCCAAACGCCAATGTCATTGTTGATCTTTGACCTACCCGCAAGCTTGGCCTGGTTCGACTGCGTCGATCGTCGGTTGATCCCAAAGGCCAACAATTATTAGTGTTGACCGATTCAGCTCACGAGAAACTCCAGAAGATCATATTGAGAAAAGATGAGTCACTGCTCAGCGAGCTCACTCCTGAGCTGCGGATTATGTCGCCGACGATTGAGAACTGGACTCATAGATTGATGCCAACAGCAGCTTGAGGCGAAAGCATCACACCTGAAAAATCGCTCTTAAGGTGTCAGCATCATGGGCTCCAGGTTCTGTTTTGTTCTCGCGTGCGCATTATGTGCAATGTTGATCATTGGTTGTGGTGGAGTGTCTGGCAGCAGCGGTGGCGGATCACCCTCACCCTCACCAACTCCCGGGGGCGCGCCCCCGGCAGGAATCAGTGCGGTAAATCACGTAGTAATGGTGATTCAGGAGAACCGCTCTTTCGACCACTACTTCGGTCAGATGACGGCGTATCGCGCGGCCAATGGAATTCCCATCAACGGTTCACCGGCCACCATTGATGACGAGAGCACAGGAAGCTTTTCCAATTTCTCTCCCGTCACCGGAGCAAATCTTACGCCGCATCACAGCGGCTCAGTCTGTACTGAAGACCTGACGCCGGATTGGACCCCATCGCACATCAATTTTGACCGCCTGAACCCGGCGGCAGCGTCCTCCAGTTCGCCCATGGATGGCTTTGTTGCTATGGCTGCCCGAATCAGCAAGGCTGCGGCAGGAATAGGCATCCACCTGGCCGACCAGGACGGCCATCGTGTGATGGGATTCTTTGATGGCAATGACCTGAATTACTACTATTTTATGGCGTCGCAGTTTGCCATGAGCGACCGCTTCTTTGCGCCTGCACCTACAAATACCCCCGGAACACGGCATTTTTTGATGGCGGGAACGTCGCAGGGATTTGTGCACGATGTGCCCAAGGGAAGTCTCACAGCGAAGACGATCTTTCAGGAGCTCGATGCAGCCGGTGTTTCCTGGAAAATCTATTCGGCCGATACTTCCATGGTTACGTTCTTGCAGGATTTCGCATACTTCAATCAGCCCGGCGTTTCCGCGCATGTGGTCGGAATGTCTCAGTACTTCACCGATGCTGCCGCGGGACAGCTGCCTGGGGTTTCACTGATAGAGCCGGGGCTGCATGACGGGCTTTCCGAGCACACCAGCAACTACGATCCGGCTCATCCGGAGCGTGGCGAACCGCCAATCAACATTCAGGTGGGCGCGCAGTTTGCGTCAAAGGTGATTAACGCGGTCATGCAAGGGCCGTCATGGAGCGATAGCGTGATTTTCTTCGCGGAAGATGAAGGCGGAGGATTA
>Ga0134125_10004274_pt1 | contig 16361 bp, 10 predicted proteins | sample KB31751_FD_96464 | JGI IMG/M metagenome (GOLD analysis project Ga0134125, IMG submission 96464) | Terrestrial soil microbial communities with excess Nitrogen fertilizer from Kellogg Biological Station, Michigan, USA - KB3-175-1 | ecosystem: Environmental > Terrestrial > Soil > Unclassified ...
CGACTGCAGCCAGGACGCCGACGGCGACGGCTACTCCAAGCCCGCCGACTGCGACGACAACGATCCGTCGGTGCATCCGTTCGCCGTCGAGCTGTGCGACGGCAAGGACAACGACTGCGACGGTATCGTCGACGAGGGCAACCCCGATCCGACGGGCGCGCCGCTGGTGTCGTCGGGCGCGATCACCACCTGCACCGACTCGAACACGGGCGAGTGCGCCAAGGGCCTCGGCACCTGCGTCTGCTCGGTGGCCAAGCCGGTCGTCGATCCGTCGATCGCCGGCGCGACGCGCGTGGTCTGCCCGGGCGAGACCGCGGCGGGCAAGGTGACCGGCTGCTTCGGCGCGGGACAGCCGAAGCCGCAGAGCTGCGATCCGGCCAACCCGAAGGACGACGACTGCGACGGACGCGTCGACGCGCCCGACGGCAAGAACCTGGCGGTCAAGGGCATGACCTGCGGCATCACCGTCGGGCAGTGCAAGGCGGGCATCGTCGTCGGTTGCGACATGACGCAGACCAACTGCTTCGAATCGTTCGGGCGCACCGCGGCGTCGACGGCGTGGTACGTCTGCTCGTCGGCGGCGCCGGATCCGGTGACAGTGTGCCCGATGGCCGAGCAGTGCAACGGGCTCGACGACGACTGCGACGGCACGCTCGCCGGCGCGGTGATCCCGCCCATCCCGGGGCTGCCGACGAACGACGAGCGCGATCACGACGGCGACCACTACCTCGCGTGCAGCGGCTGCGGCGCGACGCTGGGCGCCGGCATCCTCGGCTGCAGCGACTGCAACGACACGGTGCCGACGGTGCATCCGGGCGCGACCGAGATCTGCAACGGCATCGACGACTCGTGCGCGGGCGCCGCCTTCGCCGACGGCAAGGACGACTGCGGCAAGGGCGGCAACGCGACGAAGCCGACCTGCTGTGGCGGCAACGGCTGCCGCGACACGACGAGCGACTATCAGTTCTGCGGCTCGTGCGGGAACAACTGCGGCACGTCGATGGCGACGACCACCAACGAGTGTTACAACAGCAGCTGCTCGTGCGCCTCGGGCGGCGCCTGCACCGGCGGCCTCACGTGCCAGGGCGCGGCGCCGGGCGGCATGTGCGTCGCTGGCAACGGCTCGACCTGCACCGCCGACAATCAGTGCTCGAGCGGCCACTGCACCGACGGGCACTGCTGCGGCGTCGGCAGCTGCGGAACCTGCGCGGCGTGCACCGGCGCCGGCGGAACCTGTGTGGCGCAGCCGTCGGGCATGCCCGGCAACATGTGCCCCGACGCCAGCGGCGACACGGTGTGCGACGGCGGCGCGTACCCGAACGGGAAGTGCAAGAAGAACATCGGGCAGGCGTGCGGCGGCAACAGCGAGTGCTTCAACGGGCTGTGCGTCGACGGCTACTGCTGCAACTCGGCGTGCAACGGCCAGTGCCAGCAGTGCAACGGCGCCACGCCCGGCACCTGCTCGACGGTGACGAGCGGTCAGCCCGTCGGTGGCCGGGCGGCGTGCACCGGCTCGGGGACGTGCCAGGGCACGTGCGACGGCACCAGCGCCAACGCCTGCCACTACCCGGGCGGCGGCACGACCTGCGGCACGCAGACCTGCGCCGCGGCGGGCACCGGCGCCGTCGTCACGCCGGTCGGCGCGTGCAACGGCGCGGGCAGCTGCACGCAGACGCCGAGCGCGCCGTGCATCTACACGCAGTGCAACGGCAACGTGTGCGCCACCACTTGCGCCGACGACAACGGCTGCATCAACGCCGACTACTGCAGCTCGACGGGCAGCGGCAGTTGCGTCGGGCGGCACGGCAGCGGCATCAGCTGCGTGAGCGAAGACTGCGAGAAGTCGCCGTGCAACTACTGTGCGGCCGGCGCGGGCTGCAAGGCGAGCGGGCAGTGCTGCACGTCGGCGTGCGCGGGGCCGAGCTGCACGAGCGGCACGCTCACCACGCACACGTGCAACGCGGCCGGCATGTGCCAGGCGGCGATGACGTCGTGCAACGGCTACGCCTGCAACGGCGCCGTCTGTGGCACCACCTGCGCCAGCGACACCGACTGCGCGACGGGGTACTACTGCATGGCGATGATGCCGAACCCGGTCTGCGTGCAGGCCAACCTCAACAAGAACGACACCTGCAACTGCCAGCAGGCGGGCTGCCACGCCTGCACGAGCGGCATGGCGTGCGACGCCATGGACAAGTGCCCGTGAGACGCGCGCTCGGCGGCGCTCTGCGCGCGCTGGTGGCGTTGGCGTCGCTCGCGGCCGGCTGTGCGCCGGAGACCGGCGTGATCGTCGAGGTGCAGGGGCCCGAGGGCGGCGGCTCGTCGACGGCGGCGGGGATCGCCAAGCTCGACTTCGTGGTGGCGCATCCGTCGTGGTGCGAGCGGTGGGTCAGCGTGACGCCGCCGAGCGGCACCACGCGCGACGTGACGGGGCGCGATCTGTCGGCGAAGCCGTACGACTTCGAGATCAAGCCCTCGCACACCACCGATCTGTCGCAGCCGATGTACGTGGCGGCGCTGGCCTACGACGCCAACGGCACGCCCATTGGCGAGGCGTCGTTCGATGCGCACCCGCTCTCGCAGGGCGACGTCTTCAAGCGCAGCTCGCAGATCTACATGTTCAAGGACGTGGCGCAGGGCGCGCCGCAGTACGTCGCCAGCGACGGCGGGTGCGTGTGCGCGCCGGGGCAGCCCTGGGTCGGCGACGGCAGCGGCGCCGGCTGCGACACGCGCGTGATCACCAGCTTCGATCGGCTCATCGACACCGCCGGCTGCGAGCTGACGCCGAAGGGGGCGCCGCTGCCGGTGCCGGTGTGCGACGGGCAGCTCTACATGGACGAGCCGGCCGATCGCAACCTGCCGTGCTGGAACAAGGACGACGGCGGCGAGTGCCGCGTGACGACGCGCCACTGCTCGGATCAGAACGGCGTCGCCTATACGGAAGAGTGCAACGTCGGCGCGATGGACACGATGCTGCCGGCGGACACGGCGCTGTGCGACCGCTATCGCACGTGTCAGCAGCAGGCGTGCGGCGACGTGATCGGTTGCGTGCGTGGGATGTTCACGCAGAACGCGAACGTGAAGTGCACGCTGCCCATCGATCCGACGACGGGGCCCGGCGAGGCGATCCGGCCCTGCGCGAACGGATCGTGGAGCGCGGCGCTGCCGAACCTGTCGGCCAGCACGACGTCGTGCATCGGCGCGATGCTCGACGGCACGCAGCAGCCGCCGTATCAAATCGGCTTCGCGGTCGCGGGGGCGACGGCGCCGCGCACGCTGACGACGGCCTGCCCCAACACGTTGGTGATCGACGCCATCGACGCGCCGTATCCCGACGCGGTGCCGAACAAGGAGCTCGACATCGTCATGGGCGAGCACCTGGTGCACGTGACGATCACCGTGGCGCGGCAATGTGTCGACGGTGCGCTGTCGCTGGTATGCTCGAGCGCGTGACGACGACCACGACGGCGACGCGCGGCGGCGAGCTCATCCTCTTCGGCTTCGAAGGCAAGACGGCGCCGCCCGAGCTGCTGGAGCGGATCGCCGCCGGGCGGGCGATGGGCGTCATCTTGTTCGCGCGCAACCTCGGCACGCCCGACGAGATCCGCGCGCTGACGCGGGCGCTGCACGACGCGGCGCCGAAGGACGGGCCGGCGATCGCCGTCAGCATCGATCAGGAGGGCGGGCGCGTGCAGCGCGTGAAGGCGCCGCTGACGGTGTGGCCGGCGATGGCGCGCGTCGCGGCGGTCGGGGATCTCGGATACACCGAGGCGGTGGGGCTGGCGATGGGGCAGGAGATCGCCGCGCTCGGGTTCAACGTCGACTACGCGCCGGTGCTCGACGTGCACACCAATCCGGCCAATCCGATCATCGGCGATCGCGCGTTCGGCACCGACGCGCGCGCGGCGGCGGCGCAGGCGCTGGCCTTCTGGCGCGGCCTCGAGTCGGCGGGCGTGCGTGGCTGCGGCAAGCACTTCCCGGGGCATGGCGACACCGCGACCGATTCGCACCTGGAGCTGCCGCGCGTCGACGCGGACGAGGCGCGCCTGCGCGGCGTGGAGCTCGTGCCGTTCGCGGCGGCGGCGGCGGCGCTGGTGCCGATGCTGATGACGGCGCACGTGGTCTATCCGGCGCTCGACGCCGAGCCGGCCACGATGTCGAAGCGCTGGCTCGTCGACGTGGCGCGCGGGGAGCTCGGCTTCGACGGCGTCATCGTGTCCGACGATCTCGACATGAAGGCGGTGCACGAGCGCTGGCCGACGCGCGAGGTGGTGCGCCGCTCGCTCGCCGCCGGCTGCGACTGCTTCCTCGCCTGCCGCGATCCGGGCGTGCAGCGCGACGCCGAGGAGGCGCTCGACTTCGCTGCGCACGATGCGGCCTTGTCGGCGCGCGTGGACGAGAGCACGGCGCGCGTCCGAGCGTTCCGCGCGACGTTGCGTCGTTTTGACGGAACCGCCGCGACCGATTGGCGCGCGCTGCCGCTCGCCGAGCACGAGAAGCTGGCGGCGCGGGCGCGCTAGGCGTCGCGCCCGCCAGGCGGCACCAGGGGTCGCGCGCTACTTGCGGCGAAGCAGCAGCGCTTCGCCGAGCAGCAGCAGCAGCAGCAGGGCACCGAGAGAGTGCCACAGCTCGACGCGGCGCTTGGGGGCGGCGCCCGCGACCTTGGCGCCGCCGCCGGCGGCGAGCTGCTTCAGGCGCGCCGGATCGATCGGCGTCGGGTCCGATTCGGTGGCGTCGATGTTGACGACGAACGTGGCGTCGCGCCGCGGGCGCATCACGCCGTCCTTGGCCGCGGTGGCCACGCGGTAGACGCCGGGCTCGTCGGTGGTATCGAACGCCAGCGCCTTGCGGCCCTGCACCTTGTCGCGCTCGAAGACGCGCTGCCGTCCCGATGGTTGCGTCACTTCGACGCGAAGCTCGCCGTCGCGCAGCGCGATCTCGTGGTGCTGCCCGACCACCAGCGGCGCTTCCGGCTCACGCATCGGTGCTCGCGCCAGGTAACGCGTCGCCTGCTGCACCAGCGGCAGGAATGCCGGCTGGATCGGCAGGTTGGTCCAGTCGCGATCGATGGTCGACGCCCAGAGGAGCACGCGCCCCTCGCCGAGGTGCGACTCGATCAGCGCCGGCGCCCCGTCGGCGAAGTGGAGGAGCACCTGCCGCTGCGTCTCCGCCGTCGGCCTGAACAGCGCGTAGCGCGAGAAGCGCGCCGCCTCCAGGGCCTCGGCGGCGTGGCTCTCGCCGAGCGGTGCGAGCAGCGGATGATTGCGATCGACGCGCCCGAGCCGCTGGCCGTTGCCGCCGGCGAGGCGCTCGCCGTCGTCGCGATCGGCGGCGGTGGCGCCGACGGTGCGCAGCGCCTGCAACGGCTGCGGCAACAGATCGCCGAGCGCGTCGTTGTAGGCATCGGGATCGACGTTGTCGCCGAGCGCGATGAAGAGCCCGCCGCCGTGGCGCACGTAGTCGTGCAGCGCGGCGCCGTCGGGCGTCTTGACGTTGCACAGAAAGACGACGTCGAAGTCGGCGAGCCGCCGGTTGGCGAGCTCGTCGGGCGCCACGGTGGTGACGTCGAGCTGCGAGTCGTCGCGATCGCCGGGGCGCAGCGCGGTCTCGAGGTAGAACACCTCGTCGTCGCGGCGCGAGGTGCGCGGATCGCCGTCGACGAGCAGCACGCGCAGGTCGCGGCGCACCTCGACGCGCGCGAAGCGGCGATCGTCGGCGGTGAGCGCGTCGGGCCCGAGCTCGGCGATCACCTCGTGCACGCCGATGTCGCTCTCGCTCGCCGACGGCTGAAAGACGTGGAAGAAGCGCTTCTGCGCGCGCCCATGCGCCGGCACGTCGACGAGCCCCTTGGTCACCGGCTTGCCGTCGACGCGCAGCGTGACCGGCAGCTCCTTGAGCGCCTCGTTGCCGAAGTTGGCGACCTCGACGGAGACGCGCACGCCGCGCGGCCCGAGGTGCGGCGCCGGCTCGGTGGTGAGCGCGACGATGGCGCGGTTCGCCGCCGGTTTACCGTCGGTGAGATCGATGGGCACGAGGTCGGGGCCGCGCCCCGCCGCCCACGGCGCCTCGCTCGTGAAGCCGTGCGCCGCCAGATCCGACAATAAGTAGACGCGCCGCTCGGGCCGCGCCGCGTTCTCCAGGATCTGCGCCGCGCGCTTGAGCGCACCGGTAATGTCTGTTTGACGGTACGTCGGCCGCACATCGGTGACGGCGCGCTCGAGCTTGGCGCGATCGGCGGTGAGCTGCGGCACCGGGGCGCCGCCGCCCTTCGACGCCAGCACGATGGCCGCGTCGGAGTCGGCGCCGAGCGCCTCGATGATGCGCCGCGCGCGCGTGCGCGCCGCCTCGACGAGCGGCTGGCCGCGCCGCTCCGCCGACATCGACATCGAGTCGTCGATCACGATCACCGTCGACTGCGAGCCGCCCACCGCCGTCGCCGGAAGATCGTCGCTCACCGCCTCGATGAACGGCTTGGCCAGGATGAGCGGCACCGCTGCGATGGCCAGCGCGCGCAGGAGGAGCAGCAGCCACTGCCGGATCTTGGTGCGCGTGGCCACGCGCCGCTCGCCCTGCAAGAGCAGCTCGAGCGCGGCGAAGCGGCGCACCTTGGCGCGGCTGCGCCCGATGAGGTGGATGGCGATCGGCACGATGAACAGCGCCGTCAGCGCCACGTATGCCGGCGCGACGAAGCTCATCGTCCGCCGCCGCGCATGCGCGTGCGATACGCGCCGGTCAGAAAGCGCACCAGCACATCGGCCGGCGCTTCCGAGGTGTCGACCAGGTGATACTCGACGTCGCCCTCGCGCAGCGACGAGCGGTAGCCTTCGACGAAGCGATCGAGCTCGGCCAGGTACGCCTTGCGCACGTCGCCCGGATCGGCGATCAGCTTCTGATCGTCCTCCATCGACTCGAAGATGGTGGTGCCCTCGAACGGCAGGGTCAGCTCGTCGCGATCGAGCAGGTGGAAGACGACGACGTCGTGCTTGCGCGCGCGCAGCCCGCGCAACAGGTGGCGCACATCGTTGCTGGCGCCGAGCAGATCGCTGAACAGCACCACCAGCGCGCGCCGCTGCACCACCTCCGACAGGTAGGCGAGCGCGCGCGGCAGATCGGTCCGCCCCTGCGCCTCCACGCCGTCGAGCGCGGTCAGAAGGTCATTGAGGTGCCCCGAGCGCGCGCGCGGCGGCAGATAGCCGCGCAGCCGCTCGCCGAAGGCGACCATGCCGACCTGATCTTGTTGCTTCAACAATAAGTAGGCGAGCGACGCCGCCAACATGCGCGCGTACTCGAGCTTCGACACGCCGCTGCCGCGATAGCCCATCGACGCCGAGCAGTCGATGAGAAGATACGCGCGCAGCTCGGTCTCTTCCTCGAACCGCTTGACGTAGTACTTGTCGAACTTGCCGTACGCCTTCCAGTCGATGTGCTTGATCTCGTCGCCGGCGGAGTACTCTTTGTGCTCGGCGAACTCCACCGACGACCCGTGATGCGGCGAGCGATGCAATCCCGAAAGCGCGCCCTCGACCACCGAGCGTGCGCGCAGCTCCAAATTCTTCAGGCGCGCCAGCGAGACCGGGTCGAGTATTTGTGACATCGACAATAACTCTGGCGCGCGCCGCCTACGGACGCACGCTCTCGAGCAGTCGATCGATGATCGCGCGCGGGCGGATGCCCTCGGCCTCGGCGTGGAAGTTGGTGATGATGCGGTGCTGCAGCGTCGGATGCGCCAGCGCGCGCACGTCGTCGATGCTCGCCGCCGGCCGCCCCTCGAGGATCGCCTTGGCCTTGCCGCCGAGGATGAGGAACTGCGAGGCGCGCGGTCCGGCGCCGAACGCGACGTTCTCCTTCACGAAGGGCAGCGTCGACTCCGACGGACGCGTGGCGCGCACCAGCGCCACCGCGTAGCGCACGACGTGATCGGCGACGGGCACGCGCAGCACCAGATCCTGGAGCCCCATGATGCGCTCGGGCGACAGCACCTTCTTGGTGATCGGGCGGTACGCGCTCGTCTGCTGCTTGACGATGGCGACCTCCTCGTCCGCCGTCGGATAGCCGACGTCGACCTGGAACATGAAGCGGTCGAGCTGCGCCTCGGGCAGGGGATAAGTGCCCTCCTGCTCGATCGGGTTCTGCGTCGCGAACACGAGGAACGGCGGCGCCAGGACGTGCGTCTGCCCGCCCGCCGACACGCGCCCCTCCTGCATCGCCTGGAGCAGCGCCGCCTGCGTCTTCGGCGGCGTACGGTTGATCTCGTCGGCGAGCACGATGTTGGCGAAGATCGGCCCGCGGATGAAGCGGAACACGCGCCGTCCGCTGGCGTGATCCTCCTCGAGCACGTCGGTGCCGGTGATGTCCGACGGCATGAGGTCGGGCGTGAACTGGATGCGGTTGAAGCTGAGGTCGAGCACCTCGGCCAGCGTCGAGATGAGCAGCGTCTTGGCCAGGCCCGGCACGCCGACGAAGAGACAGTGACCGCGCGCGAACAGCGACGTGAGGAGCTGATCGATCACCGGCTGCTGGCCGATGATGCGCTTCTCCACCTCCGCCTTGATCTCGACCCGCGCGCGCGCGATCTCCTCGACGGCGCGCAGATCGTTTTGGGTTTCCGCTACCACGGTCTCACCGACACTCTCTCACCGACGCCATCTTAGCATCACTTCAGGGTTTGGCAGGCCCCGGCCTCGGCGTCGGCGCGCCCGTCCTTGAGCGCGCGATAGGCCTGCGCCAGCCCGCAGTGCACAGCCGGATCGAACGGATTCACCGCCAGCGCCGCCTCCAGGTACTGCGCCGCTTTCTTATTGTCGTTTTTACGCAACCACGCCTCGCCGAGCGTGGCGTTGGGCGCCGCCTGATCCGGATAAAGCTCGAGCGCCGGCTCGGCCGCCGCGATCGCCTTGGTCGGATCGCCGAGCTCGAGATAGGTGCGCGCCAGCTTGTTCGCCACCGACGGATGGCCCGCGCCGACGATGGCGGCCGCCTTCTCGTACTCGATCGCCGCCGCCACCAGGCGATGGCGCGCGCGCAGCATGCCGCCGAGCCGCGCGAACTTGCGCGCCCGCTCTTCGCCGATGCGCGCCGAGTCGTCCTCGCTCGCTTCGGTCGGCTTGCCCGCGCCCTTCTTGAAGCGCAGCTGCGTCTCGGCGGGCAGGATGCCCGAGTGCATGCGGAACTTGCGCCCGCGCAGCCAGGTGCGCCACGCGTTCTCGAACTCCGCCGGATCGGGCGCGCTCGCCTTGCCGCGATCGGCGTCGGTGAAACGCTTGATGAGCCCGCGCACGCCGGCCCAGCCGTCTCGCTCGTGCAAAAAGTCGACGACGGTGTAGACCTCGGCGAACGCCAGCGCGGTGTCCTCCTGCGACGGCAGCTTGGCCATCGACGGATGCATCTCGGCGAATGTGATGAGGTGCTTGCGCGCGATCGCCGACGCGAGCAGGTGCTCCATCACCGGCGTCAGCGCGCCGCCCGATGGGCCGCGCCAACGCTGCTCTTCGTACTTGGCGATGCCCTCGTGCAGCCAGATCGGCACCGTGTTGTGCGACATCCGCGTCACCACGTAATGCGTGAGCTCGTGGTTGAGCGTGTCGCGCCACGGATATCCGGCGATGAGCGCGCGCGGCGACACGATCATCAAGCGGTTGTACTTGCACAGAGCGATGGTCCCCGACGTCTCGATCTCCTTCAGCGTCAGCGTCGAGACGCGCGCCAGATCGGCGACCTCGGGATAGATCTCGACGCGCACCGGCTCCGTCGGCCGCCAGCCGAGATCGTCGCCGAGGGCGGCCAGCGCCTTCTCCAGCGTCTCGAGCGCGTAGGGCGCGAGCAGATCGTCGCGCCCCGGCTTGTGCCACACCACGAAGTGCGGGCCGCGCAGCGCCACGTAGCCTTTGGTCACCTCGTCGGTGGCATGCGCCAGATCGCGCAGCTCCTTGGCCTCCTCGCCGACGCGCCCGCGCAGCTTGCCCGCGGCCTCGCCCAGACGATCGGCCGCGCGCGCGTACTCGCCGCGATGGAGCAGGAGGTCGCCCTCGACGAACGCCACCTCCGGATCGTGCGGCCGGTTCTTCACCAGCACGTCGATCTCCTTGGCTGCTTCCTCGATGCGCTGCTCTTCGACCAGCCCGTACGCGTGGTCGGTCGACGCCGCGCGCGCGTCACGTGCGTTCGACAAGAAGCCGGCCGCGCCACTTATTGTCATCAGTACAAGAAGGAGCCGCCTCATTTGGCCAGCTCCTCGTAGTAGCGCTTGAGCTGCTCTTTGTATTCGGCCGGCGCGCCGCGCTTCATCGCGTCGAGCAGGTCCTGACGGAACTCCTTCGGCGCGTGGAACTCGTCGGCGCCCGGGATGCGCACCGGCTCCTTGTCCATGCGCGCGCTCGACGACCCGTCCTTCGGCCGCCGCTCGCGCTGCATCTGCTCCTTCAGCTGATTCAGCTTCTCCAGCGCCTGCGCCTCTTCGCCCACCGCCTCGCGCGGCGCCTGGCCGCGCAGGTCGTCCTCGGCGCGCTCCATGTGCTGCCCGGCCTCGCGCAGCCCCGACTGCATGCCGCCCGGGATCGGCATCGGCATCGGCTTGCCGTCGGGCCCGACGCGCGGCTTGCCGAGCTCCTTGGCCATGTCGCCGGCGCGCTTGCGCAGTGCCTCCTGCCGCTTGCCGAGCTCGCCGAGCCGCTTCTGGTCCTCGGGCGACATCAGCTGCGACGCCTTGGGCATCGCCTTGTCGAGCTCGTCGGCGATCTCGCGCGCCAGCATCTCGTCCTGACTGACGTCCTCGCGCGACTTGCGCAGCTTGGGCGGCGTGCGCGTCCAGCCACGCATCTCCTCGTCGTGCAGATCCATCGCCATCTGCCGCAGGCCCTCGTGCGCCTGCTTGGCCATGCCGCGCGCCTCGTCGACGTCGCCCTCGCCGAGCGCGCGCTCGGTGTCCTGGACGCGGTTCTTGATGCGCTCGAGCTCGCCCTGGTCATAGCCGGGCAGCGACATCGGATCGACCTGCCCGAGCTGCTTCTTGAGGCGCTGCACCTTCTCCTTGGTGCGCTTCTGCAGCGCATCCATCTTGTCCTTCATGAGCCGCTGCGCCTCGGCGCGCGCCCGCTGCCGCACCTCCGACGTCTCGTCGTGCAGCCGCCGCTGCTCCTCGGTGAGGTCGGCGAGCTTGTTCTCGACCTCGGCCATCGCCTTCTCTTCGGGCCCGAAGCGCTCCTCTCGGAAGCCCTTCAGGTCCTGCTCCATCGACGCCATCATCTTGTCGAGCGACTGCGACAGCTTCTCCAGCTCCGCCATCGCCTGGTCGACGTCGCCCTTTTGCATCATGGCGCGCACGTCGTCGAGCTTCTTCTGCAGGTCGTTGTCGCCCATCGCCTCTTTGTTGAGGAACTGATCGGGCAGCTCCGACGCCAGCCGCTGCGCTTTCTGCGCCAGCTCCGCCATCTTGCGCTCGAGCTCGCGCAGCTCGCGCTCGATCTCCTTCTTCGTCTCGGGCGACTTCGTCTTCTTGTACTCGGCCATCAGCTGCTTCAGCCGATCGCGCGTCGCCGCCATCTCGTCGGCGACGGCGAGCAGCTCCTCGAGCCGCTGCTTGCCCACCAGGTCGTCGAGCGCGATCACGTCGCGCTCGAGCTCGGTCACGTGCGCGGGATTGCCCTTCTCGAGCGGCGCCGCCACACCGCCGCGCAGCGGCTTCTTCGTCTTGTGCCGCTCCTCGCGCAGCTTGCCGAGCGTCTGCTCCTCGTCGCGCACCAGCTTGCCGAGCCGCGCGTGGATCTCACCGAGCACGCCGCGCACGTCGTTCGCCTTGATGTTCGTGGCCGCCTTCTTCGGCTGCGCCTCGCCCGACGACTGCTCCGCGCGCGACAGCAAGAGCAGCAGCGCCTCCGCCTTGGAGTGGATGCGCGTGTACTCCGCGACCAGCGTCTCGTCGTCGTCGTTGCGCCGCGCCACCTCGAGCCGATCGCCGAGCAGCTGCACCGCCGCCTCGATCAGCTGCTGCTCGTCCTCGACGGCGCGCTCCTGCTTCTCGCGCGGGCTGAAGACCACGAGCGTGAGCGTCTTGGAGCGCCCGACGTTCGGCCGCGGCACCGTGTCGTTGTCCTTGGCCTCGAGGTGATAGGCCACGCGCACGCCCGGCTTCAGGTCGAGCTCGCCGAGGTCCCATTCGATCTTGCCCTGCGCCGCGCGCGACCCCGCCTGCGGCGTCTCGATGGTGCGCCGCTTCTCCGGCTCGTCGCCCGCCTTCCACACCAGGTCGATCGGACCGAGCCCGAAGTCGTCGTCGACGCTCCAGGCCAGCTCGACGCGCCGCGTGCCCGCGACCTCGAGCGGATCGGCCGGCGCATACAGATCGACGCGCGGCGGCCGATCGGGATCGAGCTCGATGCGATGCGCCTCCGGCTCGGCCACGCGATGCGCGCCGCCACCGAGGATGAAGCGCCACGTCCCGCGCGCGCGCACCTCGAGCGTCGCGCTGAGCCGCCCGCCTTCGTGCACCTCGACCGGCACCTCCTTCGCCTCGGCGCCTTCGGCCTCGACGAGGATCGACGCCTCGCGCGTCCCCGCCGCCAGCGCGCGCGCCGCGATGCGCACCTTCGTACCCGGCAGCGCCAGCACCTGCCCGGAGCTTCCCGGGAACGCGCGCGGCGGCAGCTCGGTGTACGCCGGATACTCGAGCGTCAGATCGATGTCGCCGACGATCGGCTCCGACGACGTCGCCGGCGGCGGATTGGCCCACGTCAGCGCGCGCCAGCCGCGCGAAAAGCCCGCCGGCCACACCCACGCGAAGAGCCCGAGCGCCGCCGACGCGGCCACGAGCGGCCAGACGCTCGCCAGCCGGCGCATCGGCACCAGCGTTCGCGGATCGACCGCCCGCAGCCGCTCGGCCACGCGCTCGCGATGCGCGCGCACCAGCGCCGGCGAGAGCAGCGGGTTGGCCTCGAGCCGCGGCAGCTCGCGCTCGAGCTCGATCGCCGACCACAGATCGTCGCCCACGCCGGAGCCGCCGTCCAGCGACGGCATCCGCTCGCCGACGAGGCGCGCCACCGAATCGTCCCGCCGCCAACGCGCCGCCGCGCGAATCGCCAGCACGCCCGCGGAGCCGACGCCGGCGCCGGCGAGCAACAGAGCGAGCGGCCGCACGCCCGCCGAGGGCAGCAGCGCCGCCGCCACGAGCAGCACGACGAGCACGCCGAGACCGATGCCGCCGCCCATCCCGAGCCCGACCCACAGCTGCGCACGGCGCAGGCGACGACGCACCGCCCCGACAAAAGCAGCAATCTCTACGCCGGGATCGGCCGGTTGCCGCGGCTCGCCGCTCACGCGATTCATCATGTCACGAAAAAAGCCAAATTTTCAGGTTGCAGCAGAAGTTAAATCTTACATACTGACTGTCGGGCGGCCGAGCTTCCGACCTACTCCCCCCAAGGCCGGAGGCTCTGGCCGCCCGTTTTTTTCCCCCTCGCTTTTCGCTGGTTTTCATCCCCTCATCCTCTGAATAATCGCCCCGCAGCGCCGTCGATCACCCTGAGAGCCGACGAAACGGAGCCTGGCTTGGAGCCGGACGACAGGAAGCTCGTCGAAGATGCCCGCCGTGGAGATGCGACGGCGTTTCGCGAGCTCGTGACCCGGCACCAGCGCCGTGCCTACGCCGTCGCGCTCGGGATGGTCCATGACCCCGACGACGCGCGCGACATCTGCCAGGACGCCTTTCTCAAGGTCCACAAGAACCTTGCAACGTTCGAAGGGGACGCACAGTTCTTCACCTGGCTCTATCGCATCGTGGTCAACCTGGCGATCGACCTCCTCCGTAAGCGCCGCGGCCAGCGCGTCGAGTTCGATGACACCCAGGCGAACGACGAGCCCGACGAAGCGGGCATCGCGCCGCACCGCACCGGCTTCGATCCGGCGCGGGCGCTTGCCGACAAGGAGCTGCGGAACCAGATCCTCGCCGCGCTCGACAAACTCTCGCCGGCTCATCGCACGGTTCTCGTCATGCGTGAAGTGGAGGGGCTCTCGTATCAGGAAATGGCGGACACGATGAAATGTTCGATCGGAACCATCATGTCCCGCCTGTTTCACGCTCGAAAGAAGATGCAGCAGCTGTTGATTGCGTATCGGAAGGCGGCGAACCCCGCCGCTTGAAGAAGGGACGAACGAGATGGGCAAGGCAGAAGACGAACGCCTCCAGCGGTACTTCGACGGCGAGCTTCCCGAAGCGGATCGCGCCGCGGTCGAGGCCGCGCTCACCGAGGACGACAAGCTCAAGCTTGCCGCGCTCGGCGAGCTGCGTGGCCTCGTCGGCAACGCGCTGTCGGCCGAGGCCGCCGACATCGACCTGTGGCCGGGGATCGAGAAGCAGCTCGGCGCATCTCGCAACGCGGCGGGGAAGGCGGCGGCCGGGGCGCGCCGTCGCTGGGGCCTGCGCGCGCACCCGGCGAGCTGGTCGGCCGGCCTGGTGACGGCGGCGGCCGCGGCGTTGCTCTTCGTCGTTCAGCCGTGGCATCCTGGGCACGCACAGAACGGATGCGACATCGAGAGCCTCGAGACGGTAGGCGCGGTCGCGTCGGTGATCCACATGAGCGACACGCCTCATCGCGGCGACGAATCGACCACGGTGATCTGGACGACGGAGGACGATTGATGCGCGTACGGCGCGGGACGGCGGCAGTGATCCTGGGAGCGGCGCTGCTGCTCGCCGGCGGGGCTGCTCGCGCCGAGACGGCGACGTGCGACATCCCAATCATCCACGCGCTGCCGGGTGGCAGCAACGGGCCGCAGATCGATCCCAAGATCGATCGGCTGCGCTCCTATTTTTCGCAGCCGCCGTTTACGGCCTGGCACGACTTCAAGCTGCTCGATCGCAAGACGCTCACGCTGCAGGAGAACCAGCCGGTTCAGTTCGAGATGCCGAACAGCCGGCCGGCGACGATCACGTTCCTCGGCCACACGCCGGGGCCCGGCGAGCACCGGATGCGTCTCCGGTTGTGGATCGATCATCCCGAGAAGCACCACCGCACCATCGACACGACCTTCGTGCTCGACGAGGGTGGCGTGGTGCTGCACGTCGGCCAGAAGCACGAGGGCGGCGTGCTCATCCTCGCTGTTTCGTGCAAGACGCGCGACTAATCCTGTTCATCTGCTAAAGTGAACGGCCGATGCTCCGTCGGCCGCTCGTGTGGGTGCCGCTCGTCGCCACGGCGATCTTCGCCGGCGGGCCGCTGGCGGGCGAGTGGCTGGTGCGGGCCAGGGTGTTGCCGAAAGTGTCGGCGCGCCTCGGACGCAACGTGACGGTGAACGACGTCAAGGTCGGCTTCGGCACACTCGAGCTGCGCGGGCTGGTCGTCGACGGTGCCGGCGCGGCGCCGCCGGTGGTGATCCCGGGGTTGCGCGCGAAGGTGGCGCTGTCGTCGCTGCTCGCGGGCGCCGTGCACGTCGAGATGCTCGAGCTCGATCGGCCGCGCGTCGACGTCGTTCGCAGCGAGTCGGGGGACGACAACGTGTCGTCGATTCTCGACAAGCTCCGCGAGCGGAAGGCGGGCGCCAGCGAAGGCGGCGGTGGCGGCGGCAAGCTGCACGTCGATCTCGTGCGCATCCATTCGGGCAACGTGCGCCTCACCGACGACACGCTCGGGCAGGCCGAGGTCAAGGCGCTCGACGGCGATCTGCGCCCCGACGGCCCGGCGACGCTGCACGTGCGCGACGCGCGGCTCGAGGCCTTCGGCGCGCGCGCCGGCGCCGACGAGGCGACGGTCGACGTCACGCTGGCGCACAACAAGCCCGTGGGGCTGCCGACGATCGACGTCAAGAACGGCACGCTCACGCCGGTGCGCGGGCTCGAGCTCACCGGCATCCGCGCCACCGTGCGCCCCGACGCCGACGGGCAGCGGCAGGACATCGACGTGCACGGCAGCTATGGCGGCGCGTCGACCGAGCTGTGGAACGCGTCCGGCTACATCAGCGCCGACGCGCGCGAGGGCAAGCTGACGCTGCGCTGCGATCGCTTCAAGCTGTCGCAGCTCGACTCCGTCTTGCGCAACAAGGACGGCACGCCCGAGATCCTGAACGCCTCGAAGGGCGAGATGGACGCGCACCTCGATCTCGGCTTCCGCGACGAGAAGCTGGCGTTCATCGGCGCCGCGCACATGTCGGGGCTGACGATCGCGCATCCGATGCTGGCGCCGCAGCCGGTGCCGCACCTCGGGTTCGACGCGCGCATCAAGGGCGTGGTCGAGACCAAGGAGCGCACGCTCAAGCTGTCGGAGGCGGCGATCGACTTCCGCAACCTGCACGCGGTCATCGCCGCCGACGTGGCCAACCTCGGGCGCAAGCCGCGCTTCGCCGCGACGCTGCAGGTGCGCCCGCTGCCGTGTCAG
>Ga0134125_10004275_pt1 | contig 16360 bp, 15 predicted proteins | sample KB31751_FD_96464 | JGI IMG/M metagenome (GOLD analysis project Ga0134125, IMG submission 96464) | Terrestrial soil microbial communities with excess Nitrogen fertilizer from Kellogg Biological Station, Michigan, USA - KB3-175-1 | ecosystem: Environmental > Terrestrial > Soil > Unclassified ...
GAAGGCTGGCGAAGCGCAATGAGGAGAAGGACCACGATCGCGACAAACCCGGCGAGCGACAGGCGAACGGCGCCGCCCAGATAGGTCGCATAAAGGGCATTGGCCTGATCCTTGAGATCCAACACGGTCGCCTCATCGGGCGCACCGGCGGACACGGCTGCCCTCACCCGGGCGACGTCGATGTCGAGCGAATGACCGTGCGCGACCGGGGCGATGAGCGGCAGCAGCGCGTTCCAGCCGTCAGCCTCCCGGACGAGCAGGGCATCGGTCACCGCCGTGAAGGAGGTTCCGTCCAGCGAGGCGCGAGTCAGCAGAGGAGAGTTGCGTTCCGCCTCCACGTCAGTGATGAAAGGGGCGAGCCGCGCGGCCCGCAGCGGCAGCCCCGAGAGGGCCTGTTCGAGTCTGGTGCGCAGCACGTCGCCGGGGGGAAGACTCTCCTGCCGCTGCCGCTGGACTGCGAGACTCGGCAGATATTGCGCCGGACTCTCATAGCCCGAGATCACGTGACGGCCGATGAGCCCGTCGAGCTCCAACCCGACATGCTCCGCGCCTTCGAGCGCCGCCTGCGGGTCCGGCGCCGACACGACTACGAGATAGCGCACGTCAGGTGCGCCCAAGGCGGCGCGGAGCTCCGCGTCCAGGCGCTGAGCGGCCAATGGCACGGGGCTCAAGGCCGACAGGTCGTGACTCCAGAGCCGATGACGGTGGAGGCCGAGTACGACGACTGCCCCGATCGCGATCAGCGCAATCGCCATCCGCCCGGCCGAGGCTCTCTCGAGTATTCGCGCCGCCGCATCGCCCATCGGCGTGAGATTCCGGATGCTGAAGGCGCGAGGCAGGAGCTCCGGGAGCACGAATCGCGTGACCAGCCCGGCGGCGAGTACGCCTGTCAGAGAGTAGAGACCCAGCTGCGCGAGTCCCGGAAAGCTCGATACCAGGAGTGCCGCGAAGCCGCAGATGGAAGTCAGCATGCCGAGGCGCATGGTCGGCCACACGGATTGGCGCCAGTCTTCGCCAGGCCCGCTACCACCGCGGTGAGCCTGTGACTGAATGAAAAGATATATCGAGTAATCGACTCCCTCGCCGATCAGCGTGATGCCAAACGCGAGCGTCACCCCCTGCACGACGCCAAATCCCAACGCCACGGCGGCTATTCCTGCCAGCGCTCCCGAGGCGACCGGCACCAGTCCAAGGACCAACGCCGAAGCCGACCGGTAGACGAGGAGAAGGAGGGCTACGATGAGCACGGAGCTGATGATGGAGAGGCGCATCACCTCCGATTTGATGCTCGCCCGCGCCTGCACCGCAAAGAGACCCGGCCCTGTCATGAGGAGCCTCACTCGCTGGCGTGCGGGGTTGCCAGCCGCTGCGCCGAAGGCGTCCCGAATAGCGCCCACCGCACGTTCCTGCCCGTCGGTATCCGACCCCGCTGCCCGCGTGCGCGCCAACAGCAATGCACGCTGTCCATCCGGCGATACCCATACGCCATCCGCAGTCCGCGGTGGCTGATTGCGGCTCAATTGGTCGAGGAGCGTCATCATCTCCCCGGTCGGATCGCTCGGCACCAGCGACTTCGCCAGTATGCCGGCCGGTGAGGAGAGGAGGTCGATGGTATTTCCGATGGCGTCCTTGAGGCCCGCCACGGTGAAGCGCTGTGGCGTCACCGTGTTGCTGAGCAGATAGCGATGTGCGAACAGGAACGCCTCATCGCGATGCGCGGTCGACGCGTCCCCATTCTCCACCGCAAGGAACTCCGGGTCGGCGCGCAATCTCGCCGCCATCGTCTGGGAGAGCTTCGCCCGCGTCCCCGTGTCAGCGCCCTCGATGGCAACGATGAGGAGTCTCGAGGCCACCCCCTGTCGGAGCTGCTCGACGAGCAGACGTTGCGCCGATGTTGGCGCCCGCGGCAGGAACGCCGAGAGATCCGCCGAGTAGCGGGCCCGCGCGACGATCACCGCTGCGATCGCTAGGAGCGCCACCCATACGAGAAGCGCCGCCGCGCGCCGCTGTCTCATGGCGGAGCCGGTGCCGGATCCGTCCCCGCTGCCCCCGCCGGCGGCGGACCCAGCGTCATCACGGACCGATCGCCCCCCACCTGCAGTATCTCCACCGAGCGGATCTCATCCCGCTTACCCGCCATCTCCACCGCGCTCACCTTGCGGGCAACCTCCTTGTCCAACGGCACCAACCGCAATTTCCAATTCTGGAGCGTCCCCGTGAGCGTCACCTTGAAGACCCGCTCGAGCCCCTCCTCATCCCCCGCGAGCGTATCCCGCATGGCATCGACGAGCGGCGCAACCTGCGGATAAGCACTCAACTGCATCCGATAGGTGCGCTTTCCCCGCTGCACCGTGAGCTCATCCCCCTCGACGACCAGCGAGGCCGCCTTCGGCCGCAGCGTCCGCTTCTCCAGCCGATCCGGCGCCCGATAAATCAACACCCCCGACGAGGGCACCGGCTGATCGAGAATGGCAAAGTAATCCTCCTGCTCATACGAGACCTTCCCCTCCTTGCGCTGCCCCAGCAACTTCATGAGCTGCCCCAAATCGAAGGACTCCGCGCTCCCGCGAGTCTCCGTTGTGGGCGCGTCCGCCGCCGCAGCCTCGGGGCCCGTGGATGCGGCCGTCCGCGCGCCGCTCTGCCAAGTCCCCACCGCGGCCAAGCAACTCCCGGATATTAACAATCCGGCCGCGACCATCCCGGCAGCAAGCCAAGCGGCGGATCGATCGTGAAAAGTCTTTCCGGGGGCGTGAAAAACAGGGAGGTTTTTCCCGCAGCCTACATGGACGTACTCGCGGCGGCCCCGGAAAGACTTTTCACGAGCGAGCCGACGCGCGTACCGAACTCCATCCGCCGCACCGTACATGCCGCTCTCACTCCGCCCAAAAATCATAAAAATTGAACCAGTTATAAGGATACTCCCGACAGTACTCCTCCAGCCGCCGCGCATACCGCACCACAGCAGCCTCCATCGCACTCTCCCGCTCCGTCCTCCCGACCCCCCCAAAATCCGCCAGCGTCTCGAATACCACCCGATACCGATTCCGCCCCAGATAAATGCCCAGCATCAGGATCGCCTCCGCCCCCAGCAGCGCCGCTACCCGCATCGGCCCAATCGGAAACCGCGCCGGCGCCCCCAGGAACCGCACGACCTGCGTCGCTTCCCCTCCCGGTGTCCGATCTCCCAACATCCCGACGAACACACCCTCATCGAGCAGCCCCCGCACCTTGAGCATCGCCTCGAGACTCCCGAGCGGGACCGTCTCTGCCGCGAGGCGCGGGTTGATCGCCGCCATCATGGCGTTGATCTTCTGCGCGTTGCCCTCGTAAGCCACCATCGCGACCCGCGGGCCCGGCTGGCGGCGCCCGATCGCGCGCGGCACCTCGAAGCTGCCCAGATGCGCCCCCACGAGAAACGCACCATCCCCCGCCTGCATCCGCTGCCGCATCAGGTCCTCACCCGCGACCGTGATGTCGAAGAGGTCGAAGCGATCATTCAGCAGGTAGACCCGGTCATGGATGGTGGAAGCGAAGCTCATCAGCTGCCGGAACCGATCGCGCGCGCTCGGGCGCCGGCCGAGCACCCGTTGCAGATACGCCTTCGAGGCGCGGCGCGCGCGCGGCGCGAAAAGGAAGAAATAGGCGACTATGACATACAACACCGTGCGCCCGCCCCGGCGTCCGGTCAGGAGGGAAAACCGCGTCATCATGCGCATCAGCCAGACGCTGCCGCGCTCGGGCTCTCGGGCCCAGCGAGCCCTGGGGTGAGTCGCCGCCGTCATGTCGGCGCTAGTGCGCCGGTGGCCACCGCCTGTCCGGCGCTCGAAATCGTGAAACGGACGGTACCGCCGGCGAGCCGCTCCTGCTCGAGGATCAGTGCCTCCCCGGGTCCGACCGGCTTCAGGAACTTCACTGAGGTCACCTGCCAACACTTTGGCTGACCGCCGCCCGCGAGCTCGACCGCGCGGATCGTCTCATCGAGCAACACCACGCCCGGAACGACGGGAGTCCCGGGAAAGTGTCCCGCGAAAGCCGGATGGTCTGCAGCGATCAGCAGAGCAGTGGCGGTCATGACCGGATGCCGTCGGTGACCGCCGATGCGGATATGGATGCGGATGCTGCCGCGAGCGATCGCATGGCTTCGCGCGGCAGCTTTCCCGTGCTGTTGCGCGGCAGCCGCTCCACGAAAAGGAGCGGCCGCGGCAGAAAGACCGGATCGATGCGCCGGCGAAGCGCTTCGGTGAGGCGGGTGGCATCCAACCCCGGAGCGACCACGGCGGCGGCGACTCGTGTGATCCCGCCTTCCGAGGCATGCGGCTCGTCGGGAAAGAAAAATACACCGTCCTCGACGCCCTCGATGGAGTTGAGCTGGTGTGTCAGGTAGGCGAGGGAGCTGCGCTTGCCCGCAATGTTGACGAGATCGCCCAGGCGCCCGCGCAGCAGGAAGCGCTCGGCGTCGAGCGGCTCCAGCTCATCGCACATCGGCGTCGGCTGCTCGAGATGGCCGCCTCGCGCCCAGGCGCGCCCCTCCTCGATCGTGAGGCAGACGCCCGGCCACAATCGCCACGCCTCATCGCGCGCCGTACGGCGCGTGGCGAGCTGGCCGCTTTCAGTCGAGCCGTAGATCTCGAGCAGCGGCGCCCGAAATCGCTGCTCGGCCTCGAGCGCGAGCTCCTGCGATAGCGGCGCCGTCGCTGAGACGATGACGTCCAATGCCGGAAGGTCCGCCGGCGAGGCCAGCAACGCCCGCAGGTGAATGGGCGTCGAGATCAGCGTCCGGGGACGAGGCAGTACACCCAGCGCATTGCAGATATCGGCCGGGTAAAACGGCCGCTCGGCGCAGAGGGCGCTGCCGCTCTGCAGCGCCAGCAACACACTCGACTCGAAGCCGTACATATGCTGCGGCGGCACCGTGGCGAGCACGGCATGAGAGTGCTCGTTGCTGCAGCCGAGCCTTGCCGCCCCGTCGCGGATGCAGCGTACGAGCTTGCCCCAGGTTTTCGCATGGGGTACCGGCACGCCAGTCGAGCCGGAAGTAAAGACGTACGCCATCCGCTGTGACACGTCGATCTCCGGCACACGCCAGCGGCGGTCCGCGCGCTGCCGCGATGCCGATCCCTGTGGTACGCGTACCTGGGGGAGTGCGATGTCGCACTCCTTTTCGTCCGTCAGACACACGACATCCGGGGCGAAGGTCGCGAGCTGCCGGATCACCTCGGGCGTGCGCGTGGGTGGCAGCAGGCAGACCTTGCGTGTGAGGAGGCACGCGGCAAGACCAACCGCAAATAGGTAGCGGTCCCCGCACACGTTGATGACATGCTTGCCCGACGGTAAACGCGACGCTAACTGGACGGCCTCATCGATAAAATCTGCAGCGCGGAGCGGCGCGCCCGACCGGTATGCGACTACCGCATCAGGGGTCGTGTGCGAGATCAGCGGGTACGTGGCCAGGAGTCAAGTCGTCCGGTGGGCGGTGATGTACTCGGCGAGCCGCCGCAGCGAGCGGAAGATCTGCTCGTTCTCGGCGCTGTCGGCGCGCAGCTGCACGCCGTAGCGCTTCGAGACCACGAGTGCAATCTCCAGGATGTCGATGGAATCGAGACCCAGGCCCTCGCCGTAGAGCGGTGTATCCGGATCGATCTCGGCGGCGCTCAGCTCGAGATTGAGCGCCTGCACCATGAGCTCAGCGAGCTCGTGCGCAAGCGCAGCGGTATCAGCCGGCCCGACCGGCTGGCGCAAACTTGAGGCGTGATTGGACATTACTGGAAAACGTCTCGACCCCCCTTATGGACGCATGATTATACACGCGGATGCCGGCCGGCCAGCCGGCGAGCCAGCCGGCGGGAGAGCAACAGCGGCAGGCGAACGAGGAAGCCCGCGAACAGCCTCGTGTGCATGGAAGTCAGTAGAACGTTGTCGCGCAAGTAATTGAAATGTGATACGCCGCCTTCTGCCGCGCTGAAGTATCGGATAGGGGCGCTCAGATTTACCGCAGGCACGCCTCGCCAGGCCAGCCGCACGGCCGCCTCCACGTCGAAGTCGAACCGGCGCATCCCGAGGCTCGTGCGCATCTCACGCACGAGGGGTGCGATCGGGTAGACCCTGAAGCCGCACAGCGAATCCTGGATGCCGCTCCAGAGGGTCTCGACATTCGTCCACCAGTTGGAGATCCGCCGTCCCTTGACCCGTATCGCCGGCGCGCTGGCGTCGAATATTGGCGACCCGAGCACCATCGCCTCCGGGTGAGCCGCGGATGCCGCCATGAATGCGGGAATCCTCGCGGCCGGGTGCTGGCCGTCCGAGTCCATGACCAGCGCATGGGTGAAACCCCGCTCGAGCGCCGCTTCCATCCCATCGAGTACGGCCGCTCCCTTGCCGCCATTGTGGGGGCGGACCAACACTCTCAGGCCGGGATCGCGCTGCGCCATCGATAGCAGGGCAGCTCCCGTCCCGTCGGTGCTGCCATCGATCACGACCCAGACCGGATGCCAATGCGCGCGCGCCGCCTGCACCGTCTCGAAGACTTTGCGACCGGGGTTGTAGCTCGGGATCAGCACCAGATGGGTGCTGGAGGGGCTCTCAGGTCGTGTCATCGCACTGGCGGCAGCGGGGCCCGGCACCGGCTCTGCCGAGCCAGCCGTTCTGCGGAGCATTCGCGAGCTCGCGGCTGAGCGCCTCTTCCAACGCCTGAGTGCCGGCGCCAGCATCCTCGGTTGGCTGCAACCGCTCCCCCAGGCGAACCCGGTAGCGAATGGGCAGCCGCGGGACCTTCAGAATCGGCCAGCCCTTGCCGAGGTACGGCGAGTCAGTCTCGATGATGGCCACCTGGATGGGCACCTCTGCATGGCGGGCAATCACCGCGGCGCTGCCCGTCAGCGGGTTGAGCGGTGCTCGAGTGGTGCGCGTGCCTTCCGGAAAGAGAAGCACGATTCCGCCGCGGCGCAGCTCTGCGACCGCCTCTCGAATCATGCGGCGCGGCGGGTCGGTGCGGATGAAACCCGCGAGTCGCGCGCCGGCACCGAAGAAGAGATTGCTCATGAGCTCAGGTTTCAGGATGCAAGCAAGATCCGGGTGCCGTGCCAGGAGGAGAATCGCATCGATCGAGGCCGGGTGATTGGGAGCCAGAATCACCGGCGGGCCGCCGCGCAGCGTGTCGATGCTGCCGACATCGAGCTCGTATGCGCCGGCGATCACGAGCAGCCACGAGTAGAGCCGGCATCCGGCCATCATGGTGTAGCGGACGGCGGTCCTGCGCCAGCGCCGCGGCAGCGGCCCCAGGAGGACCACTGCCAAAACCGTCCAAACGAGGCTCAGGGCCGCCAGGCTGAGCAGCAGGCCGTAAGTGGCGAGGTACTCGTAAGCTCGCTTCAGCAACGGTGCCTTTGTCGTCATCGAGCGCTGATCCGCACGAAGGATATGCCCGGCGCTTCCCGGGGCCCAGCCCGCCGAGCCCCTCATTCTCCCGGCTGCCAGCCGAAGCCGCCCACGGCCTCGATCTCGACTGCGAGATCCTGCCGGCAGATGTCCGCCTGCAGGTAGAGCAGTGCGGCATTGCTGCCCAATGCCGCTTCGAGCTCCGCCCGTATCGCCGGCAGCTCCCGAGGGTCGCGGACGTAGACTTTGTATGCAAGCCTCTCGAGACGCAGGGTTCCCCTGCCGGCCCATCGCCCCGCCTCCCCGAGCAGTGCCTCGATGTTGACCAGGGTCTCACGGGTCTGGGCCGCGGGATCTCCCGCATGCAGTGTCCGGTGACCCACGATGCTCGCGGTTCCCGAGATGAAAAGCGTCGCCTCGCTGCCTTCACCGAGCACGGTGGCGCGGGAAAAGGCCGGGCTGCGCGGGCCGTACTGCGCCGGATAGCGGTAGGCGCTCACCTGCCGCGGATTCTCGATGAAGGCCGGTGCGCGGTGACAGGCGAGGAAGTAGATCGTGAGCGGGCTGCCGGTTGCTGCCCCGAGCGCGCTCGCCGCCGGAACACTGCCGCTGACTGCGCGGCCACTCGCGAGTGAGGCCTCGTGACGGGCGGTGTTGAATTGCCGGTAGCGCTCGAGCCCGTGGGTGTCGATGTTGATGTCGGGGATGTAGTTCCAGACGCGTACGAGTTGCGGGATGCCGGCAGCGGCGAGCGCCGCATACATCTCCCGGTAGGCAAGGTCGGTGGCGCTCTCGAGAGGCGTGCGCGGGCTCCAAGCGGAATCGGTGTGCTCGCCCTCGTACACGGCCAGGCTGCCGAAGAGAAAGTCGCCGCCGCGCGCATAACGGACCCGGCCGTGAGAATTCGATTGGGTGGGAGCATCCGTCCGCCAGAGCTCGAGCACCTCGCGCGAATCGCTCAGTACCTGCGCATGCACGTGGGCACAAGGGAATTCGACCGGGGTTCCGTTCGAGGCGTGCGCCCCGCCGTCGAACGCCGCAGCTCCGAGTACTCCCTGCGCCTTTCTCGATTGCAACTCGGAGGGAGTGACGTACTCGAGTCGCAGAGTCTTCCCGGAGCTCATCCGCCCGCAGCCGCCCGGGCGGTCTCGACGGGCCGGATGTTCCTGGCGCGCGCTCGCAGTGCGGCGAGTGAGGCCCGGGGGTGCGCGAGACTGCTCACGTAATACACCAGCTTGAAGGCTCGCAATGATGCCCAGATGGGCGTGCTGCCGAAGATATCGCCGGCGAGGAGCGACAGCAGCGCCTCCTTCATCCCCAGGACATTGCGCGGCGCCATGAAGAGATCGCGCATCACCGGCCGGGTCATGCGGTAGATGAACCAGGAGAACACCCGGGGGCCGCGGCGGATCTGCCGCTCGAAGCGCCGGAAGGCCTGCCGCCGTCGTGCCGGACTGCGCAGCGCCTCGTCGATCGCCTCTGCAGCGGCAATGCCGCTCTGGATCGCGAACATGACGCCGGATGAGAACACCGGATCGACGAATGCGTAGGCGTCACCCACCAGCAGGAACCTGTCGCCGTGCGCACGCCGGCAGGCGTAAGAATAGTTCCCTGTAGCCTCGACGCTGGTCACCAGCGTGGCGGACTCCAGGCGTTTGGCGAGGGGCGGGGAGAGGGCGATCGTCTGCATGAAGAACTCGCGCAGCGGCAGCGTGCGGCTCTGCATGTAGTAGGGCCATGCCACTGCGCCGACGCTGGTGTTGCCGTCCGCGAGCGGGATGAACCAGAACCAACCGTGGTCGAACCAGAAGATGCCGATGTCACCCGCGCGATGCGGATCCTCGCTCCGCCATGCATGACTGAAGTGCGCATAGATCGCCGCGCTGTTGTGCCGGCGATTGCGGCGCTTGGTGCCGAGTCGCGTGCCGAGGATCGTGTCCCGGCCCGACGCATCGATGAGGTAGCGGGCACGCCAGCACTGACGCGTGCCGTTCTCCTCCTGCGAAAGCACCTCGACTCCGCTTCTTCCCGACAGCTCGATCTCTTTCGCGCGGCAGCCTTCCACCACCTGCGCGCCGAGGCTCCCTGCGCGCTCGAGCAGGATGGCATCGAAGCTCGAGCGGCGTACCTCGTAGGCGTAACAGAGCGTCTTGTTCCAGCTGTCCGCGAAGTCGAAGCGCTGCGACTGGGCGTGCGCCGGGGAGAAGAACTCCACACCGTGCTTCGGCAGACCGATGGCATCGATTTGCGAGGCGACGCCGAGGCGCTCGAGCAGGGGTACGCTCGCGGGCAACAGTGACTCGCCGATGTGGAAGCGCGGATGATGGGATTTCTCGAGCACCGCGACCCGATGGCCGGCCTGCGCCAGGAGCGCCGCGGCGGTCGAGCCCGCCGGACCGCCGCCGACGATGAGGACGTCGACCTCCGAGTCCATGCCCCGGCTCACGATCGCCTCACTGTGGGGTTGCAGTGGTCGCGGGCGGCTTCTCGATGAAGTCCTTCGCCTTGTGTGCTTCGGCACGGACCTTGGAGCCGACCTGGTGGGCGCCATTCGAAATGGCGTGACCGGCCTTACGCGAATCGTGCGCGATCTGATGCCCGGCAGCTTTGGACTGGCTCGCAATGCTGTGACCGACATCCTTCGACTTGCGCTTGATCTGGTCGCGCGTACTGCGCGTGCGGTCGGCAACTGTGCGTCCGAGCTTGCGCGATCCCTCAGCGACGGAATGACCGACATGACGCGCGGTCTGCGAGACGTCGTGGCCGAGCTGCTTCGCATCCTGCTTGACCGTCGTATCAGCGCGGGCGACCGTCGTCGGTAGCACGCAGAGCGCGACCGTTGCTGCTGCGGCCGCAGTGAGGACGCGAGTGAGGGATGGCCGCTTCATGGTGATCGCAGGCTCATGAGGCCGTCAGGGCCGGGGCTGTGATGGTACCGCAAGCGTCCGAGACTTTGCGGTGCCAATTGTCACAAGCATCGGGCACACTTGACCGGATGCGCCTCGAGCTGCCGATTTCGGTCCTGAAGAACCGGTATGTCCCCGGGCGCTGGGACGTGATCGCATTCGTACTGGTCTTCGCCTTCTTCGCGTATCTCGGAGGCGCAGCCCACGGACTCACCGGCTCGCTCGCGCACCTGGAGGCGCAGCCCATCTCACTCAACCCGCGTTACCTGCCGGGGTATGCCGCGCAGACGGCGCTGCGGATGCTGCTCGCCATGGTGGCTTCGCTCGTTTTCACCTTCACCTATGCCACGCTCGCCGCCAAGAGCCGGCGTGCCGCGAGCGTGCTCGTACCGCTCCTCGATGTCCTGCAGTCCGTGCCGATCCTCGGCTTCTCCATCACCATCGTGTTCTTCCTCTCGCTGACTCCGGGGCGGGTCGCAGGCGCGGAGCTCGCGGCCATCTTCCTCGTCTTCACCAGCCAGGCGTGGAACATGGCATTCAGCTTCTATCATTCGCTGCGCAGCATTCCGGAAGAGCTCGACGAGGCCGCGCGGGCCTTTCACCTCGGCCCTTGGATGCGCTTCTGGCGGCTCGAAGTGCCGTTCGCCATGCCCTCACTCATCTGGAACATGATGATGTCGATGTCGGGTGGATGGTTTTTCGTCGTGGCGGCGGAGGCGATCAGCGTCGGGCATACGACGGTTACGCTGCCTGGTGTCGGCTCCTACATCGCGCGCGCGATTCAGGCCCGGAGCCTGACGGCGATCGGCTGGGCCATCGCGGCCATGTTCGTGGTCATCCTGATCTACGATCAGATCCTCTTCCGACCGCTCACTGCGAGTGCCGACTGGTTCCGTCTCGAACAGGAGTCGGGCCTGACACCCACGCGTTCCTGGGCGCTCACCATGATGAGACGCTCGCGCCTGCTGTTACTCGGCCGGCGAATGTTCGGCTCGGTGATCGGCCTGGGATTCAACCGCGCTCCGGTGCGCAAGCCGAAGGGTGTTCGTGCCTCCGGCTCCGCCGCGACCGGACTCCTCATCGACATGGTCTGGTATGCAGCAGTCGTGGCGGTCGGCGCGCTGGCGGCGTGGCGCATCGGTCTTTTCGTCCTCAATCACATTCCGTTGACGGAAGTCGGGCACGTCGTGGGCCTTGGCTTTCTCACATTGCTGCGGGTTGCCGTGCTCATCGCGCTTGCAAGCCTGGTCTGGGTACCCATCGGCGTCTACATCGGGATCCGCCCGCGCCTCGCACGCACGGTGCAGCCGATCGCCCAGTTTCTGGCGGCATTCCCCGTCAATCTGCTCTTTCCCATCGTCGTCTCCGCCATCGTGATGCTCAAGCTCGACCCGAACATCTGGCTAAGCCCGCTCATGGTTCTGGGCACGCAGTGGTACATTCTCTTCAACGTCATCGTCGGGGCCTCCTCGATCTCCGTCGACCTCAAGTACGCAGGGGCGAACCTGCGGGTGCGGGGCTGGCTCTGGTGGCGGCGGATCGCCCTGCCGGCGGTGTTTCCGTTCTATGTGACGGGCGCGATCACCGCCTCGGGCGGCTCGTGGAACGCCAGCATCGTCGCGGAGGTCGCAGATTGGGGCAGCAAGCATCTGACTGCCGTGGGCCTCGGCGCCTACATCGCCGATGCCACGAGCGCCGGGGACTTCCCGCGCACGGTGCTCGGGATTGCGGTGATGGCGCTGTTCGTAGTGGCGCTGAACCGGGTCTTCTGGCGACCGTTGTATGCGCGCGCGGAGCGCAAGTTTCGAGTGGCCTGACCTGACATCGAGACGACTCGACCATGAATGCCAACGCGCTCGCGCTCAATCTCGCACCGCTGCTCGACGCACGCGGCGTGTGCAAGTCGTTTCGCAAGCCCGACGGCGATGAGCACGTCGTCCTCGAGAACGTCAACCTGACACTGCGGCCGGGCGAGATCGTCGGGCTCCTCGGCCGCTCCGGGTCGGGCAAGTCGACGCTCCTGCGGCTCATCGCGGGCCTCGATGCCCCGAGCAGCGGCGTGGTGGACTATCGTGGTGCCCCAGTCGCCGGCCCTGCGCAGGGCATCGCGATGGTCTTTCAGAGCTTTGCGCTCTTTCCCTGGCTCACCGTGCTCGAGAACGTGCAGCTCGGACTCGAGGCGCTGCGTCTTCCGGAGGCTGAGATCCGCAAGCGCTCACTGCAGGCGATCGACCTCATCGGTCTCGACGGCTTCGAGTCCGCGTACCCGCGCGAGCTTTCGGGCGGCATGCGCCAGCGTGTCGGGTTCGCGAGGGCGCTGGTGGTGCATCCGAGCATCCTGCTGATGGACGAGCCCTTCTCCGCGCTCGATGTACTGACCGCCGAGACGCTGCGCAACGACTTCCTCGACCTCTGGGGTGAAGGCCAGTTGCCCATCCGCTGTGCTCCTCGTCACTCACAACATCTAAGAGGCGGTGCAGATGTGCGATCGCCTCCTCATCTTCTCGACCCATCCGGGGCGGGTGGTGAGTGAGATTCCGATCGACCTGCCGCAGCCGCGCTCACCGCTCGACCCGCGCTTCCGGGCACTCGTCGAGCTTGTCTACGTCGAAATGACGGCAAGGCCGCGCGGCGAGGGCCGTGTCGGCCCGAAGTCGGAGCGATTCGCCGGCACCGGGATCGGCACGGCCCTCATTCACGTCTCCTCGAATCTGCTGCAGGGTCTGATCGAAGCCGTGAACGAGCAGCCTTACAACGGTAAGGCGGACTTGCCGGCCATCGCGCAAGCGCTGCAGCTCGAGGTCGATGAGCTCTTCCCGGCGGCGGATGCGTTGCAGATGCTGCGCTTCGCCGAGGTGGAGGGCGGCGACATCCGCCTCACGGAGGCGGGCCTCGCCTTCGCCCGATCGGAGACCGACGAGCGCAAGCACCTCTTCGCGCGCCATCTTCTGACCTACGTCTCGCTCGCCGCGCACATCCGCCGGGTGCTCGACGAGCGCAGCAGCCACACCGCACCCAAGAGCCGCTTCTTCGATGAGCTCGAGGACTACATGGCCGAGGAGGCCGCCGAGCAGACGCTGCGCACCATCATCAGCTGGGGCCGCTATGCGGAGGTCTTCGCCTACGACGATCAGCGCCAGGTCTTCAGCCTCGAGAACCCCGCTTGACTAAATCGTCGGGAACGATTTTGGACGGCGACAGCCGGCCCGACGGGCGAGGCGCAGGGACGGGGCCTCGCAACGGACATCCCGAATCGGCCGACTCCCGCACCCACCTGCTCATCGTCGATGACGATGACGAGCTCTGCTCCATGCTCGTCGAGTACCTGGGCCCGGAGGGCTTCATCGCGGAGACGGCCGGCTCGGGCCCGGCGGCGCTCGAGCGCGTCGCCCGCGGGGCGCTCGATCTCGTAGTGCTCGATGTCATGCTGCCCGAGCTCTCGGGGTTCGAGGTGCTGCGGCGCTTGCGCTCGGTGAGCCGGATCCCCGTCATCATGCTCACGGCGCGCGGCGAGGAGGTCGATCGGGTGATCGGGCTCGAGCTCGGCGCCGACGACTACCTCGCCAAACCCTTCAGCCCGCGCGAGCTCGTGGCGCGCATCAGGGCGGTGCTGCGGCGCATGGCGGGCGAGCCGCAGCCGGTTGCCGGCGCGGTCACCTGGGGGCCGCTGCGCCTGGATCTGCGCGGCCGGCGGGCGGAGGCCGAAGGCACGGACCTGGAGCTCACGGCCGCGGAGTTGAGGATCCTCGAGCTCCTCGTTCGGGCCGATACCCGCACCGTCAGCCGCGAGGAGCTCATGCTGCAGGCGCTCGGACGGCGCCTCCTGCCGACGGACCGGAGCCTCGATACCCACGTGAGCAATTTGCGGCGTAAGCTCGGGAAACTGACGGACCGGATCTCGGTGCAGAGCGTGCGCGGATCCGGTTATGCACTGACTCAGAAATAGTATTGCCATGCGCTGCGCGCAGGACCAACGGGGTTCGCCCCGAGGCGAACCCCGTACATGAAGCGGCGCGGACGCCGAGTGAAGATTCCATGCACTCACTGTACTGGCGGATTTTCAGGTCATTCTGGCTCGCCATCGTCCTCATCCTGGTGGGGACGGTGACCGTGGCCGTGAGCGCTGCGATCCAGCGTCGCGACGAGCTGCCCTGGGTTCAGCGGGGACAGCTCTTTGCGCAGGCGGCGGTGGCCTTCGAGACCGGCGGCGCTGATTCGCTGCGCGAGTGGCTCGACTCGCTGGCGCCCGATCCGGCGTTCTCACGCACCTTCGTCGTGGGGCCGAATGGCCGCGACATGCTGGATCGGCCGCTGCCTCGCTACCTGCAGGTCCGCCTGGAAGGGCGGACCAAGCACGGGCAGAAGACGGTGCGCTCGGGCGCCATCGCTCCGGTGGGAGGGGCCCTGGTGCTGATGTCACCGGATGGCAGCACTTATCATGTCATCGTCGGGCCGATGCACGAGCGTCCGCTGCTCTTCGGGGAGCTCGAGCTTCCCACGGTGGCCGCGGCAACACTCGCCATTGCGCTCGTGGTGAGCACGGTCATCTGCTTTTTCCTCACGCGGCATCTCGTCGGCCCGATCGACCGGCTGCGCCAGGCCACACGGGAAATGGCGGCTGGGGACCTCAGCGTCCGCATGCTGCCGCGCCTGAAAGGGCGTCAGGACGACCTCGCACTGCTCGCAGCGGATTTCGACAGCATGGCGGAGCGCGTGCAGAGCCTGCTCGAGTCCAAACAGCAGCTTCTGCGCGACGTGTCGCATGAGCTGCGCTCGCCGCTCACGCGGCTGCAGCTCGCACTGTCGCTCGCGAAGCGTCAGGACGGAGGACCGGACCGGCAGTTGACGCGAATCGCGAACGAAGCGGATCGCCTGGAGCAGCTCATTGCGAGGATCCTGAAGCTCGTCCGGCTGGAGCGCCCCGTGGCCGCCTTCCAGGGCGTGCCGGTCGACGTCGGGAGGCTGCTGGAGACCATCGCGCAGGACGTCACCATCGAGGCGGAAGCACGAAGCTGCACTGTATCCGTGCAGACCGATGCGGGGTTGGAGGTTTCGGGTGATCCTGAGCTTCTGCGCAGCGCGTTCGAAAATGTCATCCGCAACGCCGTGCGCTATGGGCCCTCCGGCTCCGCCGTCGTTGTCACGGCTGCGCGGCAGAATTGGATCGAGATCGCCGTGCGCGATCACGGACCCGGTGTCCCGGAGAAGGATCTCAAGCTGATCTTCGAGCCCTTCTACCGCGTGGATGCCGCCCGGGATCGCGCCGGCGGTGGCGAGGGCCTGGGCCTGGCGATCGCCGCCCGTGCCATCGTCGTGCACGGTGGCAGCATCGAGGCCCGCAACGTTGCCGGCGGCGGCCTGGAGATCTCGATGCGTCTGCCGGCACTACAGCGACGCGCAGGAGTCACCCCCACTGCTGAGGCGGCTTAGCCAGTGCGCCGTGCGAAAGCAAATGCGTGAGCGGCCCAGGGCCGCTCCCTGGGCCGCGGGATGAAAGGCGGTGAAACGGCCGAGCTCGGCCGAAGCGCCGCAGGCGACTTCGGGCCAATTAACAATGGCCAAAAAAAACCGCCTTGGGTTGAGCCCAAGGCGGCAGGCTTCCGACGGTGCCCGCGAAGTGCGGGAGCTGCCGGCGCCTGCTCGAGTCTCAGGGAGGGGGGAAGTCTCGAGCGCGACCGGCACACCGGGATCACAACGCAATCGTGTGTGCCTCAATCCTCAATGGGTTGGACGCATGAGACCCGCGGAAGTTGAGCGAATTCACGTTTCTTTGGATTTCTAGAGATCCGCGCGACAGATCCGCACGGCAGGTAACATTCGCTCACCATGTACATCCCGCAGGCGTTCGGCACCCAGAACCCGGCAGCGCTCGACCGGCTGGCGGCCTACAACGCTTTCGGCACTCTGGTCTCGCAGAGCGACGGCGCACCGCTCGCTTCCCACCTGCCGGTGTTGTATCGCCGAGCCGAAGGACGAGTGAGGCTCGCCGGACACTGGGCGCGCGCCAACCCGCAGTGGCGGGACATCGAGGGGCAGCGGGTACTTTTCATTCTGCACGGCCCGCACGCCTACATCTCGCC
>Ga0134125_10004276_pt1 | contig 16359 bp, 7 predicted proteins | sample KB31751_FD_96464 | JGI IMG/M metagenome (GOLD analysis project Ga0134125, IMG submission 96464) | Terrestrial soil microbial communities with excess Nitrogen fertilizer from Kellogg Biological Station, Michigan, USA - KB3-175-1 | ecosystem: Environmental > Terrestrial > Soil > Unclassified ...
GATCGAAGTAGACGATCTGATTAAAGACAATCACATCAGCATGCTCAACCACGGCGGCTCAATTGCGATCCTGAAAACGGGCTTATACCGGTTCACAACAGAACCGGCTCCGACCGCCGCAGTGATCGATGGCAAGGCGGAGGTCAACCTGGGCGACAGGAAAAAGGAGATCGGGAAGGGGCGGCAGGTAGTGATCGCGCCGGAACTGAAAGCCGAGAAGTTCGACCGGAAGAAGGAAGACGACCTGTACGCGTGGAGCAATGTTCGATCGGAGTACGAGGCGGCGGCCAGTTACCAGGCGGCGAAGAACGTCACCATCAATAACTACGGCGGCTGGGGAGGCCTCGGTTTCGGCGGCGGATACGGCCCTGGATGGTACTGGAACAGCGGCTTCAACAGTTGGGCGTGGCTGCCGATGAACGGCGCTTTCTACAGCCCGTTTGGATACGGCTTCTATGGCCCGGGCGTTCTGCCTTATGCGCCGGTGATTGTTGCACCTATTTACGCCGGGGGTGGCGGCTACGTGAAAGGCGCCAAAGCTTCCGGGCAGACGCCAGGAAAGACGGCTACTGTGCCCATCAGCCCGAGGAATCCTCCGGCGGTCGGCGTGACGGCGCGTTCGCCTTACGCGAACCAGGCCGCACGCAGCCAAGCCTCCCGATCCTTTGCTAACCGTGGTGGCTATCGAACGGCGACGGGCGCGCCAGCAGGTAACTTTGGCGGCGGCCGGGTCAGCGGTGGAGGCGTACGGATGGGCGGCACGCGAGGCTACTCCGGCGGCGGAGGCCGTGTTGCAGCTGGCGGTGCTGGTGGCGGCGGGCACGTCGGTAGTTCCTTTCCAAGTGGCGGAGCTGGGCGAGGCGCTGCCCCGGGTGGCGCAGGCGGGGTTGCCCACAAATAACCCTGAGCTCAATTCCAGCGATCTGAAACTCCGGAGTTAATACGGCTGGGCCAGGGCATAACATAGGCAAAGCATGCCCTATCTATTGAAATCTGAGCCCGAGGCGTATTCCTTTTCGGATCTTGAGCATGACGGGGAGACCGTTTGGGATGGCGTTACAAATCCCGCTGCTGTTAAACATTTGCGGGAGATGAAGCACGGGGATGATCTTGTCATTTATCACACCGGCACGGAGCGTCAGGCGGTTGGCACGGCTACAGTGATTAGTGTTGATGCAAGCGATGCGAAAACACCGCTGGTCCGCATCAAGGCGGGCCATCGCCTGAAACACCCTCGTACTCTCGCGGAAGTGAAAGAACACAAGATCTTTGCGGATTCTCCACTGGTGAAACAAGGCCGGCTCTCGGTCGTGCCGCTGACCGAGGGGCAATACGAGTGGCTGACGAAAGGATAATCTTGAAAGCGCTCATCCGGTTGAGACCAGTATCGGAAATGCTGGAAGTGGTTTAAAATCAAGAGAGCCAAAAATTGTCGGGGCGTAGCGCAGCCTGGTAGCGCACCTGCCTTGGGCGCAGGGGGTCGTGTGTTCAAATCACACCGCCCCGACCAAATTTCCTGCTGGTTCCAAAGAAGATCGTCGATCGGCGCTCCATCGCTTTCGCTGTTCCTTTGCCTCTACTGTGCCAAAACTGTGCCAAAACCCGGTTCAGCCGGGCCCTGTGCTGTGCCAAAACCCGGACCGGTTTCGTTTGCCTGCCGGTTGAGTTTCGCCAGCGCCTCACGCTTCATCTGCAGCTTCATTTGCGAATACTTCTTGAACACCTTGGCGTCGCCCTGTCGGAGCAACTGCGTCACCCACTCGCCCGCGACGCCGCCGGCGCTGAGCCGGGTGGCGTACGTCGAGCGGAGATCGTAGATGCGGAAATACGGCACCTTCGCCCGACGCAACGTCGCGTGCCAGGCGGTCTTGAACGTCTTCTGATGACCGCTGGCATTCTCATCGCTCGGGAAGAGGTACTCGCCCGGCCCTGAGATCGCGAGTTGCTTTGTGAATGCAGCAACCGCGATATCCGTCAACGGAACCTCGGCGACTCCGTTGGGCATCTTCGAGTCGGGAATCCACACCGTCCGCTTCACCAGATCGAGCTGATCCTTCTTCATCGGCGTCAGCTCTTTGTAGATGCGTAATCCGGTTTCGGTGACGATGCGGATGACATTGCGCAAGTACTCCGGCGCCGCGAACTCGATCTTCTGCTGCTCCGACCACGTCACGTAGTCCGGCCGGAACAGCCCATCGACCCGTGCCGGAAACTCGACGCCTGCGCATGGATTCGCAAACAGGAAGTAACGCGCGCTGTCAGTGGCACGTTTGCCACCACTCTCGGCAAGTTGCTGCGACGACTCTTCCCGCGCAAAGGACCGGCCCCGACAGGGAAAGTCGATTAGAAGTGGGTCAATGCTGACAACGGCGGGGACGATCCGAGAAGCAGAAAATGACATCTCGAGCTGGCCGAGGATTTGAAGCGCGGCCAACTGTTCGCGGCTCTGGGCGTGATCAGATAAAAGCGCGATACACTCGATCGTCAAAGCCATTCGCCGCAGAAGCGTGAGATTATAGCCCAATGGCAGACTCTGCGTCCCGGGACGAGCACATTTGCCTTTCGCGCCGAGACTTGTGCCGGTCTCTTGCCCTTCTATTTCCTTCCGCATCCTTCGACGCTTTCGCACAGTCCCCTTCGTCAGAGGATCTCGACTTTCTTCATGGCCTGGACGAATACGAGGCCATCCGCCGTATGCTCCCGAATTACATGGAACGGGAGGGCCACGCTTTGGTCGGGTCCCGAAAGCACTCACTCAATATCTCGACATCGGAGGCTTTGGCGCAACGCCGTCGATTTGTTCGTGAACGCATTCTGCACGCCATCGGTGGTCTCCCGGAGCGCACTCCTCTGAATGCCCGAACTATCGGCACTTTGGAGCGCGACGGCTACAGCATCGAAAAAATCATCTTCGAAAGTCAGCCGAAGTTCTACGTAACGGCCAATCTCTACCTGCCCAGAACCGGCCATGCTCCCTATCCCGCTGTCTTGTATCCACTCGGCCACGAACTCGGCGGCAAGTCCAATCCAACATGGCAACAGATGTTGGCTACGCTCGCCCGGAAAGGCTATGTTGCGCTCACATGGGATCCGCTGGGACAGGGTGAGCGCGTACAGCTTTACAGTGCTGATCTGCGCGACTCTCTGCTGCGCTCCTCCACCACGGAACACACGATTCTTGGCATTCAGTGCCTGCTTACCGGCGAGCACGTTGCGCATTATACGATCTGGGATGGAATCCGCGCGCTTGACTACCTGCTCTCCCGAAAGGAAGTCAATCCCGAGCGTGTCGCGATAACGGGCAACTCCGGTGGTGGAACGCACAGCGCTTATCTTGCTGCTCTGGACGATCGCATCCGCGTGGCAGCACCCTCCTGCTTCATTACGTCGTGGCACTGGATGCTGAAGACGCTCGGCCCGCAGGATGCTGAGCAAACATTTCCAGGCTGGCTTGCCGATCGTTTGGACTATCCAGATTTCATCTATGCCGCCGAGCCGAAGCCTTATTTAATTCTTTCGGCCATCCGCGACTTCTTTCCGATCGATGGCGCGCGAGAGGCGTTTCAGGAAGCTGCGGATACCTATTCGGCGTTGCCCAACAGCCCAACAGTGGAAATGTTCGAGGCCGACGACGGCCATGGCTACTCGCATCCGCGCAGAATGGCTGCATACGACTGGCTCTCCCGGCAACTGCGGGGAACGGGAGATAAGACTGAGGAGATCCCTGTCGAGCCTGAATCAGCCGAAACCCTGTTCTGTACATCGACCGGGCAGGTGGCCACGTCGCTGGGCGGCGAAACCGTTTTTACGCTCAACCAGGCTCGGGCTAAGCGACTTCAAAAGAGCCGCCCCCAGCTGGCAGATGCCCCGGATTTCCAGGCTTATCGGGAGAGAGTTCGCCAAGCGGCGGCCCGGCGGAGTGGCTATCAACCTCGATCCGGCTCGGTCCCGGTAAGGTATTACGGAACGATCCAAGGTGATAGTTATCACATCGAAAAGCTCATCTATGAAAGTGAACCCGCAATACTGGTCCCATCGCTCTTATACGTGCCTGATGCAGCGCGGGCGCGCAAACCTGTGGTTCTTCTCGTTGACGGGGAAGGGAAATCCGCCACAACGACAATGGCAAGGCAGTTCGCCCGAGCCGGTCTTGCCGTTCTGTGTGTCGATCTGCGCGGCATGGGAGAAACTCGAATAGCACCAGACCTGAACGATTCCGAGTTCTATCGCTACTTCGGCGATTACGAAGACGGAATGACGGCGATTATGATGAATCGAACGCTGGTCGGCATGCGAGCGCTGGACATTGTTCGCGGGCTCGACATGCTTGCGGCCCGGCCTGACGTGGATGCGGATAAGTTCCGCGCGATTGGGAGGAATTCAGCAGCCGTGCCCGTGCTTTACGCCACTCTTTTCGACAGTCGGATCAAAGCACTTAGCCTCGAACGAATGCTGATCTCGTATCAGGCGGTCGCTTCCACTCCCATGCACCGTCTCATCTTCGAACAGATCGTCCCCGGAGCCCTGCTTGATTTCGACCTGCCGGACTTGGTGGGTGTGCTCGCCCCGCGAAATATCTGGATCTCTGATCCCATGACGCCTACCAATACCGCGCTGCCTCATGCCGAGTTCCTGGAGACCTATGCTCCCGCGGTAAAGGCGTTCTCTCTTGCTTCGGCGTCTGGCAAACTGCGTCTGCAACACGCGCTCGCGGACGACGAAGATGCCGCGCAATATTATCGTGAGCTGCTCAGCTCCTAACGTGGTGAGAGCGGTGCCCCAACCTCTATGACTGACTCCAGCGAAGCCGAGATTGCCGCGACGTATTCGACGGTAATCGGGGCGTCACTGTCGTTCTCGACATAAAGCACCAGCGGCGCGGGTTCGGGTCTAGCTAGTTAATCGCGAACTGTGAACGCCCGTTCCATAGCGTGACCTGTCATCACGTCGCGAACCTTCAATAGCCATTTCCCGGGTGGGTCATTGTGAGCGAGCGAGACCGTCACGGTATGAGGCGTGGATTTGAGCAGCACGTTGCGCGCGTAAAGCTCGCAAGCCTGTCCCGCAGGCGTGAACAGCTCCAGCCGCATGACCCGGAACGCCCCTTCGGGCAAAGGAGCCTTGTCCGTCATTGTGATGGCGAACAGAGTGCCTGCTTGAACCTGCTCCGGAGCGTCAATGCGGTATTCAGGAACCGGCCGGAGCGCGCGGGTGAAAGTCAAAGGACTCCAAGGTTGCAGCATCGCCTTATGGACGGCCGCCGACCCGAGATCCTGACAGGCGCGAATGTCGTAGGTATGCATTGCACCGGACCAGGAGATCGTGACTTCCGCAGGCTCTTCTAGAAGCGCGTTACTAATCTGTCCTGCCCATTCACCCGCCTTCTCGGTCGGGTAGTCGCCCCATCCCCCATCATCGAATTGCGGATTACGGAAGATCGCCACGTGTTCATAGGCGCCATTCGCAAAACGAACAATCTCTGTTCCAGACAAGCGCTTTCCATCGCTGTCCATCACGCGCACAGGAGGCTCAATCTTCGCCAAGGCCAAAGTGCTCTCCAGGAGATCCGGCAAACTCGTCTCGGAATGGGGCTGCAGCCGCTCATAGGCGTAACTGGAAATCTCCAGATTGAGAAAGACAGCCTTGCCCTGACCGAATTCGTTCACAATCACAAGCGGCACGCTGCCGCTTTGCGCGAGGGGTTTACCACTTGTTACCCCCAGTGTTTCATCACCAGCGGTAACGTGGAGCTGCTTTCCACTGAGGTGCAGCGACTCGTGATCGGCGAGGCCCTCAGCAGGTTGCTTCCTGCTCTGCGCCCCGGTGTGGCGAATACCAAAGACATCGTTCAGTTGGCCCTGGTCCAGGTCACGGCCGTGTTCGTTCATGGAGGCCACGCGGTAATCCGCAATTAGCAGCCCGCCTGCGCGAACAAATTTCCGAATCGCACTTGCCTCGGCTGCGCTCACGGCCAGCGATTGCGGCATGATGAGGACCCGATATTGGCCGGTCGCCAGTTTTCCCTTTTCGATATGGCCGCGGCCTACAAATTCGTACTGAAACCCGAGGTCTTCAATGAGCTTCGTCCAACTGTTTCTCACGCCCGTGAAATGGCTGTGGCGGTCGCCACCGCTATCCCGCATCCACTTCCGCGCGTTTTGAACATTGTCGAGCAGCCAATGAACCTGCATTGACGCTTGAGAATAGTGGATTGCGATCCCGTCGTGTAGACGACGGCTGTTGAGAAAGAGCTTTCCAACACCGTTATGGAGTTCGTTGAAAAGGTCGGAAAACGTATCGGCAGAAGGCGTAAGCTGGCGGGTGCGCTCGTCGATGAATCGGTATTCAGGCAGAAGATCGTCCCAGATCAGCGCACCTCTGTGGCCATGAAACAATCCCCACCAGATGGGTCTTGCCGCGCGTTTTTGGGTCACACGATCCGCTGCCGTAAGAGGTTTTCCGGGCTGGTGCTCGAACCCGTGCGTCGAAACCATGATGACGCTGGGATTGAGTGAGCGAATAACCTCCACATTGTTGCCGATGTTATATGGCTCGATTACGTCGATGGCCCTTACCACGTTTTCATAGTTGTACCAGCCAAAAGCAAAGGGCGCCTGGCCGCCTTCAGTCGAGCAGCGGGCGTGCGAATCCTCCGCTTTGCACACGGCGCGAGCCCGCGCAATGGCGTCCGCAAATGTTTCATCCATGTAGTTCCGAAAATCGCACCACGGGGAGACATTCCAGCCTTCCGTCGTGTGAACTTGCGAGAGCTCCTGATAGAAGCGCTTGAGAAATGCAGCCACTTGTAACCAGGAAGTGAAAGCCGTTGGACGATCGGGAGCTCCCCATCCGGTCTGGCTGCCCCAAAGTTCGTTGGCTTTTTGAAGCGAGCCCAGATGTCGTTCCAGGGCCGCCGCGGTGAACTCGGGAACCGACCTTGTCGCCCGCACGACGGCAAGCAACGGCTCCCACATTTCGCGATCCGCGGCGCTCGTGCCAGCAGGGAAATCGGTGCCCCATTCCTTATTGAGGCGGGCGAGCGAACCATAACGGGCGCGCAGTGCGGCGACCGCGACAGCATCGAAAGCGCGATCGGTAGTGGTATAGCCGGCCATGAGGTCTCGCCGCGCCCATTCAGAGCCGTTACGAACGCTGTCGTCATCCCACCGGGTCAGTTCGCCCACCGACCATTGCTCACCCACGGCTCCAGGCGAACCGTACACCTTGCGCAGATATTGGGCGAATCCGCTGACACAGTAGTCGGAGTGGCAGAAGTCATTGGGGCGAATCTGGTCTCCTTGCCCCAACTCATCGGCGATGTTATAGAAGAGCGGCCGAAAGGCGCGATGAAGACGCACGTAACGCGTCAGGTGCTCGCGCACATACTCGTCAGTTTTTGGGTCGTTAACGCAGGGTTTCCGAACCCAGAGATCCAGATTGTTGCGATCAAACTCGATTTGCGCCAGCAAGCCTCTCCAGAGGGGTTGATCCTTGTGGTAAATCGAGAACACTTCCCACGCCATCTGCTCTACGTAAAAATCGAAGTCGTTATTCAGCACGGCGCTGAAATCTTCATCGCGGTAAGCGATGGTCCCATTCACCCCTGCCTTGCGCAGCATGTCATAGAATCCATCAGGGTAGTGGGCCCAACTGATCACTTGAAAGTCGTCCCACGCTTCCGGCGCCGGCGAGATCAGGAATTGCGCTCCTTCGGTCTGTTCGACACCATCGACCCACACTCGAACCCAGTTCCGATAAGTCAGGCCTCGGACTATTTCGAACGAAAAGTTCAGCGGCATGACTCCGGAAGCGGAAGGTTGCAATTGTGCTTCGTCCGCGATCCGTCCGAAGCTGTCCATCCAGCGAACTACAACGGATTTTGAGGCGGGCAAGCGAAATGCGACCTCGCCCGTGAGCATGCTGTCCAAATCGTAGAGCCCGCGATCCAGCTTGACTCGCGATACCACAGAACTCTCGGCATTTGCCGGAGCAGCTTGAGCGGCTGCCATCGAATCCTCTCCTGCGGCTGTACTCAGGATTGGTGTCGCGAAAGCAACTCGGAGAAAAGCGCGACGCGACGCAGAACGATGCTCACTCATGAATAGATCCTAGTTCACGAATTCAACGTAGCCGTGGCGTTCCAAAAAACGAAAATAGCCTACAAAATCAAAGTTCGTCGGCCCGGCCTCCAGCCTGGTGAGGCGGATCACTTCCGAAAGGTTGCGCTTGCCATCGCACCAGTAGAGCGCCAGAGTTGGTACGGTGGCCCAGGCTCCCGAGGGATAGCCTTCCCATTGATCCTCAGGCAAATCATCGAGCGGGATAGTACCGGGTCGTTTTCGTTTCACGATGATGTGGGCAGTGTCTCCTTGTTCGCCGGAGGTCGGCCGTGCCTGTATCCCTGCCGCCTGGAGCCGGTCCTTTTGAGCGTTTCCGAATGCCGCGAGCCGTTCGCATAATGGATGTAGCGAGTTCAGGAGAGCGGCGCGATGCGCTTCCGGCGCCAACCGGCTTACGCTCTGGATCGCTCGCTTCCCGCGTTGCACTTCGTAATCGATGCGCTCGAATCCGTCGCTCGCATCTTTTCCGGAGAATGCGCTATCGAGCGATTGGGACACGGCGGCGCTGACTTGTTCCATAGCCCGATCCAGCGTGACGCTTGCCAGCCAGGGGATCTGGCGCTCATCGGCAGCAGCGATGAAATAAATATAAGTCGCGATTATCGAGCTCAAATCACGCAGCGATCGCGGATCGACCGTGTCCGGGCGGTCTGCCGTATTGTGATGGGATATTACTCCTGTTCCGCTGTATGGCCAAACCGTGGAAACGCCAATCGTGGGATCGCTCAGATACGAATCGGTTCCTGGCGCGTAGGGTTCCCAATGCCATCGCCGGCCAGCAAGAAGATCGGAGCCGGGCGCAACCGTGGAGAGATAGGCATCCGCGATGCGGAGGACCAAAGCATCCGTAAAGGAGCTGGCAACGTGTGGATTCAGATGAAAGGTATATTCGGTGCCCGCGAGGTTATATAGACCGGCCGGCGCATCCACGGCCATGGCCGCCACCGTGTGCTTCATCCGCTCAGGATGCGTGATGACGTAATGCATCGAGCCATAGAGTTCCGGCATGGTAAGAATGCGGATGCTGCGCCTGGGCCGCGGCAGTTTGCCGGAATCGACGAGCGAACGCAATGCCGTCATTGCCTCAATCATGGCGGAGACGCCCGTTGCGTTATCGTTCGCGCCCTGTTCCGAGCTATGGCCCAGTACAAGCACTTCTTCTTCTGGATCGGTCCCCGGCAGCACGGCCGTGACATAGGGATACCGGCCTACGTAATACCGGCTATCCACTTGTGCGCGAACTCTTACGTGCCGGCCTTCGCGAAGCCACGTCCGCAGTTGCTGCGCGTTGCGGGGCGTGATGGAAAACGATAGTAGCGCCGTACTGGTTTTGGTGAAACCCCATCCGTTATCGCCCCACGCGTTGATCCACTGCCGATCATCCTGAAGCTCGGGATCTTCACTGAAGCCGTTGATGGCGCCCAGAGCGCCATAATGGACGAGCTGCCATTTCAACCCGGCCGAGTTTTTCTCCGTCAGCACCAGCTTTCCCTTCACCGCCGTCCAGGGAGTCGACGCAAGATCGACAACCTCCGCTACTATGCCTTCCGGCGGTGTGGGTCCGCACCACATTCCAACCGATGCTGGAACCGCCTGATAATCTGCCAAACTCAGATGCTCCGGCTGTAAAACTTCCAGCCGTGCACTCTTCACATCCCAGGCAAGCGGCATGGTCCAATAGCCAAACTGGCTTTTGCCATCTGCCGGCGCGCCAAGAATCTCGATGTTTGAAAGCCCGCCCTCCGATAATCGCCGGCTGAGATATTGCGCCGTCTGCTCGAATTTAGGGAAAGTGAACCAACGATCGGTGGAATAGACCGAGCGCATGGTTTCCATGGCGCGCTCGGGTTTCACAGCGGATTGTACTGCCGAAATCACGGGACTCAGGGGAGACGTTTCCGCCGCAAAGGTGCTCAGTGAGAGCATGGACACACAGAGCAGACTCCGAATCGTGTTGATCATCAAAACACCTCCACTGCGGCGGTGCGCGTGATCCCGCTCAGCAGATCTTTAACCTGCACATGCCAGATTCCGGCAGCATCGTTGTATGCCACGGGAATGGACCAGACGGCCCGGCCGTGCGGAGCGCGAACGTTTCCCGAGTAAGCGGAGAAGGTACGGCCAGCCGGGTCCATAACGTCCACGTGCAGAATGTCCACCGCAGCGGGCGTGGGGCTGCTGAAGCTGATACCAAGATGGCCGGTTCCCCCGCGCATGACGCGTGCCGGTGCCGACAACGTGAGCGCCGGCAGAGGCTCTGCTGAAACCGCATAGATGACTGGCTCATACGGATCGAGGTCAACGCGCAGTTCGTGTCGCATCCCCAGCGCCTTTCCATCTCGTAGGTCATAAACGGAGAGCGTCTCGGGCAAGGTGAGCTTCAGCGCACGCCTTTGCGCAAAATGCTCGTTGGAACGGAAATCCGGCGGGCCAAGTTCGTCAACGCGGAGTGATGGATTGCTGAGGAGTCCCAGGATGGTGACATCCCCGTTACGAAAAACGTGCGTCTCCACGCCGGATACGGGACGGCCCTGTTCATCGGTCACTGTAAATTGGGGCCGCACGCCGGCGGAGCTAAACAGACGCGCCGCGAGTTCCCGGGTTTCATCACCCTTTTCTATGATCCGCTGCTGCTGATAGGCGAGCACATCGGACGTTAGAGTGATCGCCTTTCCTTTGCCGAAGGTGTGCTCACCCTGGTTTCGGCCCACGCCGGCGAACAAATCAGAAAGTTGCGATTGCGGCAGCCTGCGGCCATGCTCGTCGAACATCCCCGGCTCACCATCCGCAATCACCACACCGCCCTGCGCGACGAACTCATGAATGGCCTTCGCTTCCGCCGTCGATAGCGCGCTCGAACGCGGCAGAATCAGCACGCGATATCCGCCTCGGAGAAGTTCGTTCTGCTCCACCTGGCCGTAGGAGACGAAGTTGTACTGGAGGCCCGTGTCCTCGATCAGGCGACACCACGATTCACGCAGCCGCATGAATTCGTTTTCCGTTCTTTCCGCCTTCGGGCTGCGTATCCAGTCGCCCCCGCGGCGTTTCGTTTCGAGAAGCCATTCCACGCGGAGGCTTGGCTGCGAATAGTGGATCGCAATCGGATCGGCCTGACGCCTGCTGCCGATCAGCAGAGCTCCGAGTCCGTTCCGAATCTCGTTGTAATAGCTCTCCGCCTCGCGGCCTCGCTCCTCCACATTGCCCGCGTTGTCGACGTATTCGTGCTTGTCATCCCACAGGATTAATCCGCGGTTTCCATGCAGCAGCTCGTACCATACCCGGTGCCGTTCCCACGGCCCGTGTGCAAAAGCCGTCGTCAATACCGGCATGCGTCGGTTTAAGGACCGGATGATTTCGATGTTGTTGCCAATATCGTACGGCTCGATTGCTGTGAGCGCCTGCGTGATGCGCGAGTAATCGTAGCCGCCCCAACCGGGCATCTGTCCGCCTCCGACGCCCACATACGCTTCCGGATCTATCGAGTGAATCGCCTCTGTACCCATTTTCAGCGCGTTCGCATAACAGATGTCCATCCATTCCTTGAAATCGTTCCACGCGGAAAAATTATCGTCGCTCTTCTTCATCACCTGATCGGTGGTAAGCGGTATGACCGAATTCCATGTGGCAAAAGTCGTGCCCCACTGCCGGTTCAGCGCCGCCAACGTGCCGTACTGCTGTCGAAGCCACTCGCGCATAGGCACAAGAGATTGGTCGGAAAAATCGAAATCCCATTGTGCTTCCAACTCCGCGATGCCGGTCTCATCACCCAGACTGTAGAAGAACGGCCGGTAGGGCGAGAAAAACTTCGCTGATTCCACCAGGCGATCGTGAATTTTCTTCAGCCAATCCTGGTCCGTTAAACTAGGATGCCGTTTGAATGGCTCCAGGCTGGCCGGATCGTTATGGTGCGCCAGCTTTGCCTGAATGAATTCATAGCCATTGTTGCGATCGCCATAGTAGTGATGGTATGCGGAGTAGAAATCCGTGGCGACGTTCTCGGCGTACCAGCGCAGGTTGTTTTTCAGGAGAAATTCGGGAAGGGCTTGTTGACGGCCGCCCCACTCGCCGCCATTGACGCCCAGTTCTGTAAGTTTTGCGACCAGCTCCGGGCTGTAATCCTGCCACATGATGATGTCGTAATCCCACCACGTATGCACCGGCGGTTTGGCGATAAACGTAAGCTGCGCTTCTTGATCGCGGCGATCTGCCTTGCCATTCTTGTCCCGGCCGTCGAGCACTAAATGCCCTTTCAGCACGTTCTGCATCGCCTCCGCGCGGCGCAAATCGAGGTCGAATCCGATGTCCGTCTCATCGTTCAGTTCCACCGGTATCGTGCGCCGATCTATCACTCGTCCGTAGGAATCCGTCCATTCGATTGAAAGCTCGCCGCGACCGGTGACAAGAGGAGCGCTTCGAAAGATGGCACGAACGGGCCCGTTTCGCTCCAGCGCGGCAGAAGGAAGGATCAGCTCCGCTCCGAACACTGTCGTCCAGGAGACAACAAGCAAGAGGAAAGCGGCCAGAACCGCGAACATTGCGCGCATGTGGCTAAAGATTATATCGGGTGCATAAAATCTGATGGAAACGAGTACGTCAGAAGAAGCTATGGCCGCTTGCCGCTGAGGGCTGCGAAACACCAAAGAATTTCAAAATCGAAGCAGTCACATCGGGAATTTTGGGATTTCGCGGGCTCACTCTGCTGCTGGTGAATAGAACACCGGGAACATCCGCTGGGTTGATGCAGTGGTCGCCGATCCACGCGTCATTATTGTCTTCGATCTCTTCGGCCGGTGTCTCCCCGAGCCCGGTCTGCCAGGAGGCGCGATAACCTGCGCCGTAGCCGACAATTAAATCCGGCGCCACCCCGGCATCCTGCGGTGTCGCGTTCACTTCATATACGGCTTCGACGATGCGCCTGCCATTCACCGGGTCACGCCATGCCAAGAGCTGCTCACGAAGGTTCTCCACCGTTGCGCGGCTTTGCCTGCCGGGCGCGACAATCCCATGCGCTTCTCTGCCCTTGCGATTTAGGTATAGCCCATTCAGACCGACTGCATACGCTTCCGTGGATGACCAATCCAGGCTGCCTAAAGTTGCGTCCGCGCCGGGTGCAGCACCCTTCAGAGCGAGAAATCCCCGATGGCTCAACCAAGTGTTTAGATTTACGGATCGCTCGAAAGTCGTAAAGCCGTGATCGGACAACACAATCAGTTCAACGGCCGGAAAAGCTTTTCTTACCTCGCCGATGCACTCGTCAATTGCGCGGTACACATCGAGCAGTTCCGATTCGTGCCGTTTCCAAAGCATGTGAGAGTTCTGATCGACGGAGGAAAAATAGAAGAACAACAGTCCTCCGGAATAATGCCGAAGTGAGTATCTGAGAAGACGGCGTTCATCTTCGAATACCAGCCGCGTCTGTGCCCTAAACTCCGGCAAAGTCAATATTTGCTGGCGCAGAGCCGAAGTGTCCTCCGGAGTACCCATAGTGAAGAAGCGGCCGGTTTCGCGCGCGATTGTACGGCTCCAGTTTGGGGGGGCGGCTATGGGAAGAGCCGGTGAGATCGGATCGATATTAAGGGCGGAGATGTACAGCTCAAAACGGGGATGCAACTGCTTCGCAAACACCCGGAAAATGCCACTGATAGAGGAGAGATGAGGGATAAGCGCAAAATCAGCTACCATCCATTCGGACCACTCGCCTTCACGAATAATCGTAACGTCCTCGCCCGTTTGTAAGCGCGCAACCGAATAATCTCGATCCACATCGACCAGCAGACTAGCCGAAGTAAATGCATGATCTTTACGCAGCGGATTGGGAGGACCCTCCACCGGCAGCACCCCATGCCCGTTCTCGAGGCTGACCTTGATGATGCGCCCGCCTGGAACGGAGCGCGAAAGCTCCTCAGGGTCATCCGTGTAGAAGCTGAAGGTGCCCAGCGTGCCCCGAAGATCTGGCGTGCCCATGCCGGAAATCGCGCGTCCGGCCCCTACCGGCGGGTAATTGGTGGGCATTCGCATGATGGTGACGGGCACCCGATGTTCGGACAATAATTGCCAGAACGGCGTTCCGCGGCGCAACGAGATCACGCGAGAGCCGGACAGCGGCAGGATATATGGCCCGAGCGGCACCATCCATCGCGGCGCTTCGGTCCGAGACATCGATGAAAACGGCTGTAGAGTCCGAGCATCGCGATGAACGAAATCGAAAATGCCGTGTTGGGCCGGTTCGAGTCCTGTAATAAAAGTGGACCAGGCAACCGGGCTTTGCGGTGGTGTGGTTGTTCCAAGCCGGCTGAAATGCCCGCGATCGCGAAGACTTGCGAGTTGAGGCAGGTCTTTCCAGTGGCGCTCCACGAAGCCCGGATCCATCCCGTCCACTCCGAGGACGATCAACTTCGGGCTTTGACGAGTACGGTTCGAAAGATGGCATGCCGCTAGACAGACGCTCAGCGCGATTGCCGCAGCAGATGCGAGGCAGCGCGAAAGACTGAAGCGGCGGTCTCTTATTGGGACGATCCCCCAAGATAGCCAAGACTGCGCAGACGCTCCATTGTCTGCTGGTCGAGCGGTGATTGGCCCGCATGGCCAATGATGCTTCTGAGCTTATTCTGAGCTTCGATCCAATGCGCGAGCATTGCGACCCTCTCTTCCACTTCATGTGGATGCTGCGCTGAGATATCGTGCCGCTCGCTTCGGTCGGCAAAGCGGTCATAAAGCTCTACCTTCTTGAGACCGGACTTTGCCGCTTTGTTGCGGTAAATGAATTTCCAATGCGCGTCGATGATGGCGAAGTCGTCTACGGTGTTTTCCGGCACGAGTCCTTCCTTCCGAACGGCCGCGAAACGCGATGCCACGACCAGACCTCGTCGCGTGAATGCGTGGCCCCGAGTTACTGGCGCAAGGCTCTGGCCTTCCACCACGGGCGGGATCTTGAGTCCAAGCAGGTCGAGCACGGTCGGCATCACATCGATGAGTTGAACGGGTTCGCTGACCCGGCGCGGAGTTGGAAAGAGTGCCGGATTCCACATGAGAAACAGGGTGTGGGTGAGTTCCTGATAGACGGTGTGTCCATGTGCCGTCCAACCATGATCCCAGAACTCCTCACCGTGATCGGAGACCACGATAATCAGCGTGTTCTGCAGTATCCCAAGTTGCTTTAGCGTTGCTACCAGCAGCTCCAAGCTGACATCGTTGTGCGCAATCTCGCCATCGTAGCGATCCACTGCCTGCCGGATAAAGCTATCCGGATCCATTCCCGCCTTACGGCAAATCTCGGGGCTGATGACTACGCCTCCGCCGTACTCGTGATTTGTCCGGAAACTGGAGTACTCGCGGTTGAAAGCAGCCGTGTCGCCGGGATTGGCAAACATGGCTTCGAATGGCGGCGGGGGTTCATAAGGCGCGTGCGGATCCGTAGCATGCGCGTATAGGAAGAAGGGTTCGTCGTGATGTTGGTCGAGCCACGGGAACACCACTCTGTTCAATGCCGCCGAATCGGTGCCGCGATCCGTTCGTGCATTGATTTGCCTTGAAATGACTGGATACTCAAGCAGATAATCGAAGCCGCGCTCCAACCCTGTCGCCCTGCCAACAAACGGGCTCGAGACGATGCTCGCTGTTACATATCCGGCGGCACGTAGTTGCTCGGCGAGCGTGCTCGCGCCGCTGGGGATTGTATCCGCGTCCGACCTTATTCCGTGCGTAAAGGAATAGAGGGAGGTCATTAACGACGCAATGGATGATTTGGTCCAGGTTGCCTGGGCCTGGCAATCGTCGAAGACAACACCGGACGCGCCTAGCTTCTTCAGGAATGGCGTTGTGTTGCGGGCGTAGCCGTAGAGGCTCGAATGGTCCGCGCGCAACGTGTCGATCGTGTAGATCAGAATGTTAGGACGATTCTTCTTCGCTGGAGTAGTTAGTAGCGGGTTCGTCCAAAGAGCGACCTCGCCTGCCTGACTGGATTCGGTCCGGAATTGCAGGCTAATAGTGCGTCCGCCCCAGCGCGAAAGGTCGACGTCAGCATCCTCCCATTGATTCGGATTGCCGAGAGTTGTCGAGAAGACAACCCCCGGAGCACCCTCTACCAACACCTGAAATTTCACGGGACTACCATTCGCAGTAATTCCCATGCCGAAATGCAGATGGGCATTCGAGGCAACCGAAACCGGGAAAACAACGCTGGAGGGCGAGTGGACGTACATGGCATTGCGATATTCATCGCGCTTGCCAAGGGTCTCGA
>Ga0134125_10004277_pt1 | contig 16359 bp, 9 predicted proteins | sample KB31751_FD_96464 | JGI IMG/M metagenome (GOLD analysis project Ga0134125, IMG submission 96464) | Terrestrial soil microbial communities with excess Nitrogen fertilizer from Kellogg Biological Station, Michigan, USA - KB3-175-1 | ecosystem: Environmental > Terrestrial > Soil > Unclassified ...
CTTCCCCATGTCCTGGAAGATGGAGGTGATCTTGGGGACCACCACCACCATGAGGACGCCCATGATCACCGTCCCCAGCACGACCATGATGATCGGGTAGGTGAGCGCGCTCGACACCTTCGAGCGCAGCGCGTGCTGCGCGTCGAGGAAGTCGGCCAGGCGCGCCAGCACGGCGTCGAGGTTGCCGGCCGCCTCGCCCGAGCGGACCATGTTGGTGTAGAGCTCCGGGAAGATCGCCGGATGGGCGGTCATCGTGTCGGCCAGCGAGCTCCCCTCGTTCACCTTCTGCCGGATCTCGGCCAGCACGCGCTGCAGCTTCTTGTTGTCCCCCTGCTCGGCCAACGCCCCCAACGACTCGGCGAGCGGGATCCCGGCCTTGATCAGCGTCGCGAGCTGGCGGGTGAACGCCGCCACCTCCTGCGGCTGCACCCGCTCGAACATCGACTTGAAGTCGATCTCGCGTCTGAGAACCGAAACGTTGGAGCCACCCGGCCTCGCCGCGGCCCGCTGGCCGCCGGCCAGCACTTCGCGGTGCTCGGTGATGAAGACGCCGTCCTTGCGCAACGTCTGGCGCAACGCCTTGGGTCCGTCGGCGTCCCGCGTCCCGGTCACCGACTTGCCGGTGGTGTTGAGCCCCTTCCAGCTGTAGACCGGCACTGCGCTACTCCGTGTCCTGGGTGGTGATCATCAAGACCTCGGCTGCGGTGGTCATCCCGGCCAGCACCTTTTGCGCGCCGTCCTCACGCAACGTCCGCATCCCCGCCCGCATCCCCTGGCTCTTGATCGCCTGCGCGTCGGAGCTCTTGATGGTCAGCTGCCGAATCTTCTCGTCGATCGGAAGGAGCTCATAGATCGCAGTTCGCCCCTTGTACCCGGCGCCGAGACAGACCGGGCAGCCCCCCTCGCGCGCGCGGAACAGCATCCCCGGCGGTGGAACCCAGGCCTCGTCCCCCTTGAAGTGCACCCGCCGCGCCTTGCCCTGGGCGAACCCCGCCGGATCGATCCCGATGCTGGCCAGATCCTCCGCCGCCGGCTGGTAGGCCTCACGGCATTCGCGGCAGAGGCGCCGGACCAGCCGCTGAGCGAGCAGCGCCATCAGCGACGAGGCCACCAGAAACGGTTGCACGCCGAGATCGACCAGACGGTTGATGGCGCCCGCCGCGTCGTTGGTGTGGATCGTCGACAGCACCAGGTGGCCCGTGAGCGAGGCCTGGATGGCGATCTCCGCGGTCTCGCGATCGCGGATCTCGCCGACCATGATGACGTCGGGGTCGTGGCGCAAGAACGACCGCAGGCCGGCCGCGAAGGTCAGATCGATCTTCTCGTTGACCGCGGTCTGTGAGATTCCATCCAGCTGGTACTCGACCGGGTCCTCGATGGTGAGGATGTTGAGGTCGGGCGAGTTGATCTTGGCCAGGCAGGCGTAGAGCGTGGTGGTCTTCCCCGACCCGGTGGGCCCGGTGACCAGCATGATCCCGTGCGGCTTGTGAATGAGCTCGTCGATCTGACGCAGGTGATCGTCTCCGAAACCGATGTCGGCCAGATCGTGCAGCACCGACTCGCGGTCGAGCAGACGGATCGTCACCCGCTCCCCCTGCTTGACGGTCGGGATGGTGGCGACGCGCATGTCGATGTCTTTCCCGGCGATCTTGCGCCGGATGCGGCCGTCCTGCGGCAGCCGCTTCTCGGCGATGTTGAGCCCGGCCATGATCTTCACGCGCGAGATGATCGAGGGCATGAACTGGCGCGGCGCCTGCCGCGACTCGTAGAGGACGCCGTCGATGCGGTAACGGACCTGCACCTCCTTCTCGCCCGGCTCGATGTGGATGTCGCTGGCCCGCTCCTTGACCGCGTTGAACATGAGCGAGTTGACCCAGCGGATGATCGGCGCCTCGTCGGTGATCTCCAGGATGTCGACCAGCTCCTCGCTCCCCCCTTCGTCCTCCTCTTCCCCCTTCTCGCCAAGATCGCCCCCCTTGTCGTGCTTGCGTCCGTAGACGTCGTTGATGACCTCCAGGATCCGCTGCACAGGCACCAGCACCGGCTGGACCTCGGCCCCGAGCTGCATGCGCAGATCGTCGAGTGCGCCCATGTCCAGCGGATCCGCCATGGCCACCATCACCACCTCACCCTCGCGCCTGACCGCCACCAGGCGGTGCTGCTTGGCGAACCCGATCGGAATCCCCGTCGCCAGATCCGTGTCGACGGCATCGACCTTCAGCTCGGCGCTGTAGGCGATCCCCAGCTGCTTCCCCAGTGCCTGCAGGACCTCCTCCTCGGTGACCGCGCGCGCCTTGACCAGAATCTCACCCAGGCGTCCCCCTTCGGCCTTCTGCGTGACGAGCGCCTGCTCGATGACCGCGGGCGTGAAGTTGGCGTCGCTGGCGCCGCTTCCATGCTTGAGCTCGAGCAGCAGCTCGCCGATCCGTTTTCTCGCCAAAGCCGACGTCTCCTCAGGGGGCCCGCGGCGGGGCGGCGGGAGGCGGCGCGGCCCCGGCGCCGCTTGGTCCCGTCGGTGATGGCCCCGACGGCAGGAAGCCCGGTCCCGGTCCGACCGGCAGATCGACCGGCCCGGATTCGTCCTCCTGGTCGTGCCGCCGGATCCTGTCCATCTCGTCCTCTTCCTTCTTCACGTCGCGTACCGTCCGGTTGATCTCCTCCAGCATGCCGCGCTTGCGGTGGTAGTCGATGCTCGCCTCCACCGGCCGCTCCTCGCCGCCGAACCGCTCCACGAACTCGCGCCGCTCCTTCATCTTCCGCTCCAGGACGCGCCGCAGGTCCGACTGGTCGTTAATCACGTACGGCGTGAGCGCGATGATGAGGTTGGTCTTCACGACGTGCTTGGTGGTGGTGCGGAAGAAGAAGCCCAGGATCGGGATGTCGCCCAAGACCGGGATCTTGGTGACGCTGTTGATGATCTTGTCCGACATCAGACCGCCGATCAGGATGGTCTGCTCATCCTTGGCGACGACGACCGTCTTGGCGGACCGCTCGGAGGTCGAGGGGCCCAGCGTCGGGCTCGAGGCCGCCAGCTCCGAGTCCTTGGCGTCGACCTCCATGCGGATGATGTCGTGCTCGTTCACGTGCGGCGTCAGCTTGATCTCCAGCGCCACGTTCTCCCGCTGGACCTGCGGGAACAGGCCACCGAGGCCGAGCCCCCCGAGCGGGCTGGCGCCGGCGCCTCCGGCGGGGTTGATCCCCAGCGTGCTGACCGGGAAGGGGATCTTCTGCCCGACGGAGATCTCGCCGTCCTCGTTGTTCATGATGAGCAGGTGCGGGTTCGACAGCACGTCGACGTCGCTGTTGGTCTGCAACGCCTTGATGAGCACGCCGAAAGACGGGATATCCACGGTCGAAGTGGCCGCGGTGCCGAGCCCCTGCGCCACCGAGGGGTCGAGCACCGGACCCAGGATGCCGGCCAGCATCGTGTCGCCGAGCGCGTTGGTCGGCTGCAACGTGTTGGCCGGGTTGAGGCCGCCGACGATCAGGTCCGGGCCCGGGAGCCCGAACAGGTTGGTCTCGGGCTTGACGCCGTGCCAGGAGGCACCGAGGTCGCGCTCCTTGTCCAGCGTCACCTCGAGGATCATCGCCTCCACGAACACCTGCTTGCGCGGCGAATCGAGCAGCTCGATCACCCGCCGCAGCGCCTGGTAGTCCTTGAGCGACGAGACGACGATCAGCGAGTTGGTCGGGCGGTCGAAGTTGAGCCGCACCTCCCCCTCGAACAGCATGTTGGCCCCCTCCAGCGGCTTCCCCGTGCCGCCGCCGGGCATCGCCGCCGGCGACGGCGTGCTCGTCGAACCGCGCGGGCGGGTGCGCGACCCAGTGGTCCCGCTGACCGCAATCCCGGTGACCGCGCCGATCGTCTGCGCCAGCTCGTCGCAGTTGGCGTTCTCGCAGTAGTAGACGTGAATGCGCCCGTCGCCGTTGTTGTCGATGGGGACATCCAGCTTCTTGACCAGCGTCAGCAGGCGCGCATAGGACTTCTCGTTGGCGATCACGATCAGCTGGTTCGATCGTTCGTCCGGGATGATCTTGGAGATCATCATCTCGGTCGTGAGATCGCCGGGCCTAGCGCGCGTCGCGTTCGCCGGCGGCGGCGAGGCCGCGCCCCCCCCTTTGCCCCCCAGCTTGGCCACCTGGAAGATCTCGGCCAGCTTCTGCGCCATCTCGCCGGCCGAGGTGTTCTTGATGCTGATGATCCAGACCTTCTCGCCGCTCCCCGGCTGATCGATCTGCCTGAGGATGGCCATCATGCGCTGGATGTTGGAGGCCAGATCGGTGACGATCAGCGCCCCCTGGGGGGCGTAGACGATCACGTCCCCCTGCTCGCCCTTGAGGCGGCCGAACACCTGCGCCACCTCGTTGGGATCGGCGTTCTCCACCCGGATGAGGCGGGTCACGTAGCTCTCGTTGGACGGGACTTCCGAGTCCTCGCCGTAGAGCGGGATGGGGGCCGATTTGGCCTTCACCGTCTCGATGATGCGCAGCACCTTGCCCGACGGCTGCACCGTCAGGCCGACCGAATCGAGCGCGCCGAGAAACAGCCGGTAGGCCTCCTCCGGCGTGATCAGCTCCGGCGCCACGATGGTGACCTTCTTGCTGTTGGCCGGGATGGTCCCTGGCAAGAGGAACTGCTTGCAGGTGATCGACGAGATCCAGGCGATGAGATCGCCGAGCTCGGTGTCGGGCTTGAGGTTCAGCTTCACGATCCGCTTCCCCGACGGAAACTTCTTGCAGGAGTTGAACTCCTTTTCGCCGATCACCGCGCCCCCTTCGGTCCCCGCGGCGGTAGAGGTGCCGGCGGCGGGGACGGGAACCGGCGGCCGGAAGGCGCCTGTGGGAGAGGCCGGCTGGTGGCGACGGATCGCGGGCGGCGTCGGCGCCGGGGTCCCGGGCGGCACGCGCACCGGCTTGCCGTCCGCGCCGTTGACCACGGCGGCGCGCGCCCCCGCATCTCCCAGCGCCAGCATCACCACGCCGGCCAGCAATCCCACGGTTCGTTTTTTGATCGTCATCGGATGTTGTAGTCCTCGGTGATCTTCTGTCCGTTGCGTTCCAGCCCGACGGAGAGGTGGTTCGCCGTCCGCAGCTTGGTGTAGACCTCGAGCGCCTTGTCGGGGCTGTTCATCTCCATGCCGTTGATGGCCGAGATGATGTCGCCGTTCTGGAGGCCGATCTTTCCGAACGGTCCGTCCGGCTTGATGCTGAGCAGCCGGAACCCGATCGATTTTCCGTCCCGCGTCTCGGGGATGATGCGCGCCGCCTTGGCCAGCGCGCCCATGTTCCCCAAGAGCGCGTCTATCGCCGAGTGCTGGACCTCGAACTTGTTCTCGCCGACCTTCTTGATCCCCCTGTCCATCGCTTCGGCCAGCGGATCCCGGGGGCCCGCGGTGGGCGGCGGAGCGGCGGCCACCGGCGCGCCCGCGGGCGTGTCGAGCAGCTCGAGGTACTCGCGCCGCCCGCCCCCGAAGTCGAGGTAGACGCGCGTCTCGTCGATCTCGTCGATCGTCGCCTCGCGGATCTTCGATCCCACGCCAAACGGCCCGCTCGACTTGTCGTCGTTGTCGCGGATGATCGCCATCGACCACTTCGGATCGGTCGGGGCGTACATCACCGCCAACAGCTTGAGCGGCAAGCTCGTCTTCTGGAGCGGCGGCGGCCCGACCGGCCCACCGGGCGCTTGGGGCTGGTCCAGGATCGGCGGGCAGGTCGAGCAGAACATGTTGCGCTTCAGGATCTCCTCGACCTGCTTCGAATAGCTGGGGCCCGCCAGCGGCGCGACCGCCGGCTTGGGCGCGTGCTTGGCGCTGGGGACGCCGCCGATGAACGAGGCCTCGATCGCCGTGGCGGTCGCCCGCGCGGCAAAGATCGAGCAGAGCGCGATCACCGCCAGATCGACGACCGAGAGGTACTTGCGAAGCAGCGTCTCCATGGGAAGTCCGACGTCTCGACCAAAGCAACGCCGAGACCACCCGACGCGCTAACAAATTCCTTGAGGATCAGTGACTTAGCGCGAGCCGCCGGCCTGGGAGCCCTGCCAATTTGGCACGTCTCGACCGCTCTCCTCGCCAGGAGCAGCGGCAGCAGCGGCAGCAGCGCCGGCAAGGGCGCCGGCAAGGGCGCCCGGATGAGCGCCCGGATCCGCGTCGCCCCGCTCTTCCTCGAGCCGGCGGTAGATGGTCCGGGTGGCGATCCCGAGCAGCTGCGCGCAGAGGCGCTTGTCGCCGCCGACGTGCGCCAGCGTCGCGTGGATGACCCGCCTTTCTATCTCCTCCAGCGGCGTGCCGACGACGAAAGAGAGCGTCCGGCCGTCGCCGGCCACGCCCCCGCCGCTGCGCACCTCGGGCGGCAGATCGTCGATCTCGAGCGCGCTCCCCCGCGAGAGCACCACCGCGCGCTCGACGGTGTTCTCCAGCTCGCGCACGTTCCCCGGCCAGTCGTAGCGCGCCAGCGCCTCGGCGGCGGCGCGCGAGAATCCGGAGAGGTGGCGGTTGTTGCGCGCGGCGTAGCGCTGCAAGAAGTGCTCGGCCAGGAGGGGCACGTCGTCGCGCCGATCGCGCAAGGGCGGGATCGGCACCGCGATGACATTCAGCCGGTAGTAGAGGTCCTCGCGGAATCGCCCTTCGCGGACGGCCGCGCGCAGGTCCTGGTTGGTGGCCGCCACCAGCCGGAGATCGACCTTGAGCGTCCGGCCGCCCAGGCGCTCGACCTCCCCCTCCTGCAGCACGCGCAGGAGCTTCACCTGGACGTGGGTGGGGATCTCGCCGATCTCGTCGAGGAACAGCGTGCCGCCGTCGGCCTGGACGAAGCGCCCGTCATGCCGCTGGACCGCGCCGGTGAAGGCCCCCTTCTCGTACCCGAACAGCTCGGCCTCGAGGATCGTCTCCGGCAGCGCCGCGCAGTTGACCGGTACGAAGGGGCCGCCCGCGCGCGGCGAGCTGTCGTGAATGGCCCGCGCCAGGAGCTCCTTGCCGGTCCCCGACTCGCCGAGCAGGAGGACCGTCGCCTGCGACGGCGCCGCCTGCATGACGATCTCCATCGTCCGCCGCCAGGGGAGCGACTGCCCGATGAGCGCCCGGCGCTGCTCCGCGGCCAGCTGCGCCCGCAGCGAGCGGTTCTCCTGGACCAACGAGCGCTTCTCGATCGCCTTGCCGACCACGCGCAGCAGGTGCGCCCGCTTGATCGGCTTGGTGACGAAGTCGTAGGCGCCCTGCTTCATCGCCTCGACCGCGTTCTCCACGGTCCCGTAGGCGGTCATGAGGACGGTCTCCGTCTCGGGGGCAACGCTCTTGCTCGCCCGCAGAAGGTCCATCCCCGACATCCCCGGCATCATGAGGTCGGTCAGCAGCACCGAGACCGGCTCGCGCCGCAGGATCTCGAGCGCCTCGCCCCCCGACCCGGCGGTCAGGACCCGCAGCGACTCGCGCTCGAAGATCTTGTGGAGCGAATCGACGATCGGCGGCTCGTCGTCCACCACCAGAACCGTCGGGGCGCCAGGTTGGGTAGCCATCAGATCCATCTCCATTTCATCTTCAACTCGGATGCCATCGCGTGCAGAACAGCGCAACCGGCTGAATACATTGATGTGGATGCTACGCCAAAATGTCTGCGTCCGCCAATATCATGTCAAACTGACATCCTGCCGCACGGCGCCCCTACCGCGCTGCCAGTTTGTCACGCCGGCCGATCGGCCTCTGCCGGCGCCCGGTGGCCGGCCGGCAGCGTGATCCGGAACGTCGTCCCCTGGCCGACCTGGCTCTCGACCTCGATGCGGCCGCCGTGGCGATCGACGATCCCGTGGACGATCGAGAGCCCCAGCCCCGACCCCTCGCCGACGTCCTTGGTCGTGAAGAAGGGGTCGAAGATGCGGGGGATGACGTCGGCCGGGATTCCGGGGCCGTCGTCGGAGACGGTGATCTCCACGTCGTTCGCCCGCGCCGCGGCGGCGACGCGGACCGTGCCGCCCCCCTCACGACCGCCGACCGCCTGCGCGGCGTTGGTGATGAGGTTCATGAAGACCTGATCGATCTGCCCGGGGAACCCGGTGATGCGCAGCTCGGGGTCGATCTGTTTTTCGATCTGCACGTGGCGCAGGTGGTGGCGCAGGAGGTCGATGGTGTCCTCGACGCTGCGGGCCACCGAGAGCTCCCGCGGGCGCTGCTCGTCGCCGCGCGAGTAGTTGTGCAGCGCCTGCACGATCGCCTTGCTGCGCGCGGCGCCCCGCCGGACGACGCGCAACATCTCCGCCGCGTCCGCGGCGGCACGCGTGGCCGCCTCGCCGTTCGGCGCCGTGGTCATCGTCTGCAGCGCCTCCTCGAGCGGCCCCAGCGTGTTGATGACGGCGTTCACCGGGTTGTTGATCTCGTGCGCGATACCGGCGACGAGGCGCCCCATCGAAGCCAGCTTCTCGGAGCGGATCAGGTCGTCCTGGGCGCGCCGCAGCTTCTCCAGCGCGTCGTGCAGCTCGCGGTTGCGCTGCTCGAGCACCTCGGTCCGGCGGCGCACCTCGCGCTCGAGGTCGATGTTGAGCGACTCCGTCGAACGAAGCTTGTCGCGCAGCGCCCGCCGCATCTCTTCGAAGGCGAACGAGAGCCGGCCGATCTCGTCGGCCTCGCCGGCGGGAGGCACCGGCCGGGCCAGCTCGCCGCGCGCCATCTCGTCGGACCGCTCCTCCAGCGCCACCACCGGCGTCACCATGTCGCGCACGATGAAGAACACCAGCCCCAGCGCCAGCGCCAGCGCCAGCGCGATGGAGGTCAACATCTTGGAAGGGGCGTGGCTGGGCGAGACCGCGAACAGCAAGACCAGCCCGGAGGTGAAGATGGTGACGCTGGAGAAGAAGAGGATCAGCTTGGCCCGCAGCGTGATCGGCGCGCGGATCTCGTTGACCGGCAGGCGATGGCGGGCGCCCAGCTGTCCGAGCAAGGGGCGCAGCACGTCGCGCAGCAAGAGCGTCTCGTAGAGCGCCATTGCCAGCAGCATGAGGCCGCTGGCACCGAGGAGCCGCCCGGCCGTCGAGGCGTCGAAGCCGCAGAGGCGTCGCCCGACGACGACCACCGCGACCACGGCGAAGGCGCAGGCCAGTGCCTGATAGCCAGCCAGGCGGTAGGGGAGCCCCTGCGCGGCGCGGAACGCGGCCACCGCCTCCGGATCCTCACGCGCGGGCCCGCGCGTCGACGGGCGGCGGACGGCGGCGTCGAGGTAGCGTTCAATCGGTCTCGTGCGCCGGAGCAGCGACCGGTACCAGACCAGCATCGGCAGCACGAGCGCCGGAACGGTGAGCGCCAGCAACGTCCCCGACTGCGCCGAGGTCATGTCGGTGAAGACGGCGATGAGCGCGGCGTTGAAGGCGTGCGCGGCCGCCAGCAGCGCCCAGGCCGTCTCGCAGAGTCGGCGCCGATAACCGGCCGCGAAACCGCGCAGAGCATCGAAGTTGGGAAGGATGAGGCGGCGCGCCGGCTCGAGCGTGCGTTCCCAGAGCGCGCCGCGGGCCGCCGCCACGCCCCCGGCGTGCAACACGCCAATGCACCCGAGGCCGATCGTCGATGACCAGGCCAAAAAGCCCCCCGGACCGAGCCGCAGGACGAGGTACCCCACCGCGATGGTCCAGGTGAGCCAGCGGGTGGCCGCCACCTCGAGCGGCGCCCGGCGGATCGCGCGATCGCAGGCGGCGATCTCCCGCTCGCCGAGTGGGACGCCCACCCGCTTGGCGTTGCGGGCCGCCACCAGCGGGCGCAGGAGATCGGCCGCGCGGATCCAGCCGACGATCATGAGCGCGCCCACCAGCGCGCCGATGCGGAACGCCTCGCCGCTTGCCCGGAGCGACTTCGCCCCCAGCGACAGCGTCGGACCGATGACCAAGATCACCTCGGCCAGGGTGAGCGCCGCCTCCAGAATCACCAAGCGACCGACGAAGCCCAGGGGGGATCGTCCCGCAGTCGGGCGCAACGCCTCCGCCTGAGCCGTCGTCATGGGGCCAGTATAAAGCGAGGACGACGACCGATGAGAGCGCGTCGTCTGGTGCTCGCGCCCCGGCTGGACCTAATCAGCCTGGCGGTCGAGGTGCGAGTCGGCCGCTTCACCATCGCGCGGAGAGGCGTCCGACGTGGTGCTCGCATCGAGAGCACAGGAGAGACAAAAACAGGTCTCACAGCTGTCGCGGCGCGTACCCGCGCGGCAGTCGGTTCCCGCACAGGTCACGACGACGGCCCCCGGCCCAGCGTCCGGGCAACCCTGCGAGTCGCAGAAGACCGTCGACGTGAGGACCAGACACGAATCGATCGCACACATTCCGACGAGGCAGACGAGGCCGCTCGCCCGGCAATCTTCATCGGAAGTACACGGCTTGCCGTCCGCCGACGAATCAATGGGCATGCACGTCCCTATCGGCGTTTCGGAGCAGGTGTCGCTTCTTTGGATCGCCGTCGCCTTGCAAAATTCGTTCGGCCGGCAGTCTTGATCGACCAGACACGAGCGCGGGGCCGGGCTCCCAGAGCCACAGCTGATGCCCCCACCACTCACGCTCAGGATCAGCCCCGCAGCCAGCCATGAAGACCGAATGGACCGCGCGATCAGATGACACAACAACCTTACACTCTGCATTGCGGCGAGCTCACTTAATGATGATTTGCAGATCACACCGACACAGCGTCGGATCCCAAACCATTCCGCCGTCACACGGCTGCGGAGCAGCGTCGCAACTCGCCCCTGCATCGACGTGAACGGTCGAGCCTGCGTCGGGGAAGGGTGACTGCGGCGGGAACGGGCATGTGCCATCCGCCAATGCCTGACACACATTCAGGCGGTTTCCGTCCTGGATCAAATCATTGCCATTCTTGATCAAGTTCTCGCCCGGTCCCTGTAGATTGACGGGTTTGGCGATTCCTTTATCAGCGTTGTCGAGGATCCGCTGCCGAAGGGCCGACCAGTTGCCGCGAAGCGACGGCTGTGCCGAAAGGATCAAGGCGGCCGTGCCCGCGACAAATGGCGTAGCTATCGATGTCCCACTCGCTTCACCCCGACCGCCGGGGTCGGTGAGCTGGCCCAGAGTGATGACATCCGAGAATGGAGCAGCGATATCTACGACATCCGATCCGCGATTACCTAGAACGGTTTCCTGCGCCGGCCTGATTGATGTTGATCCGCTCATGCCCCCAACCGTGATGATGTTCGTGACGTTCGGAACGCCAAGACCGTCGAAGAATATCGTGGAACGCGTTGCACTCGAGAGGAACGCGCCGCAATTTCCAGCGGCCTTGGCCACCAGAAAGAAGGGACTGTAGTGCTGCCAGACCGAGTCTCCGGCGGCCATCGTGCTCTGAAAATCGGAGGGACCGAGAAGTTGCGCCTCCGCACCGGGAACAAACGTCGTTGGCATCGGGGTGCACCCGAGCTCGGCGTTCGAAGCCGCGCTCGCCACGGCCTCGTCGGTGACACCGAATGCTGCGTCCAGAACAGTAGCCGATTTGTAGTATAGTGCGCCGTTGCTCACGTTCACGATGTCGGCGTGCATCAGAGCAGCGTAGGAGAACGCGCTCTCGCGCAGCGCCGTACTGCAGCCGGCATTCGAACTACAGATTCTAAGAGGCATGATCCGCGCGTTCGGAGCGACACCCGCAACGCCGTAGGAGTTGTTGGCCGTCGCCGCCGCGGCACCAGCGACCATTTTGCCGTGAACATCTTCATTCGGTACTCGACCCTGTGACGTCACTAGCTGATCGTCGTCGGTCGGGGGGGTCGGGTCATTCGTGCCCAACGTGAAGTCCCAACCGACGAGATCGTCGATGAACCCATTGTTGTCATTATCCACACCGTCCTTCAGTGCCGCGATCAAGTCGTACCCGTCGACGTAGTTCGGGTTACCGGCGCTCTTTCCGATACCAAAGCTCGCCAAGAACGAATCGTGGCCAGGAGTATTGAGATCGCGGAAGGTGATCAGGCCGTCGCCGTCAAAGTCGGCCCCAGCGTTGGCCTGACCGTTGGCTTGCATGCCGGGTGGCAATTCGCCTTCATTAATCCAGACGTTCAAAAGCAGATCCATGTTATCCAGCCGCATTCCCGAATCGACGACGGCGATGATCGGCCGACTATCGCCCATAGTAGTTTGGTGGGCCTCCGACGTCGCCGTCTCGAAGTATGACTGGTAGTAGAAGAAACTACCCGTCGTGTCGTTGGGAAGGGTGCTCAGGACCAACGGTCGGCTTGCATCGATGAAGTCCACCGTCGGCTGGGCCTTGAAGTAGACGATCGCGCCCGAGAGCAGGCGATCGCCGGGCAGGCGGAGACTGGCGAGACCGTCAGGAAATTGGTGGTCCACGGTGACCCGAGCGTCGTAGGCGGCGGCGACCGATGCGATCGTCGCCGGCGCCGTCCCGGCCTTGAAGAAGACGCTCAATCGGTCGGCGGCAACACCACCAGCGACGTCAATCGGCTGGGCGACCGTCCCGGACAGAGAACGAGACGTCATCGTCAGGACGCCGCACCGGGCAGCGACGATCGACGCCGGATCGATGCGAACCAGAAGGTCAGATTCACCTGAAGCCGGGATCTGCAACGACGTGGAAGGAACGATCCGCAGCGCACCGCCGGGCAGCAAAACAGTGGCGGTCCCGCTGGGAAAAGTCGCCTCAAGAGCTTCAACCTGCATCCGGATCTGCGTAACGTACCCGACGGGGATGTCCAAGAACGCCGCCGGTACGGGCACGTTCGCCCCACCTATTGGAATCGAAAAGGGGAAAAGGCCATCGGCGACTCGAATGATTTGCTCTGTCGTTGGGTCCGACACCACCTGGCGAATGAAAACTTCGACCTGGGAGGCTTGACCACCGACGGCAGTCGCCCCAGCCAGCGCGGTGCCCGCTGCGTCGCGGATCGGTGAGAAGGCTACGATGAGGGGATCACCCGCCGGCAACGGCGTCGACCCAGGCTTAGACGAGCAGTCGCCGGCCCCCAGCGGCAACAGCGCGACGAGCACGATCCGCGCCAGCATCTTGATTTTCATCTCTCTCATCCCCCGTCTCCACAGCGACCGCACCCACCAGAAAACAAGATCTGGAAGGAGTGGAAGCTGGCGGTTGCCTGTGAGCCGGCGCTGGTCGACACGCCGCCGGGCCGACCTTCACCTCACCGTCATAGGGAAGAGTCGCGCTGCCGACTGCCGTCCAGATCAGACCGTCGGCGGTCGTATAGGCGCTGACGTTGAGGCCGTTCTTCGTGAGCCGCAGTCGAGTCGTGCCTGAAACGGAGGCACCAATGGTGGTCACTGGCGCGCCGTCGCTCGTCCGCGTGATGAAGGCAATTCTCCCAGACCTCAGACCTACGAACACGAAGGGCGCCGTGGGAAAGAGTCCGGACCGCAGGAGTAACCCGGCGGCGGCGCCGGAGGGCGACGGCGGATCGACCGACAGGCTGGCATCCAGATCGCCCGAGGTAGCCTGATAGAAGAACAGGATCGAGTCGCCGCCGGTCGCGAATCCCCTGCCCTTCGTGGCGAGCGTCACCTGTCCGGGGCCCGTGGTCACCGCGCCAGCCGGCGTCGCAGTGTCGTAGATCTGCCAGTTGGCGCTCATCGGTGCTTGCGCGAACGCGTCCGAGAGAGGACAGGAGTCCTGGCCAGGACCAAACCGGACGTTGTCGATCCTGTAGCCCGAGTTGGCGGACGCGACGTTGAGGACAATCCCGACCGACAGGTCGGTGACGGTCCCCTGCAGCGCCTGAAACAGACTGTCCGGGATTGCGAAGGCCGCCGTCTGAAAACGATCGGAGAGGAACGCGTCGAGCGGCACTTGCCCGACGTAGCTGTGATTCACTCCCTTGGACGGCGCCGACAAGAAGAGCTCAGCTTGTCCCGGCCACGTCCCGGGCGGTTGCGCCTGCACCATGAGGTCGAAACCGATCTGATTACTCGACAGCCCGTCAATCCGAACGGGCGCGCCGCGGATCTCGGTGTACGTGAAACCGGTCGCCAGCAGCGCCTGCAACCCTTGTGTCCGCACAGAGGTCCCCACGAGGTTGCCGGCGGTCGGTGACCAGTCGAGCGTGCGCTCCATACCCAGGATGCTGACGGCGGGCGGGTTCAGCAGCGGGTTGAGTTGGAAGTTGTCGAGGCGATACGGGCTGCCACCTGCGACGCTCAGCGCGATTCCGACCTGCAGGTTTGAGCATCCCGCTTGAAACAGCGCCTGGAGGCCAGAGGGAAGGCCCATCGCGACCGTGGCGAACGTGGCCTGAGGAAACGGCAGCAGATCCTGGTAGCCGACGAAGGCGTGGTAGATCCCCTGCGCCGGACAGGTGAGGAACACCTCGGCGCCGCCGAACCAGAATACATTCGCCGGCGGGGTGGGGATCCAAAGATCGAACCCCACGGCGTTGGCCGAGGTCGCGGCAACCGCGACCGGAGGGCTCGTCACCTCCGTGTAGGTGAAACCTTCAAGCTGGAGAGAGTCCTGCCCTTGATCGTGTACCGTGCTCAGCGACGCAGTCCCCGCTGAGGTCGTCCAAAGTGTTTCGAAGCCCCAGACAGAAGCCTGGGTCAACGCCGAGGTGCGGACCTCGAGCTCACCACCTGTCGAACGTCCATTCCCCCGACATGAACACAAAGCCACGAGCGCGACCGCAACGCTGGCGCCCCCCACTCGCACGGACCTCATGCGGGAGATCATTCTGCTCGCCGCATTTTGATCAAGACCACTCCTTATTCGTGGAGCCGTCACGGCGGAACGCCGAGTTTCAAGCTATCCTTGGAAGCTCATGTCGTGGGAAACGATCCGTAACCTCGTTCGCGACGAGTGGTTGATCCTGTCGCTGTTGCTCGCCTGGTCGCTCGCCGGGCTGGCCGTCATCTGCGAGCGCCTGTACGCGCTCTGGAACCTGGTTCCCAAGTCGGAAGCCTTCAAGGATCGCGTGGTCGACGCCATCGAGAAGGGGGACCTGGGGAAGGCGGCCGCGCTCTCCGAGATGTCGCAGGTGCCGCTGGCCGACGTGTTCGAGCGCGGCCTGCAGACGTACCAGAAGATGCCGCACAAGACGACCGAGGCGGTGGGCTCGCAGCGCAGCGCCACGGTGCTCTCGCTCAAACGGTACCTGTGGGCGCTGGGGACCGTCGGCTCCTCGGCGCCGTTCGTCGGCCTCTTCGGCACCGTGGTCGGCATCCTCAAGGCGTTCCAGTCCATGTCGGTCGCCGGGACGGGCGGTTTCAAGGTGGTGTCACAAGGGATCGCGGCGGCGCTGGTCGCCACCGCAGCCGGCCTGATGGTCGCCATCTACGCGGTCATCGCCTACAACTACTTCGTCGCGCGCATCAACGGCATCTCGATGCAGTACCGGCTCTACTGCGAAGAGTTCCTGGCCGCGCTCTCGGAGTCGGGCTCCAAACCGCGCGCGGTGGCTCCGGCGGCCGCGCCCACCCCCGCCGAGCCGGCGGCGTGACGACGCAGAGGTCTTCCACGTGGGAATGAACGTTCAGCTCGACGACGGCGCCCACGGCGGAGAGGATGCCGACATCGGGAACGAAGCGGTCGTTGCGGAAATCAACATCACGCCGCTCACCGACGTCTTCCTGGTGCTGCTGATCATCTTCATGGTCACCTCGACGGCGCTGGTCGAATCGGAGGTCGCCTCGCGCGCCGGGATGAAGGTGGTGCTGCCGAAGGCCAACGCCGCCGGTCCCGTTTCGCAGCGCCATACAGATCCCGTCCTGACCGTCACCAAGGCCGGCGAGCTCTACCTCGGCACGCACAAGGTCGAGCCCACCAACCTCGAGGCCGAGATCCGCAAGGCGCTCCAGGATGTCAGCTCCGAGACGTTGCTCATCCGAGGTGACAAGAGCGTGTATCTCGGCGCCGCGGTGGACATCATGTCGACCGCCAAGAAGGCGGGCGCCAGCCACATCGCCATCCTCACCGCCCCGACCAAGTAGCTCCGCGAACGGCTCCGACCCACCCCCACGCGGGCGGCAACAATTCGCCACCTATATTATGCTCGGCGGGTGTGCGGCGTGGGGCAGTACGCACCACCTCGCCGGAGGTGTAGGCAGGATCGCCCCACAGGATGGGGGTCCAAAATCGAGTCTAAGTCCCTAAATGCATGGAATTATTTCGACTTCTCCGGGCGCTGTCGTGGCATGTGTGCTGCATCTTCATGGCGGCGCGGCAACGCTGGTTGTTGGGTGCCGCATCAACCCCAAATCAGGAGTCTCCCATGAACCTCGTTCGCACCATCTTCGTTGCCCTCGCTGTGCTCCTCCCGACCTCGTGGACGATCGCCAAGGCCGCCGATGCGCCGGCCGCCGATACGGACTCGGGCAAGAAGGAGAAGAAGGCCAAGAAGTCCAAGAAGGGTGACGACGGCGAGAAGAAG
>Ga0134125_10004278_pt1 | contig 16356 bp, 12 predicted proteins | sample KB31751_FD_96464 | JGI IMG/M metagenome (GOLD analysis project Ga0134125, IMG submission 96464) | Terrestrial soil microbial communities with excess Nitrogen fertilizer from Kellogg Biological Station, Michigan, USA - KB3-175-1 | ecosystem: Environmental > Terrestrial > Soil > Unclassified ...
AAAACGCCAGCTCACGGTGCGCTCCGCCCGCTACTCGCTGGGCGACAAGCCCTGCTGCCCCAGCCGCTTCGACAGCGTCGTCTTCAAGCTCGACGGCAAGGATATCGGCACCGGCGACAAGGTACTGTACGACCGCTAGTCAGTGTTTTCGTTCCGCGAAGTACTTCCACTTGTCCACCGCCGCCGGCACGGCGACGTCAAAGAAGCCCACCATCATCTCGTCGCTGGTCTGATCGCCCCAGTGCACCGCCACCGTCGCGTCCGGGTTGTGCGGATTGCCGGCCGAGTTGTCATACCACCCCACCGCCTGCAATTCCGTGCCCGCCTTGAGGGGAAGCGGCGCGGCCAACCGGTAGCTGCGCTGCCAGTAAAAGTTGTAGTTCACCCGCAGCAGCGGCGTGATCGCCCCGGTCGCTGACACCAGGTTGTACTCGAACTTCTTTCCGCGCAGATGCATGTGCGGGAAAAAGCTGAGCAGGGTGGCATCCCCGGGCAGCGTTCCATGCACCTCGACCCGGTAATTCGGGACCCCCGGCGGAATCACAAAATGATCGTTGGTCAACTGCAGCGTCAGCACCCGCTCGGCCGGCGGCCGGCGATCGAATACCAGGCCCAGGCTGGTCTGATCCCCGGCCGCGTGGCCATTCGAGGTGTAATGCATTTGAAAGACCAGGTCGGATCCCGCCGGGATGTACTTTCCCATCGTCTCCGGCCACCGGTCCGGGGCGCTCCCGGGCGCATAGACCAGCAGGATCTCGCTGTCGGTCCACAGCGCCGCCGAGGTCGCGGCGTGTCCCACCATCTCGCTGGCGGTAAACGCCCGGCCCACCGGCGCGCCGTGCAGCCAGGCGGAACCCGGCGGCCGCACATACACCACGGCATGATGCACATGCGCCGGGCTGGAGGGACGAATCTCCGCCATGCGCACCCACCGCCCCGTCGTAAATCCGGTGGGCACAATCTCGTAGGTGTACTCGACTTCGCCCCGCGCAGGTATCGTCACCGCCTGCGGCATGGTGAACACCCGATCCGGCGGCGCGATGTTCCAGCCGGTCGTCCACGGCCGCGGCAGCGGCGCCTGCCGCGCATCCCCCGCGGGCGCGCCCGCCGCCGCCCACGCCGCCAGCGTGCGGATCTCGGCCGCGGAGAGCGACGGGTCATTCGCCCAGTGGCCAACCGCGGGGTCGGCAAACCAGGGCGGCATGCTGCGCGCCGCCGTGCGCGTTGCAATCTTCTGCGCGAACGGCTTTACCTGGGCGTAGGTGACCAGCGGCATGGGACCGATCTCCCCCGCGCGGTGGCACGTCTGACAATGCTGCTGCAGGATCGGCAGCACATCCCGATAGAAGGTGGGCGCCTGTCCACCGGCTGCCAGGGCCAAGGCCAGCATCGCGCCGGCGATACGGCTACGGCTCAATTCCCGCTCGGTTTGGGGATCTCCAGCGGCTGGTCCAGTTTCACCGAGACGGTCTCCCCGGCCTTCAGCGTCAGGTCACGATCGTGGGAGAGCAGAACTCCGGCCGTCCCCACGCCCGCTCCCGCCGCGCCGCCCTTCAACAGGCCGCCGCCCCCGCCGAAGATACCGCCCAGCACGGCGCCGATCGCCGCACCGGTGGCCGCCTTCTTGCCGGTATCAGCGCTCTGGCCGTTGACCGTGCCCTCGCCCGAGTCCACCGTGGCGGCATTGTCGCCCACCGAAGCCGTGGTGGCGCGCAGCGACAGCGCGGCCTGACCCGGCACGGTCAGCGTGTTGTACTGCAGTTGCAGTTCCGCATGGCCGCTCAGCCGTCCGCCCCGCGTCACCTGCTGCACCGTGCCCTGGATGGTGCTGCCCGCCGGAATGGCGGCCGTCGCCCCCACCCACACCGGCACCGTCACGGTCAATTGAAACGCCTCCCCGGCGTACGAATCCTTGGTGTTCAATTCCTTGTCCAGGCGCCCCTGCATCACCGTCCCCTGCGCCACCAGCAGGCCGTTGGTGTAGGCGCCGCTGGGTCGCGCCGCCAGCCGGTCGGCGTCCGTGGGCAGCGGATTGGTCGCCGGCCGCCCGCCCTTGGCGGTGTCATACAGACGATGGTTGAAGCCGTCGTCGTAGCCCTGGCGGAAAGCGGTCTGAAACGCCGTCTGATACGCCACGCTGTCGCCCAGCGCCGTGTTGTATCCCACCCGCGCATCCTTGAACTCGCGGCTGGCGGTGGCATTGTAGACCGCGTTCGAGTTGGCGTCCGACTGCCCGATGTTGTACCCCTCGCGGTAGCCGTTGGCCTGCGCCGCTCCCGCCAATGTGGTGGGCATTGATGCCGATCCCGCCTCCGGTGCCACCGGGGCCTCCGGCGCGCTCGGGGCTACCGGCGCCGCGGACGCGGGCGCGACCGCCTCGGGCAGCGCCCGGGTGCGGTTGGCATATCCATCCTGATAGCCGTCGTAAAAGCCGCTTTGGAAACGGTTGCGGAACGTCTCCGGGGCGCCATAGCTGCTGTCGTACCCCTGCATCCCGTCCTGGTATATCGAGAACTTCCGCGGGTTGGCCGTCGCCCCCGCCGTCTTGTCCTGCTGCCCCAGCGGATAGCCGGCGTTGTACCCCGCCGCATACGCCGAATCAATCGCGCTGCTGTTTTGCGCCGCGGCCACGCCCACCGACAACCCCAGCATCATCACCATCGCCAGCGCCGCCGGCACAAGTTTCCGCATATGTGACCTCACTTCCATCATTATGCCTTTGACGTTCCGGCCCCTGCGCCGGTTTCCGCCGCATAATGGCGGTCAGTGCACTATCAGCGTCCCATCCGCGCCTGGCGCATCGGGGATACCACCTACGAACTGGGCCGCCGCACCTGGGTGATGGCCGTCCTCAATCTCACCCCCGATTCCTTCTACGCCCCCAGCCGCACTCCGTTTGATCCCGCAGCGGTCATCGCCCGCGCCGAATCCGCCCTCTCCGCCGGCGCCGATATTCTCGATTTGGGCGCCGAGTCCACCCGCCCCGGCGCGAACCCGCTCTCTCCCGAAGACGAACAGGCCCGGCTCCTCCCCGCCCTCGTCGCCCTGCGCCGCCACTTCCCCCGCGCCCTGCTCTCGGCCGACACCCGCCACCCCGCGACCGCCCTCCGTGCCCTCGACGCCGGCGCGGACATCATTAACGACGTCACCGGCTCCCCCGAGGCCTACGGCCACACCCGTGCCGGCCTGGTCCTCATGCACCACCGCGGTGAATTCGCCACCATGCACCGCCAGCCTCCGCTGCCCGATCCAGCCGCCACCGTCGAAGCGGGTCTTGAAGCCATCCTCGCCAACGCCTTATCCGTTGGCATCGCCCCCGAACGCATCGTCCTTGACCCCGGCTTCGGGTTCGGCAAGAACCTCGACGAAAACTTCCCCCTCCTCGCCTCCCTGGACCGCTTCCACCGCTTCGAACGCCCCCTCCTGGTCGGCCTCTCCCGCAAGTCCTTCCTGCGCACCACCCCCGCTCAACCCCCCGAGGACCGCCTCCCCGCCAGCCTGGCCGCCGCCACCGCCGCCGTCCTCGCCGGCGCCCACATCGTCCGCACCCACGACCCCGCCCCCACCCGCGCCGCCCTCTCCCTCCCCGACCACTTGGTGTCCCCTGGCTCCTAAACCCTGACCCTTGGTAGAGCCCCCGGCTGAGCCCTAACCCCTAAATCCTAACCCCTGTTAAAATGAACCCCTAAAGCGCCTATTCCCTTCAGGACCCCCGCCATGTCTGACCACGTCGCCCCCCTTTCCAGCTCCCCCCTCCCCGGCGAAGCCTCCCAGGAGAACACCTTCGCCCAGCTTCTGGCCCAGTTCGACAGCCAGAACGACGCCGCCGGGCCGGCCATCGGCGAGCAACGCACCGGGCATGTGGTGAACCTGCGCGAAGACGTCGCCCTGGTGGACATCGGCGCCAAGGCGGAAGGGGTACTCCCGCTGCAGTTGTGGCGCGACCAGGGTCCGGGCACCGACCTCAATCCCGGCGAAGCCATCGAAGTCATCATTGAAGGCCGCGACCCCGAGGGCAGCTTCAAGCTCAGCCCCTTCTCCCCCGACCGCCCCCGCAACCTGGAACAGGCCCGGGCCGCTTTCGAGGCCGGACGCATCCTCCGCGGCAAGGTGACGGGCGTGGTCAAGGGCGGACTGACGGTGGATGTCGGCTTGCGCGGCTTTATCCCGCAATCCAAGTCCGGCGTCCGCAACCCCGACGACATGCACAAGCTCGTCGGCCAGGAGATCCGCTGCCGCATCGCCCGCGCTCCGGAAGAAAAGCGCCTCATCCTCGACCGCCGCAGCCTGATCGAAGAGGAGCAGAAGGCCGCCGAGCAGCAGGCGCTTGAACACATGCAGGTCGGCGATGAGGTCGAGGGCACGGTCGCCAGCCTGGCCACCTATGGCGCATTCCTCGATCTGGGCGGCGTGGACGCCCTGCTGCACGTCTCCGACATGAGCTGGACGCGGCTCGGCGATCCCGCCCATCTGCTCACCCTCAACCAAAAGCTGACCGTCAAGATCATCAAGCTCGACCGCGAGAAGCGGCGCATCTCGGTGGGACTCAAGCAGTTGTCACCCGATCCCTGGGCGGGCGTGCCCGAGCGCTATCCCGACGGCGCGCGCATCCACGGCCGCGTCACCCGCACCACCGACTTCGGCGCTTTCGTCGAACTCGAGCCCGGCATCGAGGGCCTCATCCACATCAGCGAGATGTCCTGGTCGCGCCGCATCCGCAAGCCCGAGGACGCGGTCAAGGTGGGCGAGACGGTCGAGGCCGTGGTGCTCAGTGTGCACAGGAAGGACCGCCGCATCTCGCTCGGCCTCAAGCAGGCTCTGGGCGATCCCTGGGCCGACGCCGAGACCCGTTTCAAGCCCGGCACGGTGGTCGAGGGCAAAGTCCGCAACCTGCAGCAGTTCGGCGCCTTTATCGAGATCACCGAAGGCGTGGACGGAATGATCCACATCGGCGACATCAGCCCGGAGCGCATCCAGCACCCCAACACGGTGCTCAAGCTGGGCGAGGTGGTGAAGGCCCAGGTGCTGGAGATTGACGTGGCCAAGCGCCGCCTCCGCCTGGGGATGAAGCAGTTGATCCCCACCCCCATGGAACTCTTCATGGCCGCCCACCAGGAAGGTGAGGAGATGAGCGGACGGGTGGTGAAGGCCTACCCCGGCCGCGTCCAGCTGGACGAAGCCATCGAAGCCGCCTGCCCCTCGGCGGCCGCCCCGGTGCGGCGCATCGAGGAGGGAACCCTCGCCGCCAAGCTGGCCGCGGTGTGGAAGTCCAACACCCCCGCCCCGGCCGAACCCGAGCCGGTGGGCGTCACCCTGAAGAGCGGCGAGGTCCGCAAGTTCCGCATCACCGTCCTCGACCCCGCCCGCCACCGCATTGAAGTCGAAGCCGTCTAGTTTTCACTGGACGTCGAGTTCGGCCTGCGCCAGCCGCGCCCGGTAGACGACCCCCGAACGCACCTCCGCCACCCCGTCCACCTGCACACGGTAATGGCCGGGCGGCAGGAACACATCGAAGGCCAGCGCTCCGGTCGTCTCGCCGTGATGCACCTGGCGCTGGTCGTAGCGCAGCGAGAACGCCTTGCCGTCCTGATTGACCGCCACGGCAAACACCGTCAGCTTCGCCGGATCATCGCCGTTATAGTCCGCCTGTACCGCCCCGCTCACCTGCCCGCCGCTGTTCTCCCCCGAAGCCCCCGCGCTCGGCGCCTCTGCCCAGCGCAACGCGATGGGCGCTTCGGCGGCGGTGGGAAGCAGCCGCGTCTCCACCAGCGGCGGATGCTCCGCGTCCCGCACCTCGACCAGCAGCGCGAACCCATGGCTGCTCTCCGCCCGGCCTGCGATTACCCCGCTGGCATCCATGCGCAGCCCCTCCGGCAGACTCCCCTGCAACAGCTTCCACGTGTACGGCGCTTGGCCTCCGGAAGCCTGCAGTTGCACCTTGTAAGCCTCCCCCTTGCGCGGCTCCGGTAAATGCGTGGTCAGAATCTCGAAGGGAACCGCCACCTGCGCCGCCAAGGCCAGCGACACCATCGCGGCCCACATCGCGACGCTAACGACGCGCGGCCTCGTGCAGGGCCAGCTTTGCCGCATTCGCCCCGCATAACCCATGCACTCCGCCCCCCGGCGGCGTCGAAGACGAGCACAAATACACCCCCGCCAGCGGCGTACGATAGCCGCCCCATCCCGGCCGCAGCACCAGTTGGCGCAGCGAGTTGCGCCCTCCGCCGATGTCCCCGCCCACCAGGTTGGCATTGCCCCTCTCCAACTCCTTCGGCCCGCGCGCGCTCCGGGCCAGAATTAAAGACCGGAACCCGGGCGCAAACCGTTCCACTTGATTTTCGATGCGCTGGGTCATGTCCTCGCCCGAATCGTTGGGCACATGGCAGTACGCCCAGGCGGTGTGCTGTCCGGCGGGCGCCCGTGTGGGATCGAACAAGCTCGCCTGGCTGAGCAGCACAAACGGCCGCTCGGAGGCTTGCGCGCCGCGGGCCGCGCACGACGACGCCTCCGACGCCGCAATCTCTTCCAGCGTTCCCCCCAGGTGCACCGTCCCCGCTCCGCGGCAGGCGTGCGCCCTCCACGGTATCGGCCCGCTGAGCGCCCAATCGAGTTTGAACACCCCGGGCCCGGGGTGGAAATTCTCCAACTTCCGCCGGTAGCCGCGCGGCAGCCGCTCTCCCCAGATGCCGGCCAGCGCCGCGGTCCCCACATCGGCGAAGGCAACTTCGTGATCGGGCAGCTCGCCGGCAGCGCCGATCCGCCTGCCGGTCACGATCTCCCCTCCCAGCTCGCGCAAATGCGCCGCCATCGCCTGGGTAATCGCCCCGGCCCCGCCCCGCGCCAGCGGCCACCCTCCCCGATGCGCCGTTGCCGCCAGAATCATCGCGATCGCCGCGCTGCCCTGCTCCTCCAGCGGGATCATGGTGTGCGCCGCCAGCCCCGCGAACAGCGCCCGCCCGGCCACCGTGGTGAAAGCCTTCTCCGCCACCCGCCGCGCCGGCTGCATGGCATGCAGCCCGAACCGAGCCACTCCCAGAGGCCGCCCCGGCCAGTGCGGCGGAGCAAAGAACGCCGCCGTAATCGCCGCCCAGTCTTTCACCACCGGCGCGATCAAGTTGCGGTAGTTCCCCTCGTCCTCGCCCAACTCCTCCGCCGTGCGTTCCCCCGAGCGGGTCAGCACCGCCGCCGTGCCGTCGTCCAACGGATGCGCCAGCGCCAGCGGGGGATGAATCCAGCCAAGTCCATGCCGCTCCAGCGGCAGCGAGGGCAGGAAATCGGTCGCAACTGCCAGCGGAAACACCGCCGCGCACAGATCGTGTACGAAGCCGGGAAGGGTCAGCGCCGCCGTACGCGCCCCACCTCCGATCTCCTGGTTGGCCTCGAACACCGTGACCGCGCCGCCCGCCTGCGCCCACACAATCGCCGCCGCCAGCCCGTTGGGTCCGCTGCCGACCACCACCGCCCGGCGGGCATGTGCATCCTCTGTGGATTCTCTGTCAGTGGTTGTCACTGTCTCACCGGCTTCCCGCCCCTGACCTCCATCGCTCCACAGCGTGCACGCCGCGTCCACATCCCCCCTTCCCGTCCAACTCCTTGCGCTGCCACCGCTTGAGCCCGCATTCCACACTTTCTTCCGCTCTACGACTACTGTTTTTCTTTCTTACTGGAAATATCCTCATCGCCTCTACAGGCCGGTGCCGTGATGGACTTCACCCCCGCAACCGCATCCCAGTCATGAACCGCCTGCACCATCTCCCCACAAAGCTGCCTCACCACCTCGGTCACTTCACTCCCCGGCGCACCGTCCGCCTGCTCCAACCCTGAAAGCATCCGCGCCTGGTTCATGTTCACCATTCCCAACCGGTGCTGTATCCCCTCCATCTCCGCTTTCTGTTTCCCGGCATGTTCGACCTCTGCCTGCATGGCAGCGTAGATCGGCGTGCTCGCCTCCAGTTGCGCCCCTAGCGCCTGCTCAAGGACCAACTGCGTCTTGAGATCGGCTTGGCTTACACCGACAAGCCTGGGGTCCAGCTTCACCACCAACGTGCGGTTGAACGTCTTCCCATCCACGGTTAGCTCCAGGCGGTATTCGCCGGGCAGTACCATCGGCCCTTGCGGCTCATGCCAGGGCGTCGAGAACGGGATGGCATGGTCGGCCAGCGTGTATTCAAAGTAGTTGCGCTGCAACCCAAAGTAGGTGAACAAAACGTGCGGCGGATCGGCATACCGCAGATTCCAAACAAACTCGTTCAGCCCCGCCTGGTCCGAGAGCACTTGCGGCGGAGCCAGCCAATACTCGGCCACATTGATCAGGTAGGGAGGTTTGCTCGGTCCGCGTCTGCTATAGCTGTTCACGAGATTGTTACTACTGTCGTAGATTGAAAGTTTCACATCGCCCGCCGTCCGCGGCAGGTAGTAGTCCAAAATTGCTCCGTCGGCCGGGTTGGCCGAATGCGGTTCATCGGGATTGATGGGCGTGTCGGTGTAATCGTCCCACTGCATCCGGATGGCAGGCGTCGGTTGGAACAAGTACGGCGCCGACGTCCGACCTACGTCCGTCATTTGTCGTAACGAACCGATGTCGTCCAGCGACCACAGCCCGCGCCCGTAGGTTGAAGCCACCAGGTGGTTCTGCTCGATCTGCAAATCGGTCGCCGCCGCCTGAGGCAGGTTCAGCTCCAGCGACTGCCAATGCTCGGCTCCATCAAACGACACCCACACCCCACTGTCCAGGGCCACGAACACAAGCTGCGTGTTTTCAGAGTCTTCTCTCACTGCTGCCACGCTGCCGGCGGGCAGGCCGCTGACCGTCAGGCGCCATGTACTACCATTGTCGGTTGACCGGTAGATCAGCGGCTTCACTCCCGCCCCGAAGCCTCTCCGCCCGCCCACCACCACGTAGCTGGCGCCCCCCGCGCCCTGGCTGGGCGCAATGTCCGCGATCCGCCCGGCCAGCCCGGGAGGGGTCACCAGCTTCCATGTACTACCATTGTCGGTTGTGAGCTGCACCTTTCCGTCCGAGGTCCCCACCCAGATCGTCCCGTGCCCAGCCGCCAGCGCGGTAATCGCCGCGCCGCCTCCGCCGGTGAGGTCCGGGCTGATCGGATGCCAGTGCTGCCCTTCGTCGTTGGTGGCCAGAACATGCTGCAGCCCCATCAGCAAGGTATGGGGATCGTCAGGAAGAAACAGCAGCGGCGGCGACCCGGCCTCGCGGTCGGCGGCACGTTTCTCGAAGACGTGCACGGACCGGCCGCTCGCCAGGTCGGTGCGCAGCAGGCCGCCGAACCAGGCGGTGGTAAACACCACCCCCGGGTGCAGCGGATCCGGCGCGATGCGTGCGCTCTCAAAGCCGTTGGTGGTGGTCCAGTCGCGGTAGGTGATCTGGCCGTCATTGCCGAAGATGGGCACGGCGAGGGTCCCGCTGTCCTGCTGCGACGAGTACATGAAGAAAGGAAAGCGGTGGTCGGTCGTGACGTTGTACAGCTCCCCGGTCGGCTGGTTGTACCAGGTGCTCCACGTCTGCCCGCCGTTGAGGCTGATCTCGGTTCCCTGATCCACCGCCAGGCCCATGTGCAGGGGCTGCGTCGGGTCCATCCAGAAGGCGTTGAAGTCATCGCCGCTGGGCGCGCCGGTGAACGGCGTCCAGGTGGCGCCGGCGTCGGTCGAGCGGTACACCGCCGTTTGCATCAGGTACAGAACCCGCGCGTCGGCCGGATCCACATAAATATGAAAGAACTGTCCCCCGCCCACCAGCCGCGGGTCGTCGCTGGCCAGCCGCCAATGCGCGCCGCTGTCGTCGGAGCGGTAGACTCCCTGGGCGAGATACGCATACACGCGCTTCCCGTGCGTCGCGGGGGCGACCGCCAACGCCGGCCGGCCCCGTCCGGTGGCCGGCAACCCCGCATCCGCCGCCGACGTCCAGTGCTGTCCGCCGTCGCTCGAAACGAAGACCGGCGGCTCGGCGGCTGCCGCGCCCGAGCCCGCGCCCCGCGCGCGAAACGGTCCCCGAAACGCCGCATAGAGAACCCGGCTGTCGTCCGGCGCGCTCTCAATGTCCACCGCCGCGCCTCCGGCCGTCGTCCCATCGAGCACCGTCTGCCAACGTCCGCCCCCATCGTCCGATCGCGAAACCCCTTTCTCGGAAGCGGCCAGCACCAGCCGGGCGTTATGTGGGTCCACCCACAGCGCCGCGATCGCCTGCCCCTCCAGCCCCGCCTTCTCGAGATGCGCCCCGGCATCGCTCGAGCGATACACCCCCGCGTTCTCCCCGCGGTTGGCGCCCACATAAACCGTGTCGCCCGCGACCCCCACCGCCCCGATCCCCGTCAGCCGCCACTCGTCGCTGATGTTGTGCCACGTCCGCCCCGCGTCATCGGTCTTCCAAGCTCCGCTGCCGTCGGTGCCCATATAGAAGACCGCGCCATTGCCCGCCACCCCCTCGACCGCCGTGGCCTTGCCCCCTCGCCACGGCCCCACCAGCCGCCATTTCAGCCCCGAATAGAGCTGCGGATTCACCTGGCCCCACGCCCCCATAACCAACAGGAAGAGAACGGCCCCCCTCGCCGTGTACCCCGCAAAGCGGAAAGCGGAACGCTGATGGCTGATTGCTTGCATGTGTTTTTCCTTTACACTGTGCCAGATGGCCGACTCACCCATCCCTCGCCAGTCCCTGGCATCCGCGGTGGCCGACAAGCTGCGCGACAAGATCATCCTAGGCGAGTTGCAGGAGGGGGAGCAATTGCGCCAGGACGTGATCGCCGCCGAGTTCCAGGTCAGCCGCATCCCGGTGCGCGAGGCCTTCCGCGAGCTGCTGGCCGAGGGCCTGTTGTGCATCACGCCCAACCGCGGCGCGGTGGTCTCGGTGCTGGAGCCGGCCGAGATCGAGGAGCTCTTCCAGATTCGCGCCGTGCTGGAGGGCGAGGTGTTGCGCCACTCCATCCCCCGCCTCACCGCCGAGGACCTGGCGGCGGCGGCGGCGATTGAGGAGCGCTACGCCCACGAGTTGCAGAACTCCGAGACGGTCAGCGCCTGGGGACGCCTCAACGCCCAGTTCCACACCGCCCTCTATGCCGGCGCGGTGCTGCCCCAGTTCAAGTCCGTGCTGCGCACCATCAACAACAACGGCGAGCGTTACACGCGCATGCATCTGTTCCTGACCTCCGGCCGCGAACGCGCCATCGTCGAGCACCGCCGGCTGCTGGACCTCAGCCGCGCCCGCAAGGTGGATGAAGCCTGCGCCCTTCTCGACCGGCACATCCGCAGCGCCGGCGCGGCCCTGCGCCAACTGCTGGAAACGCGCCGCCGGCCCGGCTAACTCCGGCTCGGCACGCCGTCCCGCAAACGTAAAATCCCCAGCGGGTTGCTCTCCTGCAGCTCCGGCGGCAGGGCGAACTCGGGCACGTCCTGGTAGCACACCGGCCGCGTGAAGCGCACGATGGCCCGCGTTCCCACCGAGCTTTGCGGCAACGATCCCGCCGGATACGGCCCGCCGTGCACCATCGCCGGCGTCACCTCCACCCCGGTCGGAAAGCCGTTGATCACCAGCCTCCCCACCTTCCCCGCCAGCACCTCCAGCAGTTCGGCGTGGGTCCGCAGATCGTTCTCGGTTCCGTGCACCGTCGCGGTCAGATGTCCCTCGAGCGCCCGCGCCACCGCCAGCAACTCCCCGCCGTTGCGGTGCCGCACCGCCACCGTCGCCGGACCAAACAGCTCCTCCGCCATCTCCGGATGCGCCGCCAGGTGGGCGGCGCTGGTCTCGAACAGCCAGGCGGAAAGCTCCTCCCCGGCCGGCCGCGCCCGCGTCGTCACCCCTTCCGCCCGCGCCCGCTCCGCCGCGCCCCGCCGGAAGGCCGCGGCGATGCCGGCGGTCAGCAGCGTATAGGCGGGCGCGGCGCCCATGCGCTCCCCCAGCCCCCGCAAGAATGCATCACCGCGTGCGCCTTCCTCCACCAGCACCATGCCCGGCTTGGTGCAGAACTGTCCCGCTCCCAGCGTCACCGACTGCATCAACCCGGCGGCGATCTGCGCCCCGCGTTCCGCCAGCGCCTCCGCCAGAATGAACACCGGATTCACGCTCCCCATCTCGGCATACACCGGAATGGGCCGCGGCCGCGCCGCCGCCAAATCCATCAGCCGCCGCCCGCCGCCCAGTGATCCGGTAAACCCCACCGCGCAGATCGCCGGGTGCTCGACCAGCGCCGCCCCGATGGCGATGCCATCATCAAACAGCAGCGAGAACACCCCCTCGGGCTGGTGGGTTTGCTGCGCCGCCGCTACAATCGCCGCCGCCGCCAGCGCGCTCGTCCCCGGATGCGCCGGATGCGCCTTGACGATCACCGGGTTCCCCGCCGCCAGCGCCGAGGCCGTATCCCCACCCGCCACCGAGAAGGCCAGCGGAAAATTGCTCGCCCCGAACACCGCCACCGGCCCCAGCGGCCGCAACAGGCTGCGAATCGCCGGCTTCCTCCCCGCCCCGGGCCGGTCCGCGATCGCCGCATCGAGCCGCGCATCCACCCACGAACCCTCCGCCACCAGCGCCGCGAACAGCCGCAGTTGGTTGGCCGTGCGCCCCAGTTCACCTTCCAGCCGCGCCGCCGGCAGCGCCGTCTCCAGCCCCGCCCGCTCCACGATCTCCGCCTTGCGCGCTTCCAGCTCGCCCGCGATCGCCCGCAAGAACGCGCTCTTCTCCTGTCCCGTGCGGCGGCCATACTCGGGCGCCGCCTGGGCCGCCAGCGCCGCCGCCCGTTCCAGGTCGTCGGCGGTGGCGGCAAGGAACTCCGGCTCCAGCGCTGCCCCCGTCGCCGGATTGTGCGCGCGAAACCGCGCGCCGCCTTCCCCGGCGCCGTGGCCCACCCGCGAGCGCGTCTCCAGACGTGCCGCCACTTATGGCCGGCCTTTCAGCACCGCGCGGATGGTCGCCAGCGCCGCCTCCCGTTCCGCCCCCGTCAGCGCCATCCGCGGCGGCCGCACCCGCTCATTCCCCAAATTCGCCTCCTGCTGGATCAGCTTGATCAACTGCACAAACTTCGGCACCGTATCCATGCGCAGCAGCGGCAGCAGCCAGCGATACAGTTGCAGAGCCCGCGCCCCGCCGCCATTGCCTCCCGCCGCCCCGTCGTACATCGCCACCGTATCTTCCGGCAGGGCATTGGTCACGCCCGCGATCCATCCCACCGCGCCCATGGCCACGCCTTCCAGCACGCAGTCGTCCACGCCCACCAGGACCTGCAGGCCGTCGCCGCACACCGCGCGGATCGCCGTCACCCGCCGCGCGTCGGTGCTCGACTCCTTCACCGCCTCCAGATTGCCGTGCTCCTGCCGCAACTCGGCGATCTGGGTGGGCAGAAAATCCGTTCCGTACGCCACCGGGTTGTTGTAGAGCATGCACGACAGCTTGGTGGCTTTGAGGATGGCCCCCACGTGCGCCTTCATCTCCCGCCAGTCACCCTGGTACACATACGGCGGCAACACCATCAGCCCGCGGCACCCCACTCCCTCCGCCTGCCGCGCCAGCTCCACCGCCTCCTCGGTGCTCAGCCCGGGGATACCCGCCACTACCGGCACCTTTCCCTCCACCGCCTGCACCAGCGTGCGCAGCACCGCCAGCTTTTCCTCATGCTTCAGGGTCGCGGCCTCGCCCAGCGAACCCAGCGCCACCACCCCGCGGCAGCCTGCCGTCACCAGCCGTTGCGCATGTGCCGCCAGGAACTTGTGATCCACCCCCAGCTGCTCGTCAAAGCTCGTGGTGATGGCCGGTAAAACGCCCTTCCATTCCATAGGTCTTCCTTTGCTTCCCCTGAGGGTTTATACAATATACTAGTCCCCGCCTGAACGCATCGCTTTAGGCTTAAAAAAATGGCCGCCCCCGCTCCCATCTCCATCCTCGATTCCCACACCGGCGGCGAACCCACCCGGCTGGTTTTGGCGGGCGGTCCCGACCTCGGCTCCGGCTCGCTCGAGCAGCGCTTGCAGCGCTTCCGCCGTGACCACGATGCCTTTCGCTCCGCGGTGGTCAACGAGCCGCGCGGCTCCGACGTTATCGTCGGCGCGCTGTTGTGCGCGCCCCAGGACCCGGCGTGTGCCGCCGGCGTCATCTTCTTTAATAATGTCGGCTACCTGGGAATGTGCGGCCACGGCACCATTGGCCTGATCGCGTCCCTCGCCCATCTGGGCAGAATCCAGCCCGGCCCCCACCGCGTCGAAACCCCGGTAGGGGAAGTCCGGACGGTGCTGCACCCCGACGGCCGCGTCACCGTCACCAACGTGGCCAGCTACCGTCACGCGGCCGGCGTCCAACTGGATGTCCCCGGCTACGGTGCGGTGACCGGCGATGTCGCCTGGGGAGGGAACTGGTTCTTCCTGGTCACCGCCCACGCCCACGCCTTCGAGCTGCAGCTCAGCCAGGTCGAGGAGCTCACCGCCTACACCTGGGCCATCCGTCAGGAGCTGACGGCCGCCGGCATTACCGGCGCGCAGGGCGCGGAGATAGATCACATCGAGCTCTATGGCCCCGCCGCCCCGGGCGCCGGCGTCGACAGCAAGAACTTCGTCCTGTGTCCCGGCCGCGCCTACGACCGCTCCCCGTGCGGCACCGGTACCAGCGCCAAGCTCGCCTGTCTCTACGCCGACGGCAAGCTGGCGCCGGGCGAAGTCTGGCGGCAGGCGAGCATCCTCGATACCGTCTTCGAGGGCAGGGTGGAGGTCGTCAACGGTCAGGTCATCCCCTCGATCACCGGACGCGCCTGGGTGACGGCCCAGGCCGAGCTGTGGCGTGATCCCGCCGATCCCTTCCGCGACGGCATCCGCCCATGAGCGACAGCGACGCGGATGTGATCGTTGTCGGCGCCGGCATCGTCGGCGCGGCCTGCGCCGACGCCTGCGCGCGCGCCGGTCTGCGGGTGATCGTCTGCGAAGCCGCGGTGATCGGAGGCGGCGCCACCGCCGCCGGCATGGGCCACCTCACCGTGATGGACGACAGCGAGGCCCAGTTTGCGCTCACCCATCGTTCCCTGGGGTTGTGGCACGCGCTCGCACCCGCGCTCCCCGCCGCTGCCGAATACACCCGCTGCGGCACCATCTGGGTGGCCGCCGACGCGGAAGAGATGGAGGCAGCGGAAGCCAAACACCGCTTCTGCGCCGCTCGCGGCGTGGTCACCGAGATGCTCGACGGCCCCGCCCTGGCGCGCCACGAACCTCACCTCCGCCCCGGTCTCGCGGGCGGCGTCCGCGTCCCCGGCGACGCCATCTGTTACTCGCCGGCGGCCGCCGCCTGGCTGCTCGAGCGCAGCGGCGCCCGGGTCCGCCACACCGCCGTGCGCGCCATCGGCGGCGGCCGGGTGGAATGCGCCGACGGCGCCGTGCTCCGCGCCCCCGCCATCGTCAACGCCTGTGGCGCCGACGCCGCGCGGTTGACGCCCGGCCTCCCCATACGTCCGCGCAAAGGACACCTGGTCATCACCGACCGCTATCCCGGCCTGGTGCGCCACGAGCTGGTCGAGCTCGGCTACATCAAAAGCGCCCACTCCCAGGACGGTGGCGACTCGGTCGCCTTCAACGTCCAGCCGCGCGCCACCGGCCAGCTTCTCTTCGGCTCCTCCCGGCAATTCGACGCCCGCGACGCCGCCGTGGATCACGCCATCCTCGCCCGTATGTTGCGCCGCTGCGCCGCTTTCATGCCGGCGCTCGACGACCTGCTGGCCATCCGCACCTGGACAGGCTTCCGCGCCGCCACCCCCGACAGCCTGCCCCTCATCGGTCCCTGGCCCGGGGACGCCTCCGTATGGCTGGCCACCGGCCACGAAGGCCTGGGCATCACCACCGCGCTCGGCACCGCCGAGCTGATCGCCCATCATCTTGCCGGCGCGCCCACCGGGCTGCCGGTCGCGCCCTATCTGCCCGCCCGCTTCGAGGGAGTCTCGGGTCATGCGCATCACCATTAACGGCCACCCGCTCGACGCCGCCCCCGGCTCAACCGTCGCCGCCGCCGTCGCCGCCTGCGGCCAACCCACCCGCACCTCGGTCACCGGCGAACCCCGCGGCCCGCTCTGCGGCATGGGCATCTGCTTCGAGTGCCGCGTCACCATTAACGGACGCCCCCACCAGCGCGGTTGCCAGATCGCGGTCGCCGAGGGCATGGACATCGCCACCGCCCTGCCCGCCTCCCCCGCACCCTCGCTGACCACCGCCCGATCGCGCGACTGTTCCATCCTCATCGTCGGCGCCGGCCCCGCCGGTCTCGCGGCCGCACGCACCGCCGCCGCCTCCGGCGCGGCCGTCACCCTGGTGGACGACAACCTTGCCCCCGGCGGCCAGATCTGGCGCGGCGCCAATCCACCCGTGGCCCCCGGCGCCGAGTGG
>Ga0134125_10004280_pt1 | contig 16352 bp, 12 predicted proteins | sample KB31751_FD_96464 | JGI IMG/M metagenome (GOLD analysis project Ga0134125, IMG submission 96464) | Terrestrial soil microbial communities with excess Nitrogen fertilizer from Kellogg Biological Station, Michigan, USA - KB3-175-1 | ecosystem: Environmental > Terrestrial > Soil > Unclassified ...
CTGGGCGTCGACGTCTCCGGGGATGACTGGATCCGCAACCGTGGTTTGCGGGTGGTGGGCGGCGGCAGCACCCTGGAATTGCCCTGGCCCACGCTCGCCGACTTCCCCGACTTCGGCCTGGTCCGGCCCCGCCGGGACTTCGACGAGCTGCTGGCCACCCTCGCGGTGAAGGCCGGCGCTCGGATGCATCAGGCGACGAACGTCAAGGAACCGGTGATCGACGACCGCACCGGCCGGATCATCGGCGTGACCGCGAAGACCGACGACGGGCCGAAGACGTTCACCGCGCCCTTGGTGATCGCCGCGGACGGGGTATCCGCCCGGATCGCCCTCGGCATGGGCATCAACAAGCGTGACGACCGACCGCTGGGCGTCGCCGTCCGTCGCTACTACACCAGTCCGCGAACGCACGACGACTTCCTCGAGTCGCACCTCGAGCTCTGGGATCGCAGCGACCCGAGCTCGCCCAAACTGTTGCCAGGCTACGGCTGGATCTTCGGACTCGGCGACGGCACGGTGAACGTGGGGCTCGGCATGCTCAACTCGTCGAAGGCATTCGGCCGCACGGACTATCGCACCCTGCTACGCACCTGGCTGGACGGCACCCCGGAGGAATGGGGGCTGCGCGAGGCCAACGCCATCGGCGGTATCGGCGGCGCCGGACTGCCGATGGGTTTCAACCGAACCCCGCACTACGCGAACGGGCTGATGCTCGTCGGTGACTCCGGCGGCGCGGTCAACCCGTTCAACGGCGAGGGCATCGCCTACGCCATGGAGTCCGCGGCGCTGGCCGCAGAATCGGCGCTGCAGGCCCTGGGCCGGCCGGACGGCCCGGGCCGGGAGGCGGCACTGCACGGTTACGTCACGGCGATGAAGAACCACCTCGGGGCCTACTACCGGCTCGGGGGAGCGTTCTCGGCGTTGATCGGGCACCCTACGGTCATGCGCACCGCCACCCGGCTCGGCCTGCCGCGCAAGCGGCTGATGTACCTGGTGCTCAAGTTGCTGGCCGGCCTGTACGACAGCCGCGATGGCGACTGGGCCGATCGCGTGGTCCGGGGCCTGACCAGGGTGGCCCCCAGTGTCTAGGCCCGTCTGTAGTTCCGAATCGGCCCGAGCCGGAGGCGTGTGATGCTGTCCGCCTACATCCCGATCATCCTGCTGATCGTCATCGCCGGTGGTTTCGCCATCACCACCGCGACGGTCATGACCGACCTGATCGGTCCCAAACGGTTCAACCGGGCCAAGTTCGACGCCTACGAGTGCGGCATCGAGCCGACACCGCTGCCGGCCGGCACCGCCGGCCGGTTCCCGATCAAGTTCTACTTGACCGCGATGCTGTTCATCGTGTTCGACATCGAGATCATCTTCCTCTATCCGTGGGCCCAGAGTGCCGACGCGCTGGGGGTTTTCGGCCTCGTGGAGATGGGTCTGTTCATCGTCACGGTGTTCGCCGCGTACGTCTACGTGTGGCGTCGCGGCGGCTTGGACTGGGACTGACCCGGAAGGAGTGAGGCAACCATGGGTATCGAAGAAAAGCTTCCCAACGGCATCCTGCTGACCACGGTCGAGAAGTTGGTCAACTGGACCCGGCGGGCCTCGTTGTTCCCGGCGACGTTCGGGTTGGCCTGTTGCGCCATCGAGATGATGACCACCGGGGCCCCGCGTTACGACCTCGGCCGGTTCGGCATGGAGGTGTTCCGGGCGTCTCCGCGCCAAGCCGACCTGATGATCGTCGCGGGCCGGGTCACGCAGAAGATGGCGCCGGTCCTGCGGCAGATCTACGACCAGATGCCCGAGCCCAAGTGGGTGCTGGCGATGGGCGTCTGTGCCTCGTCCGGCGGCATGTTCAACAACTACGCGGTGGTCCAGGGCGTCGACCACATCGTGCCGGTCGACATGTACCTGCCGGGTTGCCCGCCGCGACCCGAGATGTTGATCGACGCGATCCTCAAGCTGCATGCCAAGATCCAGGACGAGCCGCTGGGAGCCAAGCGGGCCGCCCAACTGCTGGGTGAGCGCACCGAGCTGATCCCGTCCTCGGTGAAGTACGGCAAGAACCGCAAGCTGCCGATCGGCGCGCCGGGGGAAGAGCCGGGCGCCGGGATGGACGTGCACGCATGAGCGAGCGTCAGCGAGTGAACAGTCAGCGGGTCCGGCGGGCACCGACGCGGAGCGAGGTGCACGCATGACGCCTCCAACGGACGACCTCGGCCCGGCCAACACCCCGCGCGGCAAGGCCGCGCGCAGCGGCCGGCCACCGGCCAACAAGGTGCCGGCCGAGCAGGTGGCTGCGGACAAGGCCGGCGACGATGTCGCCCCCGCGGCCGAACAGGCACGGCACGAGCAGGTGCCCGGCGCCGCCGCAGCTGCCGGCGACGTGCCCGAGGACGCGGCGGGTGCACCCGCGGTAGCGGGCGACGCGGCCGATGGCGAGACCGGAGGCCATCCCGCGGCCGAACCGGACGCTCCCGGCGGGTACAGCTCGGTCGACTCCCCGGCCGCAGTGCAGACCGGCACGCCCGAACCGGTCGGCGGGGCCGAACACGCACCGTCCGAAAACGACGCCGCCGGCGCCACCACGGACACTGCGGCGGCCGACGTCGCGTTGGCCGAGCCGACGCCGCCCGGCGGGTCGCTCGGCGCACCGACCACCGGCATCGAGCGGTCCGGCATGTTCATGGCCCGCGACGGCGGTGACACCTCCGGCTTCGGCGGACTGGTCGTCGAGCCGTACACCCCGGCGCCGGCCGAACGGCCCTACGGCGGCTACTTCGACGAGGTCGCCGACGCCCTGACCGACGCCATGGCCGAGCGCAGCATCCCGGCCGGCGCGATCGAGCAGGTCACCATCGCCAACCAGGAGATGACCTTCTACCTGGAACGCACCCACCTCACCGCGCTGCTCTGGGCCCTGCGCGACGACCCGTCGCTGCGGTTCGAGCTGCTCAGCTCGTTGTCCGGGGTGGACTACGGCCCCGGAGTGCCGCGCCGGCTGCACGTGGTCTACGAGTTGACCTCGATGACCTACCGCAGGCGAATCCGGCTCGAGGTCGCGGTCGACGAGCCCGACGCGCACGTGCCGTCCGCAGTCGCCGTCTACCCGACGGCCGACTGGCACGAGCGGGAGTGCTGGGACATGTTCGGCATCGTCTTCGCCGGCCACCCAGCGCTGACCCGGATCCTCATGCCCGACGACTGGGAGGGCCATCCGCAGCGCAAGGACTACCCCCTCGGTGGCATCCCGGTGGAGTACAAGGGCGCGGAGATCGCGCCGCCCGACGAACGAAGGGCGTACACATGAGCGAGCGTCAGCGAGCGAATCCTCAGCACGTCATGGTGCCGCCCAACCCGACCGCCGACGACGGGATGGTCGGGACATGAGCATCTTCGACGAGCAGCAGATCCCGTTTGCCGAGGATCTGCTCCCACCGGAGGACCGGCCCGCCGGCCCGCGCCGGGCCCGCTCGACCATGACCACCGAGGGCCGGATGTACACGGTCACCGGTGGCGACTGGGACGACCTGTTGGCCGACGGGGAGTTCGGTTCCCCGGACAGCGACGAGCGGATCATCATCAACATGGGTCCGCAGCACCCGTCGACCCACGGCGTGCTCCGGCTCATCCTCGAACTCGAGGGTGAGACCGTGGTCCAGGCCAGGTCGGTCATCGGCTACCTGCACACCGGCATCGAGAAGTCCTGCGAGTACCGCACCTGGACCCAGGGCGTCACCTTCGTCACCAGGGCCGACTACCTGTCGCCGTCGTTCAACGAGGCCGCCTACTGCATGGCGGTGGAAAAGCTGCTCGGCATCCAGGTGCCGGAGCGCGCCGACGTGATCCGGGTGCTGCTGATGGAGCTGACCCGGATCAGCTCCCACCTCGTCGCGATCGCCACCGGCGGCATGGAACTGGGCGCGCTGACCGGCATGACCGCCGGTTTCCGCGAACGGGAAGAGGCCCTGCACCTGATGGAGTACCTCACCGGATTGCGGATGAACATGGCGTTCATCCGGCCGGGTGGGGTGGCCCAGGACCTGCCGGAGGGCTCCCGGGAGAAGATCACCGAGTTCATCGCGCTGATGGAGAAGCGGCTGCCGGAGTACGACGCACTGCTGACCGGGCAACCGATCTGGAAGGCCCGGATGAAGGGCGTCGGGATCCTGCCGCTCGAGGGCTGCATGCAGCTGGGGATCACCGGACCGATCCTGCGCAGTGCCGGTCTGCCGTGGGACCTGCGCAAGACCATGCCCTACTGCGGCTATGAGACCTACGACTTCGAGGTCTGCACCGAGACCGACGCCGACTGCTATGCCCGGTTCCTCATCCGGGTGCGCGAGATGTGGGAATCGCTGAAGATCATGAAGCAGTGCAACGACCGGCTGGCGCAGCCGGGCAAGATCATGGTGGAGGACGCCAAGATCGCCTGGCCGGCCCAGTTGTCCATCGGCGCAGACGGAATGGGTAACTCGCTCGAGCACGTCAAGCACATCATGAGCCAGTCCATGGAGTCGCTGATCCACCACTTCAAGTTGGTCACCGAGGGTTTCGCGGTGCCGGCCGGTCAGGCTTACGTGGGTATCGAGAACCCGCGCGGTGAGCTCGGCTGCCACGTGGTGTCCGAGGGCGGCACCCGGCCCTCCCGGGTACACCTGCGTGACCCCGGCTTCGTGAACCTGCAGGCCATGCCGGCGATGGCCGAAGGTTCATTGATCGCAGATGTTGTCGCGGCGGTCGCCTCGATCGATCCGGTGATGGGAGGAGTCGACCGATGACCACGGCGCATCGCCGTATCGGCGTCCCGGAGTTCGATGACACCGGGCACGTCTATTCCGATCGCACCAGGACCGAGGCCGCCGAGCTGATCGGCCGGTACCCGGTGTCCCGCTCGGCGCTGCTGCCGCTGCTACACCTGGTGCAGGCCGAGGAGGGTTACATCACTCAGGCCGGGATCGACTTCTGTGCCACCGCTCTCGACCTGACCACCGCTGAGGTTGCCGCGGTCGCAACGTTTTACACGATGTACAAGCGCACACCGTGCGGTGAGCACCTGGTCAGTGTCTGCACCAACACGTTGTGCGCCGCACTGGGTGGCGACGCCATCTACAACACGCTCTCGCATCACCTGGGGGTGGGCCACGGGGAGGCGGCAGGGACTCCGGGGGATGCGGGCTCGATCACGCTGGAGACGGCGGAGTGCCTGGCCGCCTGCGACCATGCCCCGGTGCTCCAGGTGAACTACGAGTTCTACGACAACCAGACGCCCGACTCGGCGTTGGACCTGGTGACCGCGTTGCAGCGGGGGGAACGGCCGCACCCCACCCGCGGCGCGCCGCTCACCGACTTCCGTTCGGTCGAACGTGAGATCGCCGGCATTTACGACGATCTCGCCTACCGGGTGGCCGGCCCGACCGGGTCGGTGGAAACGCTGCGCGGCAACGAACTCGCCGAGCAGACCGGACAGACCGCGCCGGCCATGCCGGCGAACCCGCCGGAGTTCCCACCGCTGCCGGAGAAGAAGTGATGACTGTGAGCTCACCGCAGACCCCAGCCGAAGTCCGGCCACCCGGAGGTGCCGCGATCACTCCGGTGCTCACCCGCCGGTGGATCAGCCCCGAGTCGTGGAGCCTGTCCACCTACCGCAGCACCGACGGCTACGAAGCTCTCCCGCTCGCGCTGGCCACCGAGCCCGGTCGACTGGTGGAGCTGCTGAAGAACTCCGGACTCCGCGGCCGCGGCGGCGCGGGCTTCCCGACCGGACTGAAGTGGTCGTTCCTGCCGCAGGGCGACGGCAAGCCGCACTATTTGGTGATCAACGCCGACGAGGGCGAACCGGGGACCTGCAAGGACCTGCCGCTGATGATGGCCGACCCGCATGCGCTGATCGAGGGTTGCATCATCACCTCGTTCGCGATCCGGGCCGAATTCTGTGCGATCTACGTGCGCGGCGAGGCCATCCACGCCATGCGCAGGCTCACCCACGCGGTGAACGAGGCCACCGCGGCCGGCCTGCTGGGCGAGAACATCATGGGCACCGGTTACAACCTGAAGATCGTGGTGCACGGCGGTGCCGGTGCCTACATCTGCGGCGAGGAAACCGCATTGCTGGACTCGCTGGAGGGCCGCCGCGGGCAGCCGCGGCTCAAGCCCCCGTTCCCAGCTGTCGCCGGGCTCTACGCCTGCCCGACCGTGGTGAACAACGTGGAGACCATCGCCTCGGTCCCGGCGATCGTGCTCGGTGGCTCCGACTGGTACCGCTCGATCGGCACCGAGAAATCGCCCGGCCCGAAGATCTACTCGCTGTCCGGTCACGTCACCCGCCCCGGCCAGTACGAGGCGCCGATGGGCACCACGCTGCGCCAGCTGCTGGAGTCGGCCGGCGGCATGCGGGACGGCATCCCGCTGAAGTTCTTCACCCCCGGCGGGTCCTCCACCCCGATCTTCACCGCCGAGCACCTGGACGTTCCGCTGTCGTTCGACGACGTCGCGGCGGCCGGCTCCATGCTGGGCACCACTGCGCTGATGTGCTTCAACGAGACCGTGTCGGTGCCGTGGGCGGTGTGGAAGTGGCTGGAGTTCTACAAGCACGAGTCGTGCGGCAAGTGCACGCCGTGCCGGGAGGGAACCTGGTGGGTCACCGGCATCCTGCGCCGGGTGGTCTCCGGACACGGCACCATGGCCGACCTGGACGTACTGTCCGACGCGGCGGGCAACATCATCGGCCGGTCGTTCTGCGCGCTCGGTGACGCTGCGGCCACACCGATCCTGAGCTCGTTCAAGTACTTCCGGCACGAATTCGAGGACCTGGTGACCGGCCGCACGCCACCCGTGGTGGCGGCCGACGAACTGGTAGGGGCGCACTGATGACCCTGGCAACAACGTCCGGCCCGCCCGCATCGGCGCCCGAGCCGGAGCCCGTGCCGGAGGGCCACGTCCGGTTGACCATCGACGGCGTCGAGGTCGTCGCGCCGAAGAACGAGCTGGTGATCCGGGCCGCCGAGCGGATCGGCACGGCCATCCCGCGATTCTGTGACCACCCCTTGCTCGAACCGGTCGGTGCCTGCCGGCAGTGCCTGGTCGAGGTGGAGATGGGTGGCCGGCCGATGCCCAAGCCGCAGGCCGCGTGCACCCAGACGGTGGCCGACGGCATGGTCGTCAAGACCCAACTGACCTCGCCGGTGGCGGAGAAAGCGCAGCGCGGCAACCTGGAGTTCCTGCTGCTGAACCACCCGCTGGACTGCCCGATCTGCGACAAGGGCGGCGAGTGCCCTCTGCAGAACCAGACCATGGCCAACGGCGCGGCCGAGAGCCGGCTGGTGGACCCCAAGCGGGTGTTCACCAAGCCGATCGCGGTGTCCACCGAGATCCTGCTGGACCGCGAGCGGTGCGTGCTGTGCCAACGCTGCACGCGGTTCTCCGACCAGATCGCCGGCGACAAGTTCATCGACCTGCTGGAGCGCGGCACCAAGCAGCAGATCGGCATCTCGTCCGACCAGCCCTTCCAGTCCTATTACTCCGGCAACACCATCCAGATCTGCCCGGTCGGTGCGCTCACCAGTGCCTCCTACCGGTTCCGCTCCCGGCCGTTCGACCTCGTCTCCACCCCGGCGGTGTGCGAGCACTGCGCCGGCGGCTGTGCCCTGCGGGTGGACCACCGGTCCAACCAGGTGCTGCGCCGGCCCGCCGGTCACGACCCTGAGGTCAACGAGGAGTGGAACTGCGACAAGGGCCGGTTCGCCTTCGCCTACTCGTCCATGCCGGACCGGATCCTGCGTCCGCTGGTCCGCGGCGCCGACGGGCTGTTGGAGCCGACCTCGTGGACCAACGCCATGGCCGCGGCCGCGGCCGGCCTCATCGCCGCCCGCGACGCCGGCGGGGTGGGCGTGCTGGCCGGGGGCCGGCTGACCGTCACCGACGCCTACGCCTACGCGAAGTTCGCCCGACTTGCTCTGCGCACCAACGACATCGACTTCCGCGCCCGGGTGCACTCGGCCGAGGAGGAGGCGTTCCTGGCCGCCCGGGTGGTCGGCTCGTCCCCGGAGACCGGTGGGGTGACGTTCACCGAACTGGAGACCGCGCCGCAGGTGTTGCTGGTGGCTCTGGAACCCGAGGAGGAGTCCGGCATCCTGTTCCTCCGCCTCCGCAAGGCCTCCCGCCAGGGTGTGCCGATCGCGTCGGTGGCGGCGTTGACCTCCCGCGGGCTGGCCAAGATGAACGGCCTGCTGTTGCCGGCCGCTCCCGGTGAGGAAGTGGCCGTGCTGTCCGGGCTCGATGCGGACAGTGCTGTCGGCAAGGGTCTTCGCACCGCTGGCGCGGTGATCCTGGTCGGCGAGCGGGCCGCCGCCATCCCCGGGCTGCTCACTGCGGCGGGCGAACTGGCCGACGTGACCGGTGCCAGGCTCGCCTGGGTCCCCCGCCGGGCCGGTGAACGCGGAGCCCTGCAGGCCGGTGCTCTGCCGTCGCTGCTGCCCGGCGGTCGGCCGGTGGCCGATCCGGCCGCCCGGGCCGAGGTCGAACGGGTCTGGGGCGCAGCCGTGCCGACGACGCCCGGTCGCGACGGTGACGCCATGCTGTCCGCGGTTGGCACCGGGGCCGGGGACGAGCCGGGCCTGGCCGGACTGCTGATCGGCGGCGTCGAGCTCGAGGATCTGGCCGACCCGGCCGCGGCCCTGGCTGCGGTGGCTGCGGCGGGCTTCGTCGTCAGCCTCGAACTGCGCCATTCCGCGGTGACCGAGCTCGCCGACGTGGTGTTCCCGGTGTCCGCGGCGGTGGAGAAGACCGGTGCCTACGTGAACTGGGAGGGCCGGGTCCGGCCGTTCCCGGCCGCGATGCCGAACAGCAGGCTGCTGGACGATGCCAGGGTGCTCGACACCCTCGGGGTCGAGATGGATGTCGACCTCTACACCCAGACCCCGGCTGCGGCGGCCGCCGAGATCGAGCGGCTCGGCCCGTGGACCGGCGCCATGGGACTGCCCGGTCACGCCGACCGACCGGCACCGGCCGCACCCGCCCATCAGGGACCGATCGCCGCGGTCATCGAATCGGTCAAACGTCTCGTGCACCCGCACGCCGAGGAGCATCCGGTGGACGGTTCCGGCACCGGTCCGGTGCTGGCGTCCTGGCGGATGAACCTGGACGGCGGCCGGCTGCAGGACGGCGAGCCCAACCTGGCCGGCACCGCGAAGGCCGACGTCGCCTACCTGTCCGGGGCGACCGCGGCCCGCTACGGGCTGATCCCGGGTGACCTGCTGACGATCTCCGGGCCCGACGGGTCGGTGGGCCTGCCGCTGGCGGTCACGCCGATGGTCGACGGTGTTCTCTGGGCGCCGGGCCGGGTGGGCGGACGGTCCACGACCGCGGCGCTGGGCGTGCCGGTGGGCGGCCGGGTAGACGTGAGCGCGACGGAGGTGTCGGCATGACGACGATGCAGCTGGCCGACCCGGTCGGCCTGGAGCCCGACGGTTCGGTCGGTGCCCTGATGGCCGACGACCCGGTCTGGCTGATGTTGATCAAGTGCGTGGTCATGTTCGTCATGCTGTTGCTGCTCACCCTGTTCATGATCTGGTTCGAGCGCCGGGTGGTCGGCCGGATGCAGCATCGGCCCGGGCCGAACCGGAACGGGCCCTTCGGACTGCTGCAATCGCTGGCCGACGCGCTGAAGCTGATCTTCAAGGAGGGCATCATGCCCTTCAAGGCCGACAAATTCGTCTACATCGCCGCCCCGGTGATGGCCGCGATACCGGCCTTCCTGGTGTTCACCATCATTCCGGTCGGCGGCCCGGTCACCATGTTCGGCGAGGAGACCGCACTGCAGGTGGCCGATGTCCCGGTCGGGGTGCTGGCCGCGTTCGCGTTCGCCTCGATCGGCGTCTACGGCATCGTGCTCGGCGGCTGGTCCTCCGGCTCGACCTACCCGCTGCTGGGTGGGCTGCGCTCGGCGGCCCAGATGATCTCCTACGAAGTGGCCATGGGGCTCTCGTTCGTGGCGGTGTTCCTGTACTCGGGCACCCTGTCCACCTCGGCGATCGTGGCCCAGCAGGAACAGGGCTGGTACGTCTGGCTGCTGCCGGTGTCGTTCGTCATCTACGTCCTGTCGATGGTGGGGGAGACCAACCGGGCGCCGTTCGATCTGGCCGAGGCCGAGGGTGAACTCGTGGGCGGGTTCAACACCGAGTACTCCTCGATGCGCTTCGGCCTGTTCTTCCTGGCCGAGTACATCAACCTGATCAACGTCTCGGCGATCGCCACCACGCTGTTCCTCGGCGGCTGGCGGGCCCCGTGGCCGATCTCGCTGTGGAGCGATGCGAACACCGGCTACTGGACGTTGCTCTGGTTCGGCATGAAGCTGCTGATCTTCCTGTTCTTCTTCGTCTGGATCCGCGGTTCCCTGCCGCGCATCCGGTACGACCAGTTCATGTCGCTGGGCTGGAAGGTCATGGTGCCGATCTCGCTGGCCTGGATCGTGCTGGTGGGGACGGCGCGGGTGCTGAACAATTCCACCGACCTGACCACCGGGCAGGTCCTGCTCTGGTTGGGTATCCCCCTGGTCGTCATCCTGCTCATCGCGGCGTTCTGGCCCGCGAAGAAACCCGACGACGAGGAACTCGAGGACGAACTGCCCGACGGAATGGTCGAGGGTGGCCTGGATGTGACCGAGCACGGCGTCGCCCGCGGTCAGGTCGTCGCCCCATCTCTCGGCCGTTACCCGATCCCGCCGCTCGACCTGACCGTGCCGACCGCACCGAAGCGGCCGCGCAGCGCACCACCGGCCCGACCGGCCGTCCCGGCCGGAGTTGCCCCGGCCGGCACCGACAGCCCGGGAGGTACCGATGTCGTTTCTTGATCCGGTCAAGGGGTTCGGCGTCACCTTCGCGACCATGTTCAAGACGGTGGTCACCGAGGACTACCCGGACAACCCGCGCCAGCCGGCTCCGCGGTACCACGGGCGTCACCAGCTCAACCGGCACCCGGACGGCCTGGAGAAGTGTGTCGGGTGCGAGCTGTGTGCCTGGGCCTGCCCGGCCGACGCGATCTTCGTCGAGGGTGGTGACAACACCGAGGAGGCGCGCTTCTCCCCGGGCGAGCGGTACGGGAAGGACTACCAGATCAACTACCTGCGGTGCATCGGCTGCGGGTTGTGCATCGAGGCCTGTCCGACCCGGTCGTTGACCATGACCAACGAGTACGAGTTGGCCGACGACGACCGGCAGCGGCTGATCTACACCAAGGACATGCTGATGGCCCCGCTCGCGCCGGGCATGGAACGGCCGCCGCACCCGATGCGACTGGGTGACGAGCAGGACTACTACGTCCGCGGGCCCGAACTGCTCCGCGACCCGGACTTCCGCAAGTCCCGTCCCGACCCGACACCGCCGGTGCCGGCCGGTGTGGTCCCGTCCGGCGCGCCGGGCACCCCCGCCGAGGTGTCCGGCCAGGTCGACGTCGCGCCCGTGCCGCCGGTGGACCGCCCGCACGGCGGTGCGGCATGAGCACCCTGAGCGCGGCCGCGGTGGCTGCGGCCGGCGGCGGCGCCGGGGGCGAGCAGATCGCCTTCTGGATCCTGGCTCCCATTGCCCTGGCCGGCGCGATCGGCATGGTGATGTCCAAGGGAGCGGTGCACTCGGCGCTGTGGCTGGTGCTGACCATGCTGTCGCTCGGTTGCTTCTACATCATCCAGGAGGCCGAATTCCTCGGCTTCGTGCAGATCATCGTGTACACCGGCGCGATCATGATGCTGTTCTTGTTCGTGCTGATGCTCACCGGGCGGGATGCCGGTGACTCGGTGATCGAAGTGCTGCGCGGGCAGCGCGTCTGGGCGCTGGTCATCGGTATCGGGCTGGTCGGCCTGGTGGTCACCGGCCTGCTCCGGGCGCTGGGCGCCACCAGTTCGGTCGGGCTGGGCGAGGTACTGGCCGCGCGCGGGGCGATCGGCTCCATCGCCGCCGTGCTGTTCACCGACTACCTGTTCCCGTTCGAATTGACCAGCGCACTGCTGATCACCGCGGCGGTCGGCGCGATGGTACTGGCGCACGTCGAGCGGGCGCCGGGCGAGAAGCGCAGCCAGCGCCAGCGGGTCGCCGAGCGGATGCGGTCGGACCGGATGTCCCCGCTGCCCGGACCCGGCGTGTTCGCCACGTCGTCGTCCAACGCTACCCCCGCCCTCCTGCCGGACGGCAGCATCGCCCCCGGCTCGGTGTCCCGACTGGTCGAGATCGAGGAGTCCGAGCGGGTCGCCCGCCGGTACGCGGCCGGCGAGGCGCTGGCCGAACTGGAGGGCGTCGACCATCCCAGTCGTGGCCCCGGGAACCAGGCGGACGACGCCACGCAAACTCCCGACTACGACACCTACGAGGTCACGGACGTCCCGACGACGAAGGGGGCCGCGCGATGACCCCGACGCACTACCTGGTGCTGTCCGCGCTGCTGTTCGGCATCGGCGCGGTCGGCGTGCTGGTCAGGCGCAACGCCATCGTGGTGTTCATGTGCGTGGAGTTGATGCTCAACGCGGTGAACCTGTCGCTGGTCACCTTCTCCCGTATGCACGGCAACCTCGACGGCGTGATCATGGCGTTCTTCGTCATGGTGGTCGCGGCCGCCGAGGTCGTCGTCGGGCTGGCGATCATCATGTCCATCTTCCGGAGTCGGCGCAGTTCCTCGGTCGACGACGCGAACCTGCTGAAGTTCTAGGACGGGCACCTCGATGACTACCGCCCCCGAGGGCTTCGAGCCGGTCACCACCGCGACCGGCATCTCTGCCTCCGCCTGGCTGCTCATCGCCCTGCCGCTGGCCGGTGCGATCATCCTGCTGCTCGGTGGCCGGCGCCTGGACAAGGTCGGCCACTGGCTCGGCTGCGCCACCGTGGTCGTCGCGTTCGTGATCGGCGTGATGACGTTCATGCAGGTGCACGGCCTGGCCGACGACGCCAGGGTGATGGACAGCACGCTGTACTCCTGGATCCCGGTTGGCTCGCTGCAGGTCGACTTCGGCCTGCGGATCGATCCGCTGTCGCTGACTTTCGTGCTGCTGATCACCGGTGTCGGGTCGCTGATCCACATCTACTCGATCGGCTACATGAGCCACGATCCGGATCGGCGCAAGTTCTTCGCCTACCTGAACCTGTTCGTCGCCGCGATGTTGCTGCTGGTACTGGGCAACTCGTTCGTGACGCTGTACTTCGGCTGGGAGGGTGTCGGCCTCGCGTCCTACCTGCTGATCGGCTGGTACACCGACCGGCCGTCGGCGGCGACCGCGGCCAAGAAGGCGTTCATCATGAACCGGGTCGGCGACGTCGGACTGTCGCTGGCCATCTTCCTGATGTTCAAGGAGATGGGCACCACCTCGTTCACCGGCGTGTTCGACCGCATCGGCGATCTCGCCCAGACCTCTCCCGGCTCGGTCACCACGATTGCGTTGCTGCTCCTGCTGGGTGCCTGCGGCAAGTCCGGTCAGTTCCCGCTGCAGGCCTGGTTGCCCGATGCCATGGAGGGCCCGACCCCGGTCTCCGCACTGATCCACGCGGCCACCATGGTCACCGCCGGGGTCTACCTGATCGCCCGGTCCTCGCCGATCTTCGACCTGACCGCGGACGGCCGGTTGGTGGTCGCCATCATCGGTGCGCTCACCCTGCTGATCGGCTGCGTTGCCGGCTGTGCCAAGGACGACATCAAGAAGGTGCTGGCCTACTCGACTGTCTCGCAGATCGGCTACATGTTCCTGGCCGTCGGGCTGGGCGCAGGGGTGTACGCGCTGGGCATCATGCACCTGCTGGCGCACGGCTTCTTCAAGGCCGGACTGTTCCTCGGCGCCGGTTCGATCATGCACGCGATGAACGACGACGTGGACATGCGCCGGTTCGGCGGCCTGGCCCGCCGGATGCCGATCACGTTCGTCACCATGGCCTGCGGCTACCTGGCCATCATCGGTTTCCCGTTCTTCTCCGGCTGGTTCACCAAGGACCCGATCATCGAGGCGGCCTTCGCCGCCGGTGGGACGAAGGGTGCGTTGCTCGGCGGGGCGGCGCTGCTCGGTGCCGGACTGACCGCGTTCTACATGACCCGACTGATGATCATGACGTTCTTCGGTGACGCCCGATGGAAGGAACTCAAGTCCACCGACGGCCGGGACTACCACCCGCACGAGGCGTCGTCGGTGATGACGATCCCGATGATCGTGCTCGCCGTCGGCTCGGTCGGGGCCGGCTGGTTCCTGTCCTCGCACGAACGGTTGGCCGAGTGGTTGACCCCCTCGGTGGGCACGTTCGTCGAACCGGACCCGGCGATCGGCAAGACCGTGATCACCATCGCCACGCTGGTACTGATGGTCCTCGGTGTCCTCGTCGCCTACCTGGCGGTGGGCCGTCGCCCGGTGCCGGTGCGTGCTCCCGAGCACGTGAACCCGGTCATCCGGTTCGCTCGGGCGGACGTCGGCGGCAACGCCCTGAACGAGACGCTGATCGCCCGTCCGGGTACCTGGCTCGGCCGCACCCTGGTGTTCACCGACGTCAAGGGGGTGGACGGAGCGGTCAATGGGATCGCCGCCACCCTGGGCGGGTTGTCCGGCCGATGGCGTAGGTGGCAGAACGGCTTCGTCCGGTCGTATGCGTTGTCCATGCTGGCCGGCACCCTGGTGCTGACCCTGGCCCTGGTCCTGGTGAGGTTCGCATGATGCAGACTCGCCGAACGAATCCATGTCGCTTCATGGTGCAACCCAACGCGAGCGCCAGCGAGCGGAGGGTCGCACCATGACCGAGGCAACGAACCCCTTGCTGCTGATCATGATCGGGCTGCCGCTGGTCGGCGCCCTGGCCATGGTGTCCATGCGCGGCGCGTCCCCGCGCACCACGAAGCTGTTCGCCCTGGTGATCGCGCTGGCCGAGATCGTGCTGGCCGCGATCCTGTGGATCGACTTCCGCACCTTCCAGACCAGCGGTTCGACCGAGCGGTTCTCCTCGGCCTTCTCGGTGGACTGGATCCCCACGTTCGGCATCCGGTTCTCGCTCGGCGTCGACGGTTTCGCGCTGGTGATGATCGCGTTGATCGCCGTCCTGGTGCCGATCGTGCTGGGCGCCTCCTGGGAGGAACGGCTGCCGGCCGGGCGCACCGTGCCCGGCTACTTCGCCCTGATCCTGACTCTGGAAGCGGCGATGATCGGGGTCTTCGCGGCCACCGACGTCTTCGTCTTCTATGTGATGTTCGAGGTCATGCTGATCCCGATGTACTTCCTCATCGGGGCGTACGGCGGGGTGCAGCGGGCCTATGCGGCGACCAAGTTCTTCCTGTACTCGCTGCTCGGCGGGCTGTTGATGCTGGCCGCGTTGATCGGGCTGTACGTGGCGTCCGGCGACATCCGCCCGGAGGGCGGCACGCTCGATTGGGCGACGCTGCAGTCCATCGCGCACCAGATCCCGGAGTCGACCCAGCTGTGGATCTTCGCCGGCTTCGCCATCGCGTTCGCGATCAAGGCACCCCTGGTGCCGCTGCACACCTGGTTGCCCGACGCCGGTGCCGAGGCCCCGGCCGGTGCCGGGACGCTGCTGGTGGGCGTGCTGGACAAGGTCGGCACGTTCGGTTTCCTTCGGATCTGTCTGCCGCTGCTGCCGGCCGCGTCGGCCAAACTCGCCTGGCTGTTGATCCTGCTCGGCGTGCTCGGCATCGTCTACGGCGCGATCGTGGCCGCCGGCCAGTCCGACCTGAAGCGGTTCGTGACGCTCACCTCGATCGCGCACTTCGGCTTCATCGTGCTCGGCATCTTCGCGTTCACCACCCAGTCGATCTCCGGCGCGGTGTTGTACATGGTCAACCACGGTCTGGCCACCGGGCTGCTGTTCCTCACCGTCGGCATGCTCACCGCCCGCGGCGGATCGCAACGGATCGCCGACTACGGCGGGGTGTGGAAAGTGGCGCCGCTGCTCGGCGGGGTGTTCCTGATCGCATCGCTGGCCACCATCGCGCTGCCCGGCACGAACTCGTTCGTCTCCGAGTTCCTGGTGCTCATCGGCTCGTTCAGTCGCTACCCGGCCTGGTCCGTCGTGGCCACCGTGGGGATCATCCTGGCCGCCGTCTACATGCTGTGGATCTTCCAGCGGGTGATGACCGGCCCGGTCCGCGGCGCCGCCGTGCTCGCCGAGGACGACGAGGGCGGCCAGCCGGTCCCGGTGGCGGTCGGTGCACCGGCGCACACCGACCCGGACGGCCACGAGATGACCCACCCGGAGCCGCACGCCACCACCACGGTGCGGGCCCGGTTCGGCGACCTGAAGGCCAGGGAGATTGCCGTGGTGACGCCGCTGGTGCTGTTGATCCTGTTCCTCGGGGTCTACCCGAAGCCGGTCCTGGACGTCATCAACCCGACC
>Ga0134125_10004281_pt1 | contig 16352 bp, 13 predicted proteins | sample KB31751_FD_96464 | JGI IMG/M metagenome (GOLD analysis project Ga0134125, IMG submission 96464) | Terrestrial soil microbial communities with excess Nitrogen fertilizer from Kellogg Biological Station, Michigan, USA - KB3-175-1 | ecosystem: Environmental > Terrestrial > Soil > Unclassified ...
ACCTGGCCGTCCTCCATCACTCCTGCGCGCAGCATCGCCCCCAGGAGCTTCAAGACCGCCTGGTCACTGACCCGTTCCTGGACTGCTTGCATCAACTGCTCATGCGGAATCGCCGAAAAGCAGTTGGCGATGTCGGTTTCCACGACCCAGCGGCGGCCCTGCCAGGACTCATCAATGAGTACCTGCAGGGCATCGTGCGCCGAGCGCCCCGGGCGGAACCCGAAGCTGCACGGGGCGAAGCCCGCCTCGAAGACCGGCTCGAGCACGATCTTCGCGGCAGCCTGCACGACCCGGTCGCGGACAGCAGGAATCGATAGCGGCCTCTGCTCGGTAGTGCCCGGCTTCGGGATGAACACCCGCCGGGCCGGCAGCGGCCGGTACCGCCCCTCCCTCAACTCCGCGGCCAGCTCGCCGAGCAGCCGGGACACCCCGTACTCCTCGACGTCCGCCAGGCTGACACGGTCAATGCCAGCAGCGCCGCGGTTGCGGCGCACATCCTCCCACGCCCTGTCCAGCACATCCCTGCGGTGGATCTTGTCGAACAGCGCATGGAACCGTCGGCCCGGATCGGCCTTGGCCGCCCGGTAAAGCGCATGCTGCAAGGCTCTGACTCTGTCCCCGCGGACAGCTGCCAGGGTGGACCTAGCCGAGATACCGGCACTCACCAGTCAGTAGCTCCCAGCTCGCGCGTGAACGAAGCAGCGGCCCTTCCCTCACCGCAGGTTGTGTTGTCCTGCGGCTCGACCAGTACTACGGCCGCCTCCGACTCCCTCCCGGCCGCCGCCCACTTCCCAGCTCCACACCGGTTATAAAACGGCGTCTTCCGCGCCAGCCCGCAGCACGCTACGGCCGGGGAGGGCCTCTCCAGTTCCCGCCGCCACCATCTGAACGTTCCGCGCCCTCTTACGCCGGAGAGTCCCTCGCGGCTGCATTCCAGGGTCTTCACCGCTTCCATGGCCTTCGCCGTGAACCGCCCGGCTCGGCGCTCTCTTCGGTGTCTAACGACGCGGCAGGCTTCGCTTCCGCTACGGACCGCTCAGTTGCTCCCCCTTAAAGGGCTTTCGACGCTGGGCTCCGGCCCGGCCCGTTTCCAGGCCAGGCCGCCAGCCTGCTACCGGGCTCCCTGGCGACTACCCGGACCGGACTTTCACCGGCAGGCGACGACGAGCTTCTGATCAGGTCATGATCGCTGGACGATCACCTCCATGATCTCTGGACGCACCGGCTGCCGTACTAGGGTCCTGGCCGCCGCCGGCGGCGCACAGGGACGGCGAGGCCCGCCAGGCCAGCGGCGAGCACGCCCAGCCCACACCAGGACAGCGCGGGCAGCCGCTCGCCGAGCACGGCCACGCCAAGCAGGGTGGCGACGGCCGGCTCGGCCAGCGTGAGCGTGGTGGCCACCTGTGCTTGTGTGCTGCGCAGGCCGCGCCCGAAGAGCCGGTAGGCCAGGAACGTGGTGCAGCCCGCCAGGTGCAGAGCCACCGCGGCACCGCGCCAGGTGCCGAGCCATCCGGTGCCGCTGGCCAGCAGGACCGGCAGCACGGCCAGCCCCGCCGCGCCGAACATCGAGCCAAGCACCGGGGGCGCCGGATGGCCGGCGGCGATGAGCGTGCGGCCGATCAGCGAATAGACCGCGTAGCACAGCCCGGACAGGCCGGCAAGAAGCACGCCCGTGCCGTCCACCTGGCCGCCGTGGCCGGAAATTGCTGGCGCCAGCACCAGGCCGGCGCAGCCGAGCACGGCGGCCGCGGTGGCAGCGGCCCACCTCACCCCCGGCCGTCCCTGCCCGGTGGCCCAGGCCAGCAGACCCGCGAACACCGGCGCGCTGCCCAGGGCAATCACGGTGGCCACGGCGACGCCGGTGCGGGCCACGGCCGGGTAGAAGGTGACCGGGTACCCGGCCACGGCCAGCGCGCCGAGGCCTAGCAGCCACCGTTGGGCGCGGGTACAGGCGGCCAGCATCGGGCGTGCGCCGCGGCTGACCAGCAACAGCAGCAGGCCGCCACCGGCCAGGCCGGCCGCGCCGACGGCCGCGGGCGGCGCTCCGGCCGGTGCCAGGGTGCTGGCGGTCCCCGTGGTGCCCCACAGCGCCGCCGCAGCAAGGATGGCGGCCGGCCCGGACAGCAGGGCCCGGCGCGCCGACGGCGGGGCGAAGCGGGGGGACCGGGAGGTGCGGGACGTGCGGGCAGCCGCGCGGGTCCGTGCGGAAACCACGGGAGAGGCGTGTTCGGGCACTGTCGTGAACTCCGTCGTTCGAATGCGTCAGGGACTGGATTCGAATCGGGCGCACGAGCATGCCGACGGCCGCCCGCAGAGCGGGCGGGGGAAGGGTCAGGCCGTCAGAGGCGGGAAATGGCCAGCAGCAGGGTGCACCCGGTCAGGCGCACGGTGGCGGCAGGACGACGTGCCAGTGCGAGTTCACCCGTTGATGGTAACGCCCGCCGCGCAGACTGCTATCCGGAGTACGAGTCCGGTTTCACCCGGTAGCTACGGCCGTTCGGGAGCCGCCAGATCAGGATTCCTGGCTCAGGCTGGTCAAGCCACCAACCTTGAGCCTGTTTGGCCTGGTGGTGCCGCCGGCACAGGCTGGCGAGGTTGCATTCGCAGGTCCGCCCGCCCTGGCCGTGCGGAATCGTGTGATCTTGGTCGCAGCGCGCCGCCGGATTGCGGCAGCCTGGGAACCCACAGGTCCGATGGCGAACATTGACCACGTGCCGCAGTAACGGGGCTGGCTGGTAACCCTTGGACTCGCGCTCATGGAAGCATTCTCCAACCGCGAGTGGCCGGATGGTTACGTTCAGCGCCCAGGCGCCCGGTGGCCCGGCGCGGGCTGCCGCAGGCTCCCGGCCTCCTAGGCCAGCCCGGCCCGACCGAGGCTCGCCGCCCGGCCGGCCGTCCGGGCCCGCCGGGAACGGCCCGGCCCGGGCGCATCCGTGAGCGATCGCGCGCCCGTCCCGGCCGGTCAGGGTGAGGCACCAGCGCGCGCCGGGCTGGCGGGCGATCAGATTCGCGAGCGCCCGCGCGTCGTCAGCAGGAAGGGGACCGAACCCGGCGGCCTCGCCGGGCTCCGCCGATGTTCCCAGCCAGGTGGCCAGTGGCATGGTGAGGTTGATTGAGCCGGTAAGCGCCGGCCCGGCCGATGGCGGCCGGCCGGGGACCGTGCCGGAAGTGGCACCCGCCCCGGAATCGGTCCCGGGTCCCGGCGGCTCCCCCGAGGTGAGCACCTCCACCGGCTGTCCCAGCAAGAGAGCGAGGTAGACCTCGGCCCGCAGCTCGTTGAGGGTCTCCGCCCGGCCGGCCGCCTTCAGATGCCGCGCCAGGGCGTCGATGCGCTTGTCCGCCGCGAGAACCTCGGCGGGAGGCAGGTCCCGGCCGGCTAGCGCGGCCGTGCCGGCACGCTCGTCCCAGACCTCGACCCGGGCATCCTTGCGCGCCTCCTCCTGGCGCCGCTTGGCGGCAGCGGGATCCACGGCGAGAACCGCCCGCTGGGTCGCCGCGCGCAACTGGCCGGTGGTCTGGCCGGGCGCGCGCCCGATGACCGCGGATTCCACCGCCGCCGCGTGGGTGTCGGCCAAGCCGCTGACCCCTTCGGTGATGACCAGCGCCTTCGCCCGGTCGATCCGGCCAGCGGCCAGCGCGGCCCGGGTCAGCGGCAACCGTGCCAGGCCGCATGCGAAGTCAAGTAACGCGTCTGCGCTGCGGGTGGTCAGTGTCAGCGATACCGCCAGTTCGTCACCCACATGCTCGGCGAGACGCGGGTCGGCCCCGGCGGCCACCTCAGCCTTGCGGCGGCGGTCCAGCTCAGCGACCGCTGCCAGCTCACCGGCGGTGGCCCAGGCGGCCAGCCGTCGCCAGGCCCGGAGCACGCCGACGAGGGCGTCATCGGAGAGCGTGCCCAGCCCGTCCGCCCAGGCGTTCTGGGCGAACCCGGCAAGCGCCGGACCGGGTGCTAAGGAGTCGAGGGGCCCGCCCGCGACGAAACCCGTACCGGCGCCACAGGGCCCGGGTGGCTCGCTGGGCCAGTCCGCCCAGTCCTCGCCGGCCGTCGCGGCGGCGCGGGTCACCCATTCCTCATCCAGCTCCTGGGCGATCCACATCCCGTGGTGCCCGGGAACTGGTCCGGAACCGGTCGCTTGCCGCAGCATCCCGCCTCTATCCAAACTGACATTCGATTCGACGCCGAGCATATGACCACCCACCGACATTTCGGCACGCACTAACCCTGGATAGCCCAGACGGCAGGAGACCCTCGGCTCAATGCCCGGGGTGAGTCCGCATCAGCGAGGTCTTCAGGTTCGGCTTGGAGTTCACGATCAGGCAGGTGATGGTCTTGTGACCGCTGGTCCAGGACGACTCCAGCGGATACAGGTAGTGCAGCGTCATCGAGTTCTTGATCTTCGACGTCTGCACGCTCTTCTTGATCCGCGCGTGGCAGCCGGTGTCCGCCTGGCGCTTGAGCGCGTCAACCCCCGGGTAGCTCTTGCCGGTCGCGGTGAACTGGATGAAGGCCTGCGCGTTGTGCGGCGTGCTGCACGGCACCACGGTCACGTAGGTGACGCCGAGCACGGTCTGGCTCGCCGGTGGGTTCTGGAAGCACTGGCCGGGCTTCAGCGCGAACACGTTGGTGGACAGCGGCCCGTGGCTCGCCGTGGAACTGGGCCGCGGTGTGGGTGAGGAACTGCTACCGGTGGACGCCGGCGGCGACTGGGTCTTGCCGCCGTGCATGACGAAGTAGGCACCGAGCAGCACCAGCCAGAGCGCGGAGAAGGCGAGCCCGGCGATGGCCAGGCCCCGGCCGCGCTGCCCGGTGCGGCGGATCTGGCCGAGCGCGAGAATGCCCAGGACGATGCCGGCGATGGCGCCGATCACGGTGATGCCGAGCAGGCCAAGGATCAGCGACGCGACCGCGAAACTGTTGGCCTTACCGGGAGCGCTCGCCCGGCGCCCCGGGCCGCCCGGCGGGCCTGGTGGGCCAACGGGGCCCGGGCCCTGCCGGGTGAACGGGTCCCGCGGGCTGAACAGATCGCCGGAGTCGTACGGGGCCTGCGGACCGGTCGCTCCCGGGGTGTAGGCCTGCGTCGAGGCGCCGCGCAGGGCCGCCGTCTGCGGCCCGGTGAAATCACCCGCCCACGGCGGAGCCTCGCCGGGGCCCGTGGCGAAGTCGCCCGCCCACGGGGCATCGGCGGCACCGCTGCCGAACGCGCCCGGCCGGGCCTGAACTCCGGTCGGCTCCGCGGGGAACGCCCCGGTCGCGGCGGCCGGGAAGCCGCCGTTTGAGACGGCAGGGCCGCGGCCGGCCCGGGCGGACGGGTCACCCGGCTGGTACTGGTCCGGAATGCCGTCGTCGACCCACAACTGCCACCCTGGGGGCGCGGGCGGCCAAGACGGATCGGGCTGCCAGTGGGGAGGCGGCGCGAACCCAGGTGGCGGCGGTGGCCAGCCGGGGGCCGGGTTGAAACGCAGTCCCAACGGGCCTCCCTCGGGGAAGTTTCGGCTTGGGTAACCCGATATACATTGAAAAGGCCCCCGTCGGCCGAACATAGCAGCCAGAGCGCGGCGAGGTGTGAGCTACTGCATGGCCGATCGCGTTGCGACCGGGTATGGATTTACGCCACACTGATGTTGTGAAAAGCGTGGACAGGACAAGCACGCTCCCGGTTGCGGGCAGCGGCGGTGACGCACGAGGCGCCAGTGGCGCCAGTGACGCCATTTTCGCCGCAGGCCCGGGCGTTGCTGCGCCTGGGCATGTCCCGGCCGGTGACGAGCGTACCGCTGCCACCCACCGCAGCGACCTGTCCGACATCCCCGCCGTCCCCGTGTCGGGCACGGCGGGCGCCGTGACCTACCTGGGCTCTGAGCGTGGCACCCGGGCCCGGATCGCCCGGCTGATCCTGGAGAACGGGCCGGTCACCGCGGCCGCGCTGAGCACCCGGCTGGGACTGACCCCGGCCGCCGTGCGGCGGCACCTGGACAACCTGCTCGCAGGCGGCCTGATCGAGGTCCGCACCGCGCGGCGGGTGGCCAGCAGGGGCCGCGGCCGCCCGGCCAAGCTGTTCGCGATCACCGACGCGGGCCGCAGCGCCTTCGAGCACGCCTACGACGACCTAGCCACCAGCGCGCTCCGTTTCCTCGCCGAGGCGGCGGGGCCGCAGGCCGTCGCCGAGTTCGCCCGCCGCCAGGTGGCCGAACTCGAGCGCCGGTACCGGCCAGCGATGGAGGCGACCGACACGGACAAGGTCAAAGCGCTCGCCGAGGCCCTGTCCGCGGACGGTTACGCCGCCTCGGCGACCAGCGCCCCGACCCTGGCGGCCGGCGGCGCGGAGCAGAGCGGCGGGGAGCAACTCTGCCAGCACCATTGCCCGGTCGCGCACGTCGCGGCCGAGTTCCCGCAATTGTGCGAGGCCGAGACCGAAGCGTTCGCCAGGCTGCTCGGTACCCCCGTGCAGCGCCTGGCCACGATCGCGCACGGCGACGGGATCTGCACCACGCACGTGACCGCGCCCGCGCTTGTCCACATCCGCACGACGACCACAACTACCAGTCAGCCTGGAGGCTCTGGAGCATGACGACGACCGCGCACCCCGAACTCGAGGGGCTGGATCGATACAAGTTCGGCTGGGCCGACTCCGACACCGCCGGAGAGTCCGCGCGGCGCGGCCTGTCCGAGGAGGTCGTGCGCGACATCTCGGCCAAGAAGAACGAGCCGGAATGGATGCTCGACCTGCGGCTCAAGGGCCTCAAGCTGTTCCGCCGCAAGCCGATGCCCGACTGGGGCGCGGACCTGACCGGCATCGACTTCGAGAACATCAAGTACTTCGTCCGGTCGACCGAGAAGCAGGCGGCGACCTGGGATGACCTGCCCGCCGATATCAAGAGCACCTACGACAAGCTCGGCATCCCCGAGGCGGAGAAGCAGCGCCTCATCGCCGGCGTCGCCGCGCAGTACGAGTCGGAGGTCGTCTACCACAAGATCCGCGAGGACCTGGAGGAGAAGGGCGTCATCTTCCTGGACACCGACACCGCGCTGCGGGAGCACCCCGACCTTTTCCAGGAGTACTTCGCCACGGTGATCCCGGTCGGCGACAACAAGTTCGCCGCGCTGAACACCGCCGTCTGGTCCGGCGGCAGCTTCATCTACGTGCCGAAGGGCGTGCACGTGGAGATCCCGCTGCAGGCCTACTTCCGGATCAACACCGAGAACATGGGCCAGTTCGAGCGGACCCTGATCATCGTCGACGAGGGTGCCCACGTGCACTACGTCGAGGGCTGCACCGCGCCGATCTACTCCTCGGACTCGCTGCACTCCGCGGTCGTCGAGATCATCGTCAAGCCCGGCGGCCATTGCCGTTACACCACGATCCAGAACTGGTCGAACAACGTCTACAACCTGGTCACCAAGCGGGCCGTGGCGCAGGCGGGTGCGAGCATGGAGTGGATCGACGGCAACATCGGCTCCAAGGTCACGATGAAGTACCCGGCCGTGTACCTGATGGGCGAGCATGCCAGGGGCGAGACGCTGTCGGTGGCGTTCGCCGGCGGCGGCCAGCACCAGGACGCGGGCGCCAAGATGGTGCACTGCGCGCCGAACACTTCCTCCCAGATCATCTCCAAGTCGGTGGCCCGGTCCGGCGGGCGCACCTCCTACCGCGGCCTGGTCCAGGTCCAGGAGGGCGCCAGCCACGCCAAGTCCACCGTCAAGTGCGACGCGCTGCTCGTGGACACCGTCAGCCGGTCCGACACCTATCCATATGTGGACGTCCGCGAGGACGACGTGGAGATGGGGCACGAGGCCAGCGTCTCCAAGATCTCCGAGGACCAGCTCTTCTACCTGATGAGCCGCGGCATGACCGAGGACGAGGCGGCCGCCACCATCGTCCGTGGCTTCGTCGAGCCGATCGCCCGCGAGCTGCCGATGGAGTACGCGCTCGAGCTGAACCGGCTGATCGAGCTGCAAATGGAGGGGGCGGTCGGCTGATGTCCGCTCTGCAAGGGGCCGTGGACTCCACGGCCCCGGTCTCCCGGTTGCACGCGCACCGTGCGGAGTTTCCCGTTCCCACGGGGCGAGAAGAGGAATGGCGCTTTACGCCGCTGCGTCGGTTGCGTGGGCTCCACGGCGCGCAGCCGCTCGTGGCTGGCAAAGTACATGTCGGGGTCGATGCCGCACCGGGTGTCACCGCTGTGCTTGCGCAACGCGGCGACCCCCGCTACGCCACCGACTTCGAGCCCGTTGACCGGGTCAGCGCCACGGCCTTTTCCTCCTATGAGGAAGCCCTGGTCGTCACGGTGCCCCCGGAGACAGAGATCAGCCTGCCGACCGTGATCAGCGTCCGGGGGGACGACGCCTCCGGGGCAGCGTTCGGGCACACGCGCATCAGCCTCGGGGATAACGCGAGGGCTCTCGTCGTGGTGGATCACCAGGGGAGCGCGACGTACGCCGACAACGTTGAGATCGTGGTCGGGGATGGCGCCGCGCTGACGCTGATCAGTTTGCAGGACTGGGCCGATGACGCGGTGCACGTGTCTGCCCATCAGGCGACGATCGGGCGGGATGCGCGGCTTCAGCACACCTTGGTGAGCCTGGGCGGCGATGTGGTGCGGATGGCCCCGGCCGTTCGTTATGCCGGTCCTGGAGGGGACGCGGAGCTGCTCGGGCTGTATTTCGCAGACGCCGGCCAGCACCTGGAGCATCGTCTTTTCGTGGACCACGCGCAGCCGAACTGCCGCAGCCGCGTGGACTACAAGGGCGCGCTGCAGGGGGAGGCGGCGCACACGGTGTGGATCGGCGACGTGCTGATCCGGCCGGAGGCGACGGGGACCGACACCTACGAGCGGAACCGCAACCTGCTGCTCACCGACGCCGCGCGGGCCGACTCCGTGCCTAACCTGGAGATCCTCACCGGCGAGGTCGTCGGCGCCGGGCACGCCAGCACCAGCGGGCGGCTGGAGGCCGAGCACCTGTTCTACCTGATGGCCCGGGGTATCCCGGAGGACGAGGCGCGGCGGCTGGTGATCCGCGGCTTCTTTGCCGACCTTATTGCCAAGATCGGCGTGCCGGAACTGCGCGATCGGATCACCGAGGCGATCGAGGCGGAGTTGGCTGCGGGAATCGCGGAGGTGCGCGCATGAGCGAGACCACGCAGTTCGTCCGGGCCTGCGCGCTGGCCGACGTGCCCGACGAGGGCGCCCTCGGGCTGGAGATCGAGGGCCAGCCGGTCGCCGTGGTGCGCGCCGGCGGCGAGGTGTTCGCGCTGCAGGATGTGTGCTCGCACGAGGAGGTCCCGCTGTCCGAGGGCGAGATCTACGACCACACGGTGGAATGCTGGCTGCACGGGTCGTGTTTCGATCTGCGCACCGGCGCCCCGACCGGGCTCCCCGCCACCGAGCCCGTGCCCGTCTACCCGGTGAAGGTCTCCGATGGCGACGTGTACGTCGCGCTCGGCGGCACCGGCCCGGCCAGCTAACCAACGATCAGGAGATATGTCATGGCCACCCTTGAGATCCGCGACCTGCACGTCAGCGTGGCGGATCCGACACCCGGCGCGAACGGCAGCGGCAGCAGGGAGATCCTGCGCGGCGTCGACCTCACCGTGGCCGCCGGGCAGACCCACGCGATCATGGGGCCCAACGGGTCGGGCAAGTCCACCCTCGCCTACGCGATCGCCGGCCACCCCAAATACCTGGTCACTCAGGGCAGCGTCACGCTCGACGGCGAGGACGTGCTGGCGATGAGCGTGGACGCGCGGGCCAGGGCCGGGCTGTTCCTGGCCATGCAGTACCCGGTGGAGGTGCCGGGCGTGTCGGTGTCGAACTTCCTGCGCACCGCGGTCACCGCGGTCCGCGGTGAGGCGCCCAAGCTGCGGGTGTTCCTCAAGGACATGCGCGAGGCCATGGCGGCGCTGTCGATCGACCCGGCGTTCGCCGAGCGCAACCTGAACGAGGGCTTCTCCGGCGGGGAGAAGAAGCGGCACGAGATCCTGCAGCTCGAACTGCTCAACCCCAAGATCGCGATCCTGGACGAGACCGACTCCGGCCTTGACATCGACGCGCTCAAGGTGGTGTCCGAGGGGGTCAACCGGTTCGCCGCTGGCGAGGGCCACGGGGTGCTGCTGATCACCCACTACACCCGGATCCTGCGGTACGTGACGCCGGACTTCGTGCACGTGTTCGTTGGCGGCCGGATCGTCGAGGAGGGTGGCCCGGAGCTCGCGGAACTGCTGGAGGCCGAGGGTTACGACCGCTGGGTCAAGGCGGGAGCGGCGGCGGCGTCATGAGCTTCGATGTTGCCAGGATCCGCAAGGACTTCCCGATCCTGGAGCGCACGGTCCGCGACGGTCAGCCGCTGATCTATCTGGACAGCGCCAACACCTCGCAGAAGCCGCGCCAGGTGCTCGACACGCTGGCCGACTTCTACGAGCGGCACAACGCCAACATCCACCGTGCCACCCACCAGCTGGGCGAGGAGGCCACGGCGGCCTACGAGGGCGCCAGGGTCACGGTCGCGGGGTTCATCGGCGCGGCCGAGCCGGCCGAGGTGGTGTTCACCAAGAACGTCTCCGAGGCCATCAACCTGGTCGCCTACTCGATGGGCAACGCCAGCGCCCTGGGCCTCGGTGGCCGGTTCGCGCTCGGCCCCGGTGACGAGATCGTCATCACCGAGATGGAGCACCACTCCAACATCGTCCCGTGGCAACTGCTGTGCCAGCGGACCGGGGCGACGCTGCGCTGGTTCGGCGTGACACAAGAGGGTCGGCTGGACACCTCGAACATCGACGGCCTGATCACCGAGCGGACCAAGCTGGTCGCGCTCGCGCACCAGTCCAACGTGCTCGGCACGATCAATCCAGTGCGGTCGATTGCCGACCGGGCGCACGCGGCCGGGGCTCTGGTGCTCGTGGACGCCGCGCAGTCGGTGCCGCACATGCCGGTGGACGTCGCCGCGCTCGGCGCCGACTTCCTCGGCTTCACCGGCCATAAGATGTGCGGTCCCACCGGCATCGGGGTGCTCTGGGGACGCCGGGAACTGCTGGAGGAGATGCCGCCGTTCCTCGGGGGCGGCGAGATGATCGAAGACGTGCGGATGGAGCGGTCCACGTTCGCGCCGCCACCGCACAAGTTCGAGGCCGGCACCATGCCGATCGCGGAGGCGGCCACGCTGGCCGCAGCCATCGGCTACCTCGGCGACGTCGGCCTGCCCGCGCTGCGTGAGTACGAGCACGGACTGGTTGCGCACGCGCTTGAGGCGCTGCGCGAGATCGACGGGCTGCGCATCCTCGGCCCGGCCGAGCCGGTCGACCGGGGCGCCGCGATCTCCTTCACGGTCGACGGCGTGCACCCGCACGACATGAGCCAGGTGCTGGACGAGCGCGGCATCGCGGTGCGGGCCGGGCACCACTGCGCGTGGCCGCTGCACCGGGCCATGGGCGTCCAGGCCAGCACCCGGGCGTCGTTCTACCTGTACAACACGCACGAGGAAGCGGACGCGCTGGCCGAGGGCATCCGGGAGGCACAGCGGTTCTTCGGAGTCGGGGGCAGCTGATGCGCCTGGAATCGCTCTACCAGGAGATCATCCTGGACCACTACCGGCGCCCGCACCACGCGGGCCTGCGGGAACCGTTCGACACCGAGGTCCGGCACGTGAACCCGGTCTGCGGTGACGAGGTGACGCTGCGGGTCACGCTCAAGGACTCCGACGCCGGCCCGGTGGTGGCGGACGTCTCCTACGACGCGCTCGGCTGCTCGATCAGCCAGGCCAGCGCGTCGGTGCTGGCCGACCTGCTGATCGGCCGGACCGTCGGCGAGGGCATGAAGGTCAACGACGAGTTCCTCGCGCTCATGCAATCGCAGGGCGAGGGCGAGCCGGACGAGGACGTGCTCGGCGACGCGGTGGCGTTCGCCGGGGTGTCCAAGTACCCGGCGCGCATCAAGTGCGCCCTCCTGGCCTGGATGGCCTGGAAGGACGCGACCGCACAGGCGATGGGTGAGCGCGAGTCCGCATGAGGCGGGCACCCGCATGGGAGGCAGTGAGATGAGCGAAGAAGCGACCCAGGTAGATGAGGCCACGGCAGCAAGCGAAACCGCACAGCCGGGTGTGGGCACCGACATGACGCCCGACACCGAGGATGTGCTCGAGGCGCTGCGCGACGTCGTGGACCCCGAACTTGGCGTGAACGTGGTGGATCTGGGCCTGGTCTACGGCGTCACCCTCGGCGGCGACGGCGTGGCCACCATCGACATGACCCTCACCAGCGCCGCGTGCCCGCTCACCGACGTCATCGAGGACCAGGCCGCATCCGCGCTCGAGGGCCTGGTCGCCGACTTCCGGATCAACTGGGTCTGGCTGCCGCCGTGGGGCCCGGACAAGATCACCGAGGACGGCCGCGAGCAACTCCGCGCCCTCGGCTTCAACGTGTGAACCTTGCCGGAAATAGCAATTCCGGTACGATGAGCGTCCTCTAGGGGGGATCGCCAGGGTTTGGGGCCCCTCGACGCCGTCGTCCGCGCGCTGAGGATCACCAATTGAGTCATAATCTCGTGTCCCGGATCCGCCTTCCTGTGCTCGTAGTCGCCACTGTTCTAGCGATTATCGCCATCGGCCTGCCCACACCTGAGGCCGCGCACGCGATCATTGGCGGCCAATCGGCCGGTACAATGCCCGCAATTCCTTTCCTGGTATTCGACCCCGGCACCTCGCATCCCTTTACCAACAAGCAGTACTGCACCGGCGTTCTCATCGACCCCACCTGGGTGCTGACCGCGCAACACTGCACGAACCTCAACCAGCAGCAGGGCCACCCCCTCCTGCCCAGGGAAGTCACCGTGACTTTCACGACTCTCGGCGGCTCGAAGGAAGTGCGGAAGGTCAGGCAGATTCAGCGGGCGCCGGGGTACAGCCAGGGAACAGGTATCGGAGATATCGCCCTGCTGAAACTGTCCGCACCGGTTACCGACATCTCCCCGATGCCACTGCTGGCCTCCGGCCAGGCCGGGAGCTTCCCGGCGGTCCACCGATTCGGCTACGGCGTTACCAGCGCGGGCAGCCAGACGCCGTCCAAGGTCCTGAACTATTCCGTCGAAGGCGTCTGGCACAAGTCCAGCACCTCCGACCTGCCGGTCAACATGAACGCGAACTGCGAAGGCCTTTCCTGGCCGCCGGCTAACGCTCTGTGGACCTATGGCATCAACCAGGGTGCCATGGCCGAGGGCGACAGCGGCGGGCCAGTGATCGACGACATCGCACCGGGCTCCTACGCCGTCGCAGGCATCACTTCGAGCTCCCTGGACCTGCGGAATTGCACCCTCAAGAAATACGATCCCAGCACGCTCGGGAGACAGTACCTAGGGCTTTCCAACCGGGTGGACCAGGGCAGCGCCGAGTGGGGCTTTATCAGCGGCCTGGTCCCCGGCGCCGAATTGCTGTCCCCGGGCGGGTGGACCGCCACGCGCGCGGCCCTGCCCGCTGGCGCGGACCCCAGCCAGGGCGTGTCCCTCTACGCGATGTCGTGCCCAAGCGCCGGAATCTGCACCGTAGCCGGCTCCTACGGCGGGATTTACAGCGCGCCCCTCCTCGAAACGCTCAGCGGTGGTTCCTGGTCGGTGACACAGCCGCCGCTGCCGCCGGACGCCTACCCGTACAACCAGTCGGCAGACCTCCGCTCGGTAAGCTGCCCCGACAGCGGCACGTGCGTTGCGATCGGCAGCTACGAGGACGCCAACACCGACGCCGGGCTGATCGAAACCGGGTCCGGCGGTACCTGGGCGGCCAGCCGTGCTCCCATGCCCCCTGGCGTCACCGGCGACCCGTATTCCACGTTGGACACCGTCACCTGCGCGAGCAGCACCGCATGCGTGGCGCTGGGCACCTATGACCCCTTCTCCTCCGGTTTCGACGGCATGATCGACACGTTCAACGGCCAGGGCTGGGCATCGGTGGCCGCCCCGCTGCCCGCGGACGCAGCGGCATCCGATCCCAACACCTCGCTGGAGTACGCGTCCTGCCCCACCGCCACGTCGTGTATCGCGGCGGGCAGTTACGTCGATGCGAGCGGCGACACCAAAGGCGTGTTCGAGAGTTATCACAATGGTTCCTGGGCCTCCGCCGTACTGCCGCTCCCGGCCGATGCCGCGACATCCGGCCTGTTCGTTAACGTCGAAGGGCTCGCCTGCCCGGCGGCCGGCGCGTGTGTCGCCGCCGGCAACTACGCGACGAGCGACGGGCAGGTGCACGGCTTTCTGTCACAGCTCTCGGGCGGATCCTGGAGCACGGTGGAGGCGCCGTTGCCCGCCGACGCTGCCACCGCCGATCCAGATGCCAACTTCGGCGACTTCAACGGATTGGGTGCCACGTCCCCCGTGGCCTGCTCCGCGACCACGGCCTGCGTCGCGGTGGGCTCGTACTTCAGCAACTCGAATGCCACCCGGCCGCTGATCGAGCAGCTTTCCGGCGGCACCTGGGCCTCGGTCCCGGTAGCGTTCCCGCCTGGCTACGCGGGCGGGAGCGGGTACCTGAACTCCGCCGTCTGTACCGGTGCTGGCGACTGCCTCGCCTCCGGGAGCGTGACGGCGAACGGCAACACCACGGTGCTGGCGGACACTCTGGCCAGCGGAAACTGGACAGCAGTCCCGGTGATGCTGCCGCAGGATTCCGCGTCGCCCCCCAACGCGTTCGCCTGGGCCACCGACTGCGCGGACCCGGGCTTCTGCGCGGCTGCCGGTGGCTACTACGCGAGCGACAGCACCAACCAGGGCCTGCTCGTCACGAGCGGATAGGCGTGCCAGGTGAGCAGGTTCAGGCGGGGCCGGTCAGGTGAATGCGCACCGCGAGGAACAGGCGCGGGGTGTCCCGCAGCACGGCGAGCCTCGGGTCGGGGACGGTGAGGAAGCGGTCCACCGCGTGCTTCATCACCGGCCGCAGCCGCGGGTCGGCCCGGACGCCGGTGATCGCCTTCCGGTCGCCACCAAGGACCACCGCGTCCAGCCGTTCCGCGTAGGGGACCAGCACCTTCACCGCGGTGTCCGCGGCCGCACCGATCGCGGCCGTGGCCTGGTTCTCGCGGCGCCGGGCGAACCGGTGCTGCGAGGTGCCGCCCGCGGCGGACCGGCCGTGCACCAGCCGCGACCCGACCTTGGAGCTGACCAGCCGGGGCGGGCTTCCGGCGAAGACCCCGGCGGCGAAACCGCCGAGCCTGACCAGGAACACCCCCACGGTCCGGTCCACCGCGGCGTGCGCAGCGATCAGCCCGGCCAGGTCGGCCGGATCGTCCGGCCAGCTGCCCCCGGCGGGCGCGGGCAGCGGCGGGAACGGCGGGTGGCATTCGGCCGTCGCGCCGTCCGCGGCGCGGAAGGTTACCGCCAGCCGGCCCGGGTCCACCGTGATGGCACCGTGGCGCTCGGCGAACGTGGCGACCCACCGGGCCAGCCGTTCCGGCGCCACGTCCACCCAGCGCCCGCCGCCCGCCTCCGCGGCCGCCCCCGCACCGGCCGTTGCATCGGCATCCGCGCCGGTCCCGGCAGCGGCATCGTCACCAGCCCTTGTCGCCCCGGCAGCCCCGCCGGCCCCCGCCGTCGTGCCCTCAGCCATCGGACGCCTCCATCTGTCTCATGATCACGACTTTAGGGGTGTGGAGGCCCCCCAAGGTCACGATCACGAGGTCGCGTCCGGCGGCCGGTCCCAGCGCAGCGCGAAACCCGGCACCGCACAATGTTCGCCGTTCTATCCGCGGGCAGCTTGCCCGGTGACCAGCGATCGGTCAGGTGTTCGCGACCGAGCGGCCGTTCGATCCGGGCAAACCATCCGTGCTGCTGGCGGCCGTCTTCGTGAGGGCCGCCACCTGCGCCGCCAGGGCAGTGAGCTGGTCCGAGACACCAGCGAGCGCGGCACCGGCATGAACAGCCGCCGCCGCGCCTTGCGCGGCGCTCACGCCCGGGATCCCGTCAGCCGCGCTCAGCTCTGCTGCGACGCCCTGCCTGACCAGTCCCTGGATCCCCGTACGGGTGCGCCGTGCGCCCACCTCGGCAGCCACTCCCTGCTGCACCCAGTGCCGGATCTGTTTCTTGGTATAGGGCAGGTCATCTCCGGGATCCCAGGCCTTGTCGAACACGATCGACTCGTCGTAGTGGCCGGCCGTGATACTGCCGCTCGGCGCTTCCAGTTGGCCGTTGGGCTTGAACTCCGGGGCGCGCTTGTACTGCACGGCTATGATCCCGGTCATGTCGGGGATCGACTTCCTGCCGTCGAGCGTGGCCAGCCAGATCCGGAAGTCCTTGACCACGTGAAGACCGGCCGCACGCATCGCGCTGAACACGAGCGGCAGTGTGCTGCCGTTGCAGTAGATGACCGGCGGATAGGCGCCGGG